>Ga0180301_10003123_pt1 | contig 13003 bp, 12 predicted proteins | sample GuaBasSediGuay16_FD_121797 | JGI IMG/M metagenome (GOLD analysis project Ga0180301, IMG submission 121797) | Subseafloor sediment microbial communities from Guaymas Basin, Gulf of California, Mexico - Guay16, Core 4569-2, 12-15 cm | ecosystem: Environmental > Aquatic > Marine > Hydrothermal...
TAGGCTTGCCTCATAGAAGGTTAGATTCCCCGCTACTTCACGTAGAAGAGGAACCACGGATTTCTCAAATATCGCCATCATCTCCTGAGGGACGCCGGGAAGCATAACCAAGTTTACGTCTCCCCATTTGAGAAGAACCCCTGGAGCCGTTCCAACAGGGTTAGGCAATGGTTTTGCCCCCTCAGGTAATCTAGCCATCTTAACCCTATATTGGGTCATCTCAAATTTTTCTATTCGCCCCTCTGCCTGATATTGTCTATATTTCTTCTTTATCATTTCTAGGGCTTCTCTATTTTCTTTAAGCTCTTGACCAACGGCCTTTGCAACGCCTTCAAGAGTTTTGTCATCAAATGTTGGTCCCAAACCACCAGTTGTTATGATAAATACAGGTTTACGCTGAATAGACTCCTTGATGGCTGATGCTATTTCATCAACATCATCTCCAACAACCGTTATCCTTCTAACTAAGAGGCCTAAAGTTGTTATTCTCTTTGCAAGCCAATGAGCGTTAGTGTTTAAAGTCTTACCAATTAGGAGCTCATTTCCTATACAGATCAATTCTACTTGAGCTGGAGCTATTGACAATTTAATCATCCCCCGACAGTAAAGTTACCTCCGCAAATTTAAAGGATTACATACTTCAGTTAAAGAGAAAGAGCAATATTAAAATACGTTTCTTAATGCGAACACCATGTTCCTCATAGTTGCAATTATAGTCATCACCGCAATTAGATAGAACACTATGAACAGTAGATATCTGTAAGGTTTTTCCACGGATAACCATTCTGGAATATTTAATTTCAAAAAGGGTATTAGAAACGGTGTTTTCTCCGAATATTTCTCATATTCACTTCTATAGATTTCAAGCAGACTCTTTTCTTCCAAGCTTGCTAGAATTAGATAGCCAAATAGAAGCGTTATCCACGCTATAAGCGATATTGGTCTAAGAGATCTAATGGATAATCCGAGAGCCAGAAGAATAATCCCCAAGTACTGTGGGTGTCTAACAATCTTATATATTCCATGAGTGAGTAACCCCTCATTTCTTTTTAGGCTAATTAGCCACATAACAAACGCTATTATAAAAATAATTGAACCAGAAACCAAAAGAATTGAATCTACGACTCCCCATCTAAATAGAGATGGAAAAAGAAAATTATTATCAGTTTTAATAGCATACGTAAGCCAATATAGGCTTTCGTCTCTATGGAATGGATCTGGTATATACTTTAGAATGGACCATGGCCAGAATAATACGGCGTAGATGCCAAGTGGGAGAAACATTATGAAAAATAATGGGTTGAAGATTATTGCCGCTGAAGGCATAACATTAAGTAAAGCCAATAATGTTGCCACAATTCTCTTTAAAAGAACGGAACCTCTCAATCTAATTCGCCCTTAGTTTTTGTTTTTATTCTGAAATTAAGTGTGAACCTTAAGATTAATCTAATCTTTAGAACAGTCACCTATCTTATTTTGAAGAATCTCTTTTATTAACCTGAACTTCTAAAAACACTATAAAGAAGAAAAAGTTAAACTATTCTTTTTCAAACTTGTCAGGTGTTACATAATTCCCAAAGCGTTCTCTAGCCTCAATTAATCTTTTAGTTTGCTGATCTAATATTTCAAAAAGCTCCCCCGGAGCATTGGAAACCTTTTTCTTCCAAAATTCTCTCACCCGCTCAATTTTATGTAGATTTTCCGGAATGCGGAGAGTGAATTGCTTCATGTATTTCTCTCTTGAATATTCCTTATTTAGCACCTGCCTGAAGAGTTTGGCTAGGTCATCATATCTGGGTATTAAACCTGTTGGAGTTTTTATGGCGTCTACATCATTATGGACGCGGAGCTCCACCCATTTTATCCATACATGTTTATCACGGGTACTATTCAAAAATTTTCCATTTTCTAGGTCACGTAGGAAATAATTTGCCCCGAAAATTAAAGGTTGCCTTCTAAGTTTTCTACCGAACTCCAAGTAATTTTTGAGATACTGGCTAAGTGGAATGGAAACGAAATCTTGGATACTCATCACATTTATTTCATATTTGCCTTTCTCTTCAACAATAGCAAATGTTGTTTCCGTCTCTAACGAAGCGCCGTAAGCAATAACACCATGCTCCCAGCTGAAGGCTTGCTGGATAGGAACATAAGCCCTATAGTCACGACCGCCATAAATTATAGCGCCCAATTCAACTCCCAATGGATTATCAATCTCTGGGTCACAATTTGGAAGCGCACTAATAGAAATAGTGTAACGGGCGTTCTCGCTGGCTGGCGGTATCTTTTTTCCGTCAGGTCCTATCTTACCCTCATACCATTTTCCCGAAAAGTTTATTCCTTCCTCCGGAAGTTTACAGTGCATACCCAGCCACCAAGGCTTGGCATCTTTGACTAAAACATTAGAAAATATTATCTCGTTTGGGCTGGTGAGTACCTGATAAAGTAGGGGTGAGTCAACAGGGTTAATGTCTTTAAGTATTCCAAAGACTCCTGCTTCGGCATTTACAGCACGACAGATCCCGTCGATATTGCGTACATAGGCAATGTCGTCGCTGAGTATTGTTTCTCCAGGAAGCATAGCTGTAGATGTTTTACCGCAGGCGCTTGGAAAAGCTCCTGCTATGTAGGTTTTCCGTCCTCCTGGACCATGCACGCCCATTATCATGAAGTGTTCGGCGAGCCATCCCTCTCTATGGGCTTTTCTAATCGCTAGGCGGAGCGCCAGCTTCTTAAATCCCACTGAGTTGCCAGCATATTGAGTATTAACACTATAAACAGTATTTGTGATATAATCAATGTAAATTCGTTTTTTGCGATGTTCTACGCTTATCATTCTCTCATCCAGCTTACCGGAGGAATGTAGGGTTTTGAAGAACTCGGTTTCCGGGCTTATTTTAAGGAATGTCTCGTATCCCTTTCGATAAAGTAGGCTTACTGAGTGAGCTACATACCAAGAGTCTGTGCATTCCATGCAGGGTATCGTAAATATGGAATTGGGAGGACCTAATATTAGGAAACGTACAATCATTGTGCGATTAACCATCGAATTTTTAAGTAAGCCTAGAACCTCTTTTAATCCTTCATCGCGGTCGATCTGATTTAGAGCCGAACCCAATTTATCTCCTTTAGGAACAAGGAATTTGGTTGCTTCTCTATCCCTTCCCTGATCATAATAACCGTCGAAATGGAAGGTGTGACCTGGAGTAGCCAGCGCAGCGCTTTCCTCTCCGCTTGCAATAGCCATATGCTTAATATAGGCTATTTCATCGGGTGTATCGCTACATATGAAAATTTCTTTTGGATTGCAGAGTTCTGCAGCTTCAGCTATGAATTGATGTACTTTGAGATTTGGTATTGCAAGTAGTTTTTTGTAATTGTTTTGATCCATCCTTGATTTTAATATTTCAAGATAGTCGCTCATTTTCTGCATTTCATCCACCCGTTTTTCCAGTTTCTCGGGTAGCTTAGTTTCTAAAGTTTGTTCTACCCGTTTGTCCGGGGATACCTTACTAGAATGGTGGAAAAACCTATATAAATTTTACTTAAATCGATAAATAATTACGAAAAACGTAAAACATAATCAAAAATATTTATCTAAAAATCGATCGGCGTCACTCTAGGCGCCTTATCGCCAAGTATCTTATCCACAACTATTTGAGCGACCTTTGCTCCGCTCACTAACATTCCTCCGAAGATTGGACCCATACGTGGAGTCTGATCTATTGTCGCCACAGCCATTCCAGCAACGAAGAGACCTGGGCACACTTCTCTTGTACCCTTAACTGTTAGATGTTCAGCGCTTGATGCCCACATGGATCTTTCACCCCTAATATCAATATTTAGCTCTGGAATTTTTCTGGACGCAACTGAAAGAACCTCCGCGTCATGTCCAGTGCAATCTAGAACCGCTTTAGCTTTTATTCCAAGTGGATCCACATGTAATCCTGACATTATTACAGATGTCCACTGAACTACTACACCAGTTATTCTGAGCGGCGATTCTCTATAAATTAAATCATCCACAGTTACACCTAAAATTATCTTTGCACCAGCATCTATAGCCTTAGATGCCAGCTTAGCTATCATCTCAGCCGCATCAACGATAAAAAGCTTATCGTCTAGCCGCTCCAGTCTACAGCCTACATCCTTCAGAATCCTGTCCGCTGGCGATTCAACAACTATCTTATGGAATTGCATCCCACCGCCGCCTATTCCTCCTCCAAAGGAGAGTCTTCTCTCAAAAACAACCGTTTTTAATCCGGCTTTAGCTATATACATTGCTGCAACCAAACCGGATGGTCCAGCGCCGACTACGATGGCGTCGGTCTCGGCTATATTTATCCAGTCCTCCATAGTTTTTTGAATTATGGCTCGAGTTATCACTTCTTCTTCAACTTCTTTAATTTCTATAGGCATATTCACCAACCTCTCCAAATCATTTCCTAGCTGCTGTTAGGGAAGGATTAAATATTTTGAAATTGTCTAAATTTAAGTCTTGCTCTATTGAAAACTAAATCTAAAAACTTCATTTGAAAACTTCTTTCTGTACCCGTAAACATAGCTCACAGAATTTTTGCGCCATTTTCTCTTGACTAATCTTTCCGGAGGCTATTTCGCTGGCTATATCGCTTGCAGCCGACTTTATTATTGGCAGAACATTCTTAAATTGCGCTAAACTTTTATGTCCGCGTTTGGAGTGTAAGTACTGACTTATGGCTGCTTGGGTTGTTCCGAGTTTTTCAGCGACTTCGATCTGTGTAAGATTATATTTTTCAATAAGCTCCCTAGCGATGTACGATCTGAATACAGGTAGGAGATAACGACCAATTGATTCACATGGCGGATACGTTTTATTTCACCTATTGTAATATAACATGATTATAGCTAAATTAATTTTTCTCTTACCCATTTTTGGAATTTCAGTGCTCTAACAGATTCAATACGGCCAAAAATCTATAGGCTAATCCACCTGCAAGAATTGCAAACAATATTTCAATAATGGTTATTGTCAGAGCCTTTTTCCATCCGAACTCTCTCGTGCAAGCTGCTATTGTAGCTATGCACGGTATATAAAGCATCACTACCAGAGTAAATACAAACATTTGTAGCGGGGTTAAAACAGCTTGGAAATTTGTGGTTCCGAGCAATGCTGCAAGCATTATTAAAGTAAGTTCCTTTCTTAGGATTCCGAAAATTAATGTTACTCCCGTTATTTCTGGGAGTCCCAGCCAGTTAACAGTTATGGGACTTAGGATCTGAGAAAGAGGTTTCAGTAAGCCGTAAACTTCAACCAGCTTAATTATTACACTACTTACAATTATTAGGGGGAAGGATATTTCAAGAAACTCTCTAAGCCTAAACCATGTTTGCTTGACTATTGTTTTTAGATGGGGAATCCTGTAATCAGGCATTTCCATTATTAGGGCTGTCGGCTCGCCGGGTAATGCTTTGAAAGCGAGTCTTCCAAGTAAAAAAACTATTGCCAAATCTATTATATAGAGTGCTAACGCCCACTGCATACCAAGAAAAGCCCCGACAAGACCTAATATTATAACCGTTCTTGCCGCACATGGTATTAGGGTTACTACGAAAGCGGCGAGAAATCTTTCTCTTTCTGTTTCCATTATTCTGCAACCTAGGCATGCTGGAACATTACATCCATAGCCGAGCATTATGGGTATAAAGGCTTTGCCATGCAATCCTATCTTATGCATTAACGTGTCAGTTAAGAAGGCTATTCGAGCCATATATCCTGAATCTTCAAGTGTATAGAGTATTATGTAGAAGGGGATTATATATGGTAATGCGATGGTGATGTTAGCTATGATTCCCTCCATGACTCCGCCCCAAATAATCTCCTTAAGAAAACCTGAACCTAAAAACTGTTCAAATAATGGTTCATAGCTGTAGAGTATATCGCTAAGCAATTCGGAGGTATAATCCCCAAAGCTAAATATCGTCTGAAAAATTCCGAGAACCACCAGTGCCATTATTAAATATCCAGCAACACTATGGGTTGTCAGAGTATGTATTCTTTCTCTCAACGAAGGTTTTATGCGTGGAAGAATCTGTTGAACATTTCTCGCTATTCTACCAGCGGCTTCATAGCGCTCAGACGTGATTACTGTTGGGCATGGGTGACCGTGTATCTTTTCAATCTCCTCCGCCAATTTCTCCGCTAACTCAAGGATTCTCGGATTCAGCTTCTCTATTTCCTTCTCAACTTGCTCGTCTCCCTCAAGAAGTTTTATTGCAATCCATCTCACCGGATACTTTAGCTGGGTGTCTTTAAGGGCGTCTATTAATCGGCGGATTCTCTCCTCGATTTCCTCACCATACTTCACCGCTGCTGGCTTTATCGCTTTCTTCTCGATGACTTCGATCGCTCTCTTGAGTAGTTCATATATGCCTTCTCCCTTTATAGCTACTGTTGGAACAACAGGTACGCCAAGAATTTTTTCAAGTTTTTCATAGTCTATTTTTATTCCTTTCTTCTCAGCCATATCCATCTGGTTTAGAGCTATAATTAGAGGCGCCTCAAGCTCTATCAATTGTAGAGTAAAGAATAGGTTTCTCTCAAGCACAGACGCGTCCACAACATTTATAACTAAATCAGGTTTCTCGGTGGCGATGTATTCCCTAGTGATCAGCTCCTCAAGCGAAAAGGTTGACAGAGAATATATGCCCGGTAAATCGATGATATCTATGGTATATCCCTTAAAATGGAGTGTTCCTTCAGCTTTCTCAACCGTTTTCCCAGGCCAGTTTCCAATATGCTGATGTAAGCCAGTTAACTGATTAAATATTACGGATTTGCCAACATTAGCATTTCCAGCTAAGGCGAACCTGAGCTTTTTCTTGGGCACTCCTGAACCTCCACGAGGATTCTCTCAGCCATCCCCCTACCAAGCACAAGCCTATAACCTCTAACAAGAACCTCAATGGGGCCATTAAAAGGTGCTGATTTAATCATGGTTACCTTTGTGCCCGGTGTTAAGCCCATATCTACAAGTCTTTTCTGAAATCCCCATCCCCAACATCTTCCCCGCCCTAAACTGGATTTTATGGATGCGACTATTCCACTTTCGCCTTTCTTTAGCGCTGTTAAAGGTACCTTCATTTTACTAGCGTCTCCCTCTAAGTATCATCTTTTGATTCTTTAATCATTATTAACGAAGCCATATTGCGGCTTAAGGCAGAGATTTTTCCATTAACTCTAATCATTATCAAATCATCCATAGGAGACTTATCAATCACTTCAATACGCCTACCTGGTCTTATTCCAACCTCATTGAAGTATCGTAGAAAATTAGATTTTTCATCAATTATCTTCGCAATTACTCCTTCTTCGCCAACTTCTAATTCCATAAGCGGATAAAACTTTTCCTCGAATATTTCACCCTCCTCCGTGGGGATGGGATTCCCATGAGGACAAGTTTTGGGGTTTTTTAGTACGCGCTCAATCTTTTTAGTAACATCTTTAGATATCCAGTGCTCAAGCTGGCAGGCTACGTCGTGAGCCTTATCCCATTCAACATCAAGCAAGTCTGTTAAAAGTCTCTCTAAAAGCCGATGTCTCCTAATAACGTCTAGGGCTACCTTGCGTCCTTTCTCAGTTAACTGAACGCCTTTGTACGGTTCATGAATTACAAGAAGATTTTTTTCAAGTCTCTTTATAGTGTTAGTTACGGTTCCCGGTGCAACGTTCAACATTTCAACGAGATCGCCGGTTTTAGCAATTCCCTTATGTTCCTGAAGCCTATAGATGGCTTCCAAATATTCCTCGACAATATTAGAAATTTTTGTAGGCAAGATCAGCACCTATTTTACGATTAAACTAAAAAACATTTACGACTAATCGTATTTAAGCATTCCGTTAAAAGCGAAAGAATAGAAGTTTAAGAGAAACTTTTACGGCGCCATTACAGCAATCTTAACCTGTTTAACGCCTTTCTTCGCCATTAGCTTCTGCGCTAATTGTCTTATTTCGCTTACTTTCCCATTAACCGCTATTATTTCCAAGCATTTATCTTCCTCTAGATGTATGTGCATTGTTGATGATATTAGGTTTCTAAACTTATGTTGAATTCCAACAATTTTCTCTAAAAGATTTGGCTTATCAAAGTAATATAGGGCGAGTATTGCTCCAGCTACATGTCCGGATTCTTCACGAGTCCACTTAAATTCGCTTATGAAAGTTCGCATGGCATCATGAACTGCTTTTGAACGATTTTCATAGCCCATTCTTCTCCAGACACTGTCGAATTCCTCGACAAGCTTAGGTGGAAGCGAAATGCTGAAGCGCACGACGCCTACCTTACCATGCATCTAGAACACCAAAAATATTTTTTGTTTTTCGTCATAGTTAAGTTTTTAAGTTAGTGTTACATCTTAACTTTTCAGTAACATTAACCTCCTCCACTTGGAACCGCCAAAAAGCAGTGAAACGTACATGACCCCTGTAATTAAGCTTAAAGACGTTTCAACCGTTTATGAAGGAGAAAGAAGACCAGCAATTAAGAACATTAATTTAACTCTGGAGGAGGGTGAGCTCGCTTACATTATTGGACCAAACGCTGCTGGAAAAACAACTCTTCTTGAAACAATAAATGGTTTACTATCTGCTTTTAAAGGAAAGGTTTCAGTTTTCGATTTAGATGTAAGAAAGTATGGAAGAGAGATTCGATGCCAAATTGGTTATGTTCCCCAAGATTTCATGGTTAACCCTGGAGAGCCATACACGGCTTTAGATGTTGTTCTAATGGGAAGATACGGTAAGATAGGCATCATACGTAGGTCCAGCAGAGAAGATAAGGAAAAAGCGATTAAAGCGATGAGGCTTTTAGGTGTAGAAGAATTAGCTAACAGACCTGTCGGTAAGCTTTCTGGTGGACAGCAACAGAAAATTATGATTGCAAGAGCGTTAGCTAAAGAACCTAGAATATTTTTGCTGGATGAGCCATTCAGTAACTTAGATCCGGAATCGCGGGATAAAGTCTCGACGTTAATAAATCAAATCCGTAGAGAAAATAACATAACTACCATAATAGTTACGCATGACATAAGTCAGATTTCGGGTTCGTGCCACAGAATAATAGTTATGAATGGCGGTAGAATAATTGCCGATGATGAACCTGATAAAGCGTTGAGCATGCTTAAGAAGTTTCTTCCAAAAGAGTATTGGTGGAGCAAACCATGATATGGCTTGAATACGCAATCTTCCAAAGAGCCATTATAGGCGGCATAATAATCGGCTTATTAGCAGGTTTAATAGGGGTCTTTGTTGTCAGAATGAGACTTTCAGCCATAGGCTACTCAATGTCTCATAGCGCATTTGCTGGTGCAGCTCTAGGCGTAGCTATCTCAATAGATCCCTTATTGACCGCCTTAGTATTCTCTGCTGTTACAGCTCTGCTCATAGGTCCCATAGCTGATAAGGCTCGTTTACCAATTGATATGATAACCAGTATAGCGTTTTCGCTTAACATGGCCTTAGCCTTCATATTTCTGACTCTTTCACCGCAGGTTGGTTTATCAAGTGAGGTTGCAAGCGTCATTTGGGGGAGCATAGTGGCGGTAACCAATAGAGACCTAGTTTATCTGGTGATATTATGCTCTGTGACCCTAGCTCTCACCTACCTATTTTGGAAAGAACTTTTCGCAATAATGTTTAATAGAAGAATGGCTGAAGCTGATGGAATAAACACGAAGCCATTCATATATTTTATAATTTTTTTGATTGGAATAGTTGTAGCGTTCTCATTGAAGCTTGTTGGTGGAATACTTGTTTACGCTCTTCTTTTTAATCCAGCATCTTCAGCTCTCCAATATTTACATGATATGAAAAAAATAGTGATCCTATCACCAATTATTGGAGCTACATCATGTGTTACAGGATTTTTTATTTCTCTAATCTTCGATATACCCGTCGGTTCATGTATAGCTTTAGTTTCAACTCTAATATTCGCTTTCTCAGTCATCCTTTCACCTAAAAGAAAAAAGGAAGCGAAAATATGAGTAAGAAAATTGTTCCAGCCACCTTGATAATAGTTTTCTTAGTTCTAGGCATCCTAGGACTTGGATTACATCTGAAAGTAGCTATAGCGCAAGAAAACCAGGAAGAAAAACCAATAATTGTCTGTACAACGAATGTTCTAGGATCGATAGTAAAGGAACTTGTTGGCGAAGAGGTTGATGTGGTTGTCTTAGTTAATCCGGGCTTATGCCCCGCCGACTACGATATGAAGCCAAGCGATATCTATGCTCTCAGCAAAGCAAAGGTATTCTTCTATCATGGTATACCTGGAGAAAAACCCTGGCTTCAAAACTTGATAGAGGCTGCTGGAAATGAAAACTTAACGCAAGTCAAGGTTCCCGGAGTCTATAATACGCCTGAGGGCGCTAAAAAATACATAAGGACGATAGGTGGAAATCTAAGCAGGATTCTCTCAATTGACCTAAACGATAAGATAGAGCAAATGATAAATGAAATAGATAATGTAGTAAATGAGATAGCTAGTGAAGCTCAATCTCTCGGCGTCAGCAATGTTAATGTTATTTGCATGAAATGGCAGAAAACCTTCGTTGAGTGGGTTGGATTCAACGTTGTCGCCACCTATAATCCGCCTGAAACCCTCTCAGCAAACGATATAGCTAATCTTATCGAAATAGCACACGCCAACAATGTTGCCCTAATAATTGATAATCTACAGGTTAGCGCCGAGTTCGGTGCATCAATAGCAGCTGAAGTTGGAGCGGTGCATGTAGTTTTAACAAACTTTCCGGGCGCCATTCCTGAAACTGTAAATCTGGCGAAGATGTTTCAGTATAACGCTAAACAGCTCTTTGATGGATTAAAAAGATGGCAGCTAATGGAGGAGATGAAAACTTTAGTGAGCGAGAATGAGAATCTAAAGAATCAGTTAACCCTATACCAGTCTCTGGCGGCTGCAGTGTCCGTAATAGTGGTTGTGGAACTGATACTATTGCTTGTTAGAGCCAAAAAACATTCATAAGAGCTAGGCTCTAAAATCTTAGCGAGTGCGTAAGCGAAAAATACTCTATCTTTCTCCCATTTATTTTTTAGAGTGTGAGCGTTGCTTGGAAGATTATATATATCATGATAAGTAGTAGTCCGCCCCATTTAGGTATTTGACCCTTCGATAGGAAACGCCATAGAAGAAGCGTCATTATTAGAAGGAATGGGAGAATTTCTGTAAAGACCGTTAGATTAACCGTTAATGGAGAAGCAAAGAGGACTATTCCGAGAATTAGGGTCATGTTAGTGAGGTTAGAGCCAATTATATCTCCCAATGCAAGATTTATTCGCCCACGTCTAACAGCAACCATATCCAACGCTAATTCAGGAAGCGATGTTCCTATAGCAACTATTTTTGCACCTATGAGAATAGGCGGAATCCCCAAGATTGTTGCAATGTTAGACGCCGACCATACTACAAATCTGGAGGAGATGATAACCACGGACACGCCAACAATAACCCTCATCAAAACGACTCTCTTATTTTTACTTTTAACATCTTCCCGTAAGCTGTCATGCGGCACCTTCCGCATCTTCATCATCATATAGACGCTGAAGATAAAGATTGCAATTAGGATTACTCCGGTTAAACGGCCAACAGTCTCTAATAAGGCGGAAAAGAATGGAAAAGCCAAAACTATGGGTACCACCGAAGAAAAGAAAAGAATGTCTGCAATCTCCACTAGAAATCCTGATCTTACCCTTTTTAGGGGACTAACCATCGCTATTAAGCCAACCACCATTCCAATATTAAACATGTTAGAACCCAGTAAATCTCCTATACTGATTCCAGGGCTCCCCTGAAGTATTGAGAACGCTGCAACAGTCATTTCAGGTATAGATGTCATAACCGAGAGAATAATGAATCCGGCCGCAGCCTCATTAAGGCCGCTAAGTTCAATCAAGTCTTCTATTGACACTATTGACAGATAGCTAAATCTTGCAAGGATAGCTAAAGAAATAGCCATTGTTGCGCCCATACTAAACAAATATATCATTTGAAACACATCATCAAATTCATGTAAAGCACGTTACTTCTAAATTTGAATGTTTGAACATAAATTTTTAACTAATATTATTGAGTATTATCTCAGTTGATTGAGGTGACCTTATTGCCTTTCACTATTTTCCATCTTGGTCCAGCCCTATTTTTCGGTCTTCCTGCTAGAAGATATATCCATACGCCTACTTTTATATTAGCCAATGTAATAGTTGATTTTGAGCCAATGTTGGTGCTTATTTTAGGATTGGACTATCCGTTACATGGTTACTTACATACTTTTGTTATGGCTATTTTTCTCGGCTTATTTGCAGGATACTTAATGTTTCTGCTAGAAAAATCTTTTCATAAAATCTATAAGGTCCTTTTCTTAGAGGAAGAGTCGGCGAATAGGCTTAAGCCGTTTACAATTGCTGGAGTTTCAGGAACAATCTTCCATGTTTGCTTGATTCACCACTTTACAGCGACATTAAACCATTCTATCCTTTAACAGCTAATCCGCTATACAGTCCGCAGCTAACGTCAGACATATACAGCTTTTGTTTCTGGACTGGAATCATAGGAATAGTTTTCTACCTCTATATGGCTTATCAGAAAATTCGGGGGAAATTGCAAATCAACTAAGGATAATCAATCTTTCCAATGTTTTGAAGCGTATATTTCTAAATCTTTTTAAATGCGGAACAGCCATGATGCCTTCATCTTAACCGTAGAGTTCAAAAGGTAGAGATTAGCAAAATTTTTAAGGACTGATCTATTTTTTAAATTGAATGAGAAATTGCGCGATTTAAAGGCTGTCTATGAAGCTGCGGATACTACATGAGTGGGCTAGAATCGGATAGAAATAAAGTGAACAGAATAATTATTCATATTTCAGAAAATGTAGGGGTAAGCTGGAGTGAAGCGAGGAGAATGCTTCACAAGTATGTCTGTGAAGGCAAATGCGGTTGGTATAAGACTAA
>Ga0180301_10003124_pt1 | contig 12999 bp, 8 predicted proteins | sample GuaBasSediGuay16_FD_121797 | JGI IMG/M metagenome (GOLD analysis project Ga0180301, IMG submission 121797) | Subseafloor sediment microbial communities from Guaymas Basin, Gulf of California, Mexico - Guay16, Core 4569-2, 12-15 cm | ecosystem: Environmental > Aquatic > Marine > Hydrothermal...
ACTTCCACTGCCTCTGCAATCTCCTCTCTTATTCTATCGGCTGTTTTTTCCTCCTCTATCAATTTCATATATTTTTGAAAGCCCTCGTAATTTTTATCAACAGACAAGCCTTGCTGAAGAAGAATTTTTGCCTTTGTTTCATTCCCTTTAAGGATATAAAGTTCTATCAATTTCTCAATTATCCGTGGTTCATCAGGGTTTTCACTATACACACCTGAGAGAAGTTCAACCGCCTGGTCAAGCAGATTGTTCTGGATGTAGAGGTCAGCAAGTGAAATCATAACATCAATGGAGCCAGGGGCGCTTTTCAGTCCATCATTATCCAATGTATCCCTCCTTCTTTTCATGCTCAAAGATTTCCTTCAGTTTATCCAGCAATTGTCTTACTTCTTCTTTTGCATTTCCATCCTTTGTTCTGGAGATGAAACGGGAAAATTCTGTGAGTGCCTCTCCCCATTTGCCCATTCTGAGGTAAAAAAAACCAAGATTATAATCAATCACAGGTTCATCCGGAAATCTCTCTCTCAACCTGAGCAGGAGTTCAATGCCTTCCCGATAATTTGCTTCCTTCCACAGATTATCTGCAAGTTCAATTCCTCTTGCAAGACCTTCCTCTTCTGCAGTGGGAGGGGTTATTTCTGAAGCGACTTCTGACTTTTTTATAACCCCTGCCATAAAAAGTCCGTATAAAACCTTTATTGTCTTGAATTCATCACCTCTCTCCCTGCATATCTCACTGATTGTCTTTTCTCCATCTATCAGGGATAGGATCTCCCATTCCTCTGGAGAGAGGTTTATGTAATTCATTTTTTCTATCTCTTCAGAGATTACAGGGATGCATTTGTCAGGTTCAAGCACTGAACTCATTTTTGTTATCTCATCAATCCTTCTTGCTCCCTCCATAAGGAGGTTTTCAATCCTCAAATTGAGTTCCATACCCCATGGTGACGAAACATCTTCCTCTGTGAATGTAAAATACCCATCCTTGAGTTTGAGAAGGGTAAAAACTGCATTTTCAACCATTGTGGCAAAGAGTGGGTAGATTTGGTTGGGCTTCAATTTACCTGAATCTATGGCATCTTTAATGGATTCATCTTCACCAAGAAGTCCCCTTTTCTTTAATTCATCACCCAATCTATCCTCAAGTTCCATGTGAATTAAGAGACCATCCCTGAAGAACAAAGTGTGTGTATCTTCCCCTGTTCTTTTAATTGTTAATTTTCCACTTTTTTTTGCAAAGGATATTAACTGGAATAGTTCAAAAAGCCCGAGTTCCTTGATTGGTCCTTCTATTGCCATCCCAATCCTCCAGTGAGTTCAATAAGTTTCTTTGCTGCTTCAATGGCCTGTTTTGCCTCTTCTGCAACAGATGATTCAGGCCATCTTCTCTGTATCTCCTGCCAGACCTTTATAGATTTCTCAAGTTCTCCAGTTTTTGTAAGGAGTGAGGCAAGGAGTTTATAAGCAGTGATATTGTTTTCATCAAGGCTTATTGCCTTTTCAAAGGAGTTAATTGCTGCCCTGTTATCACCAATCCTTGTATAGATGTTTCCCTCTATCAAATAAATTTCACTGTCTCCAGAGACCTTTTCTTTAAGATGCTCCACTGTTTTCAAAGCACTTTCAAACTCTCCGAGGTTCAGTTGAACCTTTGCAAGAAGTTTATTTACATCAGAATTGTCTGGTGAAATTTTTATTGCCTCTTCAAGATATGACTTACTGTCAATGTAATTCTCTTTCAGATACATGATTTTGCCGAGCAGATAGTAGATATGAACATCCTTTCCCAGTTCCAATGCCTCTTTTAGATAGTCTGCTGCCTTATCAAATTCTTTCTTCTCTATCAACAACCTTCCAAGTTCTTTCAGTATATCTTCACTCCTTTCAATCTTGAGCAGTTTTTCCAGTGTGTAAACAGCAGAATCATAATCCCCTTCCTTTTCAGCCAGATATGCGAGGAGTTTATAACTCTCCACATCACCAGGGTCTTTCTCAAGAAGGGATTCAATCTTCATTTTTGCATTGAAGAAATCCCCTGTATCAATGAAGACCCTTGCGAGTTCCTTCACTGCCTCCTTGCTTTCACTCTGAATTCTCTTCAGTATATCTGAAGCCTCACCGTAGAGTTTCTTTATCCTGTAAATTCTCGCAAGCAGAAGTGAGGCCTCTGTATTCTGAGGTTCTATACGTACAATCTCCTGTAGTTTTTCAATGGCAAGGTCGTAAAGCCCCTGTGTAAACAAATTCTGTGCTTCTTTAAGGGTTGTCTCTATATCAAGGGATGGGCCCTCAGGTTCAACAAATATGTCTTCAAAGATGCTCTCCTCGTCCCTTTCAGGTTCAGCTGTAACAAATTCCATCTCCATTTCCTGTGTTAGTTCCCTTGATATGAGAACCTCAAGTTTTTCAGAATATACATCAATTCCAAGTTTGAACCTGTTGCTTGTATAGTATGGGTTAATCTCCAGGGCCTTCCTTGTTGCCTTTAGTGCCTCGTCATACTTGCCAATACGGGATAGGGCAAAACCAAGGTTGTAGTAGGCCTCTGCAAACTGTGGGTCTCTCTTAATTGCCTCTTTAAAGTTGTAAATTGCCTCATCAAACATTCCATTGTTAAGATACACAAGCCCGAGATAGTTATAGGCAAGGGGATAGTCTTCTCTGAGTTCAATAACCTTCCTGAAGAGTTCAATTGCCCTGTCAAAATCCCCTTCCTGCATATATACAAGTCCAAGATTAAGATATGCGTCGTGATAATCTGGTTCTATCTCAATGGCCTTTTTGAAAAATTCAATGGATTTTTCTTTATCACCAAGATGATAGTGAACAATTCCAAGGTTGTTGTATGAAACAACATAAGAAGGGTCAATCTCAAGTGCCTTGTTGTACCATGAGAGTGCCTCCTCAAGTTTCCCTAGCCTGTGGCATGCTACACCAATGTCGTTTGGAATCTTGGGCGAAGATGTATCCTGTCTCATTGCCTCAACATACTCTGCAATGGCCTTCTCATTTTCATTTTTCAGGAGATAAATCTCTCCCAGTTGTTTCCTCACTATAACATTTTCAGGGTCAACCTTTAATGCCTGCTGAAACTCCTTTAATGCCTCATTGAAGAGCCCCTTATTTCTGAAGGCAATACCAAGCGAATAATGTGTGAGGAAGGTGTTGCTTTCCGTATCCTCAACACTTACAAATCCTGAGTATCCTTCCTGTGAGTAAAAATCAAGCCCAAGATTTGGCTTTGTCTTTGCAAGGGTGGGGTTCAGTTTTATTGCTATCTTTGTCTCCTCTTTTGCCCTCTGGAAATCGCCCTTTTCACCATATACAAAGGCAAGAAGGAAATGTGCCTGAGCATCATTGGGGTCTATCTTAATGGCTTCCTTGAATTCAGATATTGCCCTGTCAAGGAGCCCCAGATTATAATAAACCTCACCAAGGTGTCTTCTTATATGGCTTGAATCAGGAATTATCTTTGATAATCTTCTGAAAACATCTGCTGCATCGTCATAAAATCCAATTGCCTTCAGGGAAACACCATAGTTTTCAATTGCCTCAACATCCTCAGGGTTTTTATTAAGGTACTGTTTGTATATTCTGATTGCCTTGAAGTACTGCCCTGTGTTTTTGTATGCCTCTGCAAGTTGTTTCAGGGACTCAAGGTCATCAGGGTTTTCATTGATTTTTTCTTGAAGTTCCTGAATTGTCCTATCATAATAACCAATCTTTTTATAAATGAACTCCAGATTGTTTCTGGCAAGTGTGAAGTGTGGGTCTATTTCAAGCGCCTTTTTTAACTCCTTAATTGCCTCTTCATACAGGCCTTTGTTGAAGTACACAACAGCAAGATTGTTGTGGGCCCCCGCATCATTGGGGTCAATCTTGCTTGCAAAAAGTTTTAAAATCCTTGCTTCCTGTTCACTTATTCCCATTACAGAAGTCCAAGGCTTTTTAACATTCTTTCAAGTCCCATTTTGTCAGGTATCATAAGAAGGTATCCCTCCAGTTTAACAGCCTCTTCGGTGAAGTAAAAACTTGTCTCAACACAGAATGCATACTCCCTATCATCCTCGTCAGTAAACTGTAGATAAACGCTTGTGAGAACTGCTGCAAGGTCATCAAGTGTAAAGGATGGAACAGAGGGCAGCACCATTATCCCTAAAAATTCAGAGATAGCACTCAGGTAGGAACTTGAAACTATGTTTGCTATCTCCTTGAGGGATGATATTTCCATCTCTCCAAAACCAACAGTTTCACCTGGATTTTTTGCCAGAAGGATGTCCACAAGGAGGCGTGCTTTATCCTCAGGGAAAACAAGGAGGTTTCTACCTGTTATGTCCCCGAAAAAGTTGGTGAGCACTGCTGCAACAACAGGTGTTTTTTCACCAAATATATACGGAACTTCCTCCAGTTTCAAAACTTTAACCTCTGGAACACTCACCATGATACTCTTCCCCATCATCTGGGAAAGGGCAGTGGCTGCATGTCCACTACCTATATTTGCTGCCTCTTTAATTCCATCCAGATGTAATTTGTTTAAGTCCTTTAACCTCATATAGGTTCCTCCTATTGAACAAGATTTGGCACATCAAGTATAAGACAGGGATATCCATCGCCCATTATGGTTACACCCGTATATTGTCTGATATCTCTTATTATCACAGGAAGATGTTTAACCACAATATCTCCAGATGTTATCAGTTCATCTGCCAATAATATAAATCTTTTGCCCTCAACATTCAACACCAGGGTAGGCATATCTGTTCCATCTCCATTTCTGTCTTTAAGACTCAATATCTTTCTCAGATTGTAGAGGGGCATCACCTCGTTTCTCAAGATGACAAGTGGTTTTCCATGGATGAATGATACTCTGTTTTTATCAACGGATGTGGTCTCTATCAAAAAGGTTAAAGGTATTGCATAGAATTCATTTTCTACCCTTATAATGTAAGCCTTGATTATTGCCATGGTGAGGGGGATGTAAAGGTTTATTGTTGTACCCTTTCCCTGAACAGAATGGAGTTCCACATTTCCTCCAATCTTCCTCATGGCTTCCCTTACCACATCAAGCCCAACACCCCTGCCTGAAAGGTCACTCACCTCTTCTCTTGTACTGAATCCAGGTAGAAACAGGAAGGAAATAAGTTCCCTTTCACTCAGCCTTCCTGCCTGCTCTTCCTTTATCAATCCCTTCTTTAAAGCCATAATTTTTATGTTCTCGGTATCTATGCCACTCCCATCATCCGAGATTGTAATCTTTATGAAACCCTTCTCCCTTGATGCCTTAATCTCAATTGTTCCTTCTTCATTTTTCCCCATCCTTTTTCTCTCTTCAGGGGGTTCAATCCCATGGTCAACTGCATTTCTCACAAGGTGATGCAATGGGTCTGAAATACTTTCAATGAGTGACCTGTCAAGTTCAATATCACTCCCGATTATTTTCAGGTTGATTTTTTTGCCCAGGTTTTTTGCCAGGTCTCTCACATACCTGGGAAATCTGTCAAATATGTGTGAAAGTGGAACCATCCTTATCTTCATAACTATGTTTTGAAGGTCTGAGATTGCCCTTGAGTGGAATTCCATTGCAGAATTCAAATCAGCATCACCCCTCTCTTTAATGAGTTCCTTCAGCCTTTCCCTTGTGATGACAAGTTCGGCAAGAATATTCTGGAGGGCATCAAGGTCCTCAATATCAACCCTCAACTCTCTTGGTTTTTTTGACTCATCCTTTACAACGTGTTCCTTTTCCTCTTCAGCAAGCAATTCAACCTTTTCAACCTCTGAGTATTTTCTTAGTTCTTCCTGAATCTTCTCTGGGTTGCCTGTGGAAATCACAAACTGGAAGATATCCTCTTCACCTGTAAGTTCCTCAATACCTGGTTCAAGAAGTTCCACATCGGTAATGGATTTCAGGTTATTGAGTATTGTGAAGAATCTTGCGCCAGGAAGAGGTGTCTCTTTATTCAACGTTATTTTTAGCCTGTTAATGGTTTTCTTCTCACCGGTGACGAAATTTTCAATAAAGTCTATTCCATTCAGGATTTCATCAATGAGATTCTGGGATACCTTTTCTTCTCCGTTTCTTACAGGAAACAGAAGGTCTTCAATTCTGTGGCAGAGTTGTGACATCTCTTCATAACCCATTGTTCCTGCCATACTTTTGATCGTGTGGAAAATCCTGAAGATTTCATCAATAACATCCTTCCTCTCAGGGTGTTTTTCAAGTTCCACCACAAGGTTGTTGAGGTTGTCAAGGTAAGATATAACCTCGCTCTTAAACAGTTTTTTGTACTCTTCACCAACAGAATTATCAATCATATCTTTTACAGTTTCAGCACCCTCTGTACGGCTTCAAGAACCCTTGAAGGCTGGAAAGGTTTAACCACATAGTCCTTTGCACCTGCCTGTATTGCCTCAATTACAAGGGTCTGGTGTCCCATTGCGCTTACCATTATTATCTTTGCATCGGGGTCAATTTTGATAATCTCCTTCACAGCATCAATCCCGCTCATATCAGGCATGATGATGTCCATTGTCACAAGGTCTGGTTTTAATTCCTTGTACTTTTCAACAGCCTCCTTGCCATTTTCAGCCTCTGCCACGATTTCGTATCCCTCTTTTCTGAGTATATCCCCAAGCATCTTTCTCATAAAAATAGCGTCATCAACGACTAAAACCCTTACGCCCATTTATCCTCCTTTTTCTTCTAAGATTTTATCAATGTCAAGCAAAAGATACCTGGTTTTACCAACCGAAAAGACACCTGCAAGGAATTCAGGGGGGATGAGTTTCTTCAACCGTCTGGTTGGTTTCTTCAGTTCTGTTTCCTGAACATTTTGAATCCCTGAAATTCTGTCAATCATTATACCAACCTTCTCACCTTTATGAAGTATTATAACAACTATGGATTGTCCTCCTGATTTTTTTGCACCGAACCTTTTTTTTAGATTCACAATGGGCACAATCTCTCCCCTTAAATTTGCTATACCTTCAACATAGGGGGGTGATAGGGGAACCTTCACAGGCTCAAGTTTCTCCACTATTTCAACAATATTCCTCACATCAATTCCGTATGGCTCTTCCTCCAGATAAAATGTCAATACTTCCATTTATAACTCCTTGTAGACATGTTCGTAATGCGTCCCATGGGATATTGGATTGGGCTTGAATCCCATTATGTCATCCTGAACAAGATAGATGTCATACTTATGGCTCAGAAAAATCATGGGTGCATCTTCAAGGATTTTTCTCTCTGCTTCCCTGTATATTTCAATCCTTCTCTGGGGATTTAATTCCTGCATGCCAAGTTCAATCAGTCTGTCAACTTCAGGGTTAGAATAATAGGTAGAATTTCCACCCTCACCGATACTTTTTGAGTGGAAAAGAGGGAAAAGAAAGTTGTCTGGGTCCCCATTATCAGTATTCCATCCAAGCAAGAACATGATTGCTTCTCCCCTGTGGACAAAGTCAAGAAATTCACCCCATGGTCTTGTTCTTATTTCAAGATTTATACCGAACTGTTTGAACTGGTCAGCCAGAACCTCCGCCCTTCTAATATTCACCTTTGAACTACTGATATCAAGATAGTATTTATCAGGAAGTCCATCTGGATAACCTGCTTCCCTTAAAAGCTCCCGTGCCTTTTCAGGATTGTATTCGTATCCCCTGAGGGATGGATTATAGGTGTCAAGCCCGGGCGGGAAAAGCCCCTTGGCAGGAATACCATGCCCCATGTACAGTATTTCAAGATATTTTTCTCTATCAATCATGTAGGACATTGCCCTTCTCACCCTGACGTCTTTGAAAGGGGTTTCATCTATTTTGTTAAAGCAGAACCCAAAATATTGAATGTCAAGACTGTTAACCCTTATCATTCGTGCTTTTAACTCAGGGTCTTTTTCAAGTTTTGGTATGGAAGAAAGTCCAAGGGAAACTATGTCCAGTTCCCCTGCCTTAAATCGTTCAATAACCTCATCATTATCAGGTATAATTTTTATCACTATTTCATCAGCATACCCAGAACCACCTGTATATTCAGAAAACCTTTCCAATCTGAACTCCTTCCCTTTTTGCCATTCAACAAATCTGTAAGGGCCAATACCAATCGGGTGAAGGTCAAGGTTTCCTGCATCCTGCGGTATGATGGAGCCGGCTATGGTGGCAAGGTTTGAGAACAGGGGAATGTATGGATACTTCAATGAAATTTCAAATGTGAAGTTATCAATAACTTTAATATCATCCACAGCCTCAAAGAAGACGGCATTTGGTGAGTTCATCACCCTCTTAAAACTGAATACAACATCCTCAGCAGTTATTAGAGAACCGTTGTGTGCCTTTATCCCCCTCTTTAATCTTATGCTTATTCTCCGTCCATTCTCGGATATCTTTACGAATTCTGGAAGGGTAGCATAAACCCGTGCAGAGAAACCAAATTCAAATAGACCCCTGTAAAGTTGGTTGACAAAAAAGTTGGAGGTTGCATCCCCTATATATGCAGGGTCCAGATTAATAGGGTCTCCATCCGAGTTGAGGTAAAGTGTGAATGTTTTTTCAGGGATGTGGAATTCTCTAAAAGGCAGAAGAGAGGTCAATGCCCCAACCTCTCCTTTTTCCTCTCTGAGTCCAGATTGAAGGTCAGAATAGATCCTGATATTGCTCTCCATTTCAGATGAAATCCTTGTGATTGTTCCAAGGAAACTGTCGGTTATTTCCTTTTGCTGGTTTATTGTGTCAATTAGTTCATTTGATATACTTGTTATGTAGGATATACCTTCTTCAGCCTCTGAAAGCAATTGCTCTGATTGAAGTAAGTTTTTCCCGGTCTCCCCAACATATGCACCCATTTCAGATATACCCTCGTTGGTGGAGAATATGCTTTCCTTGATGCCTTTAACAAAGTCTTCTATTTCTCTTGAGGCAGATTTAAACTGGGATGAAAGTTCAGCCATCTGTTCAACAATTACCAGGAGGTTTTCATCCTCTGCCCTGACTGCCTCCAGTTTTGCATAGAGAGAGAGAATCCTCAAATTCTCTGTTGCAGAAACAGTATTCCTCCCCTGTTTTTTAAGTTGGTTAAAGCCTTCTATCACCCTCTGTAGGCTTTTATCAATCTCTTCAATTTTTTCCAATAGGGATTTATTCATCTCCTCCATCTTTTCAAGATTTTCACCCAATTGTTTTGCTGCACCTATGGCCTCGTCTGCATATGATGCTATCTCCTTTGAAAGATTTTCCTGCCTGACTATGATTTCCTTCAATCTGTCAATATCTTTTAACTTCAAACTTTGCCTCATTTTACTCACATCAATTGAACTGAGTTCTGTGATTATAATATCAATAAGGGATGAAAGAATGACTAAATGTGCAACAAACTTCTTCTTTGCTATCCCCTCAAGGGTTTCATTACCAGAGGTATTTCTCAGTTGTTCAAACAGGAATGAAAGAATCTCACCCATTGTAATCTTCTGTCCAGTTATAAAATTAGCCCTGCTACTGTTGAGAAGAAGTTTCTGTGAAAGTGTGGATAATTCACCTGTGAACCTCTGAAGTTCTGCCCTCATTCTGTCCTGCTTTTCCCCCTCCTCACCAACAAGTTTTGAGTACTCCTCAATACTCTTGAAACTCTCCTTAATATACTCAATTCCATCGTTAAGGGAAGCCACCCCTTTCTCAAGTTTCTGTATGGGTTCTTCAAACTTCTTGAAGTGTTCCCTTACCAGAATTGATTCTTCCTTGAGTGTTTTTATTGTTTCCATAATATCTTCAACAAGGGCGATTGATTTCTTTGTGAACTCGCCCAGTTCCCTTGCAACAATCTCAAACCCTTTTCCTCCTTCACCTGCATGGTAGGCCTTAATCTCAGCATTTCTTGCTGTGGAAAGACTTGTTTTGTTGATTGATTCAAGCCTCTCAAGTAATTCAAAAATCCTTGTGCCCATTGTCTCAAGTTCCTCAAATCCTTTCAGGGCCTTTTCAGATGAAGAAAGCAAGGCTTTATAGTATGAAACTATTTTTTCAAGTGTGGAAGTTGTCTTTTCCAGTGTTATTCTGCTACTGCTCACCCTATCAACGATGGTTCCTGCAGCCTCAACAAACAACTGGATTTTTGCAAACATGTTTTCAAGGATCTTGTTAATTTCCTCAATCTCTCCAGAAAATTTCAGATTTGTATTGTATATCACCTCTGTTGAAGAGGAAATATCTTCAATAGTTCTCATTATCTCCTGAAGGTGGAGTTCTATCTCCTTCAAGGTTTTTTCTCCGGTCATTTCCATATGTAAAACTTAACCTATAAATTCTTTGATGTCAAGTATATGTTTTGATAAATCACTGCGGGTTCATTGACACTTCACAGGGTTTTTATTATAATAAAATCATGAACAGAGGTTCAATTATCAAGGGAATGAATCCTGCATTGCTAATGATTTTGAGCATCCTTACAATTACCCCCCTTCTCAAAGGGAGTGAAAAGGGCATCTTAAAGGTGGGTGTGTATGATAATCCCCCAAAGTTTTTATTCACAGAAGATGGTAAAGTTACAGGTTTCTGGCCTGAATTAATTGAATACATTGCAAGAAACAGGGGATGGAGGATTGAATATGTACATATGCCCTTTGATTCCTGCCTTGAAGCCCTTAAAAATGGAGATATTGATATTCTTCCTGACCTTGCTCCATCTATCAAGAGAGAATCCCTCTATCTGTTCAACAGGGAACCTGTGTTTTACAACTGGGCATTGATATACAAAAGGCCTGGTGAAAACATTCAGTCATTCTATGACCTTGAAGGTAAAAGACTTGCTATATGGAGAAGAAGTATTCATGGGGTTTACATAAAAAACACCCTTAAACAACTTGGTGTCCATTGTGACTATGTTGAGTGTAGCAACTATATGGAGGTGTTTGATGCAATCTCAAATGGTAATGCGGATGCAGGTGTGGTTAACAGAATCTTTGGCCAGTTGATGGAGGATAAATACAGGGTTGAGAGGACATCAATAGTTTTCAATCTCACACCTGTAAAATTTGCCTTTCCAAAGAATTTCAAAAGAAAGGAGATAATAAATGATATAGATGAAGATCTGAAGCGCATGAAGGAGGATAAAGAGTCTATTTATTACAGGTTGATTGATAAATATTTTTCAGGTGCAGAAAGGCCAAAGATTCTGAATGCCTTTACGGCAGAGAAATTGAACCTCTATTTCAGGGTAATCCTGATACTTTTACTTATCATATATATTACAAAAAAATGGAAGATTATGCTCAAGATACAGGGCTACTGGTTGCTTTTATGTGGTCTTGGATTTTCACTCATTGCATGGATTACAGATTTTGTTCTTCTACTTACAAGGAACCCATACATCTTTTATTTTGATCTCGTACTTTTTATGGTGAGTGCTGTTTTTATCGGAGCATGGTTTTTATTAATCGTAATGAGGGAAGAGGGTAAACTATGATACCCCTGAGCGTGATTGGTTTCATGGGGCTGGGATTCATAATGGCTGTGATTATTATCATCATAAAATACTGGAATAGACCATATCTCAGGGACATCCGATTTCTTGGCATCGCAGTTCTCCTTTTACTTGGATTTCTTCCATTCAGTCAATGCCTTACATTGTTTGGTTATGGGTATGAACTCCTTAAGTTCTCAGAATACATAATGATACTCCTTCCATTCGTTCTTTTCCTCTTCTTCTTCACGCTCTTCTCAAGGAAGGAGGAAACCCTGCTTGTGGAGAGTGAGGAGCGGTACAGGATACTGGTGGAGGAGAGCAACGATGGGATTTTTATCACGGATAGAAAGAAGTTTCTCTTTGTGAACGAAAGGATGATGGATATTACAGGTTATACCCAGGAGGAACTTCTCAGTATAAATCCCTTTAGATTGATACATCCTCAAGAGGTTCCCAGGATAATCAATGCAGTAAAGACCTTGAAAGAGCAGGGGTCATTGAACTCCCTCAAGTTAAGGATATTAAGGAAGGACAAAAATACACTTATAGTCCTTTTCAACGCAAAAATTATAAGGCATGAAGGAAGACTTGCTGTGATGGGAACAATAAAGGATATTACTGATTTTGAGACAATGCAGAACGAACTCCTCAAGCAGGAAAAATTAAAGTCCCTTACCATACTTGCAGGTGGTATTGCACATGACTTCAATAACTTTCTTACAGGTATTATGGGAAATCTCTCCATCCTCAAAATGGAAATGAAACATATGAAAAATAGAGAAATAATTGAAATCCTTGATGAGGCACTTGAGGTATGTGAGAAGGCAAGAGGGTTGACTGCACAACTAATGAATTTTACCAGAAGTGGAACCCCTGTGAAGGAGGCAACATCCATAGAGAAAATCATTAAGGAATCAGCAGAATTTTCTTTGCGGGGTTCTAAGTCCAGATGTGAATTCCACTTCCAGAAGAACCTACCCATAGTGAGAATAGACCCTGTCCAGATTAGCCAGGTTATACAGAATCTTGTTATCAATGCCTCACAGGCCATGCCAGAGGGTGGTGTTGTGAGGATATACGTGGTTGTGGTTGATGTGAATGAAAACTATCCACTGCCTTTGATGCCAGGAAAGTACATAAAGATATCCATAGTGGACAACGGGAAAGGCATACCTGAAGAACATCTCGGGAAAATATTTGACCCATTCTTCACAACAAAAGAGAAGGGTTCTGGGCTTGGACTCTCAGTTTGTTACAGGATTGTGAAGAATCATAATGGACACATTGAAGTGGAATCTGAAGAAGGGAAGGGAACAGCAGTTCATGTGTATCTGCCCCTTGAGGAGGGGAAACCCACTGAAAGTAGAAAAGAAGGTGACTCTCCAAGAATGGTAAGGGGAAAGGTGCTTGTTATGGATGACGAGGAACTTGTGAGGGATCTTGTGAAGAGAGGATTGGAGAAAAACGGTATCTCTGTTGATGTTGCATCCGATGGAGAGGAGGCAGTGCAAAATTACAGAAAGGCACTTGAATCTGGTTCTCCATAC
>Ga0180301_10003125_pt1 | contig 12997 bp, 11 predicted proteins | sample GuaBasSediGuay16_FD_121797 | JGI IMG/M metagenome (GOLD analysis project Ga0180301, IMG submission 121797) | Subseafloor sediment microbial communities from Guaymas Basin, Gulf of California, Mexico - Guay16, Core 4569-2, 12-15 cm | ecosystem: Environmental > Aquatic > Marine > Hydrothermal...
CGGGGGATCAGCAACGACAGGTTGGGGATGTGACGCAGAAAACCGATGTCGAAGGCGCCGTGGTGAGTCGGACCGTCTTCTCCCACCAGACCGGCGCGGTCAACCCCGAATACCACCGGCAGATTCTGCAGCGCGACGTCATGGATGACCTGGTCATAAGCACGCTGGAGAAAAGTCGAATAGATGACTGCCACCGGCCGCATTCCTTGGGCGGCGAGTCCCGCCGCGAAGGTCACCGCATGCTGCTCGGCTATGCCCACATCAAAACAACGTTCGGGGAAGCGACGCTGAAACTCGTTCAGCGAACTTCCTTCGATCATCGCCGGAGTGATGGCGACAATCCTTTCATCCCGTGCAGCGAGATCGCACAGTTCTCGGCTGAAGTGGGCGCAGTAGTTAAGTTCGCCGCTTTTTTTCTCCACCGGACCGGTCACCACGTCGAAACTGGGGACGCCGTGCAGGCAGGTGCGGTCTTTTTCCGCTATCGGGTAGCCCTTGCCCTTTTCGGTCAACACATGAACCAGCACCGGTCCCGATATATTGCGCAGCCAACTGAACATCCGCAACAGTTCAGGTAGGTTGTGACCGTCGATGGGACCTATGTAACGGAACCCGAGCCGTTCGAACCACAATCCCGGAACCAGCATCGCTCTCAAACCGGCATCCACCCCCCGCAACGCCTTGCGAAGTTTGGAGCCGCGCGGCAACTTGCCGGTGAGTTGCCACATCGTGTCTTTGATTCTCTCGAAACGGGGGTCGGCTCTGATGGCGGCGAGGTAACTCGACAACGCCCCAACGCTCGGCGAAATCGCCATCCTGTTATCGTTGAGCACGATCGTTATATCACGCCCTTCGGCCCCGGCGTTGTTTAAGCCTTCGAAAGCCATCCCTCCGGTCATTCCACCGTCACCGATCACCGCGATGGTCTTGTGATCGCTTTCGCTTATGTCGCGGGCGACCGCCATCCCCAGCGCAGCCGAGATAGAGGTTGACGAATGCCCCACCGTGAAGGTGTCATAGACGCTTTCGCCCCGGCGCGGGAAGCCGGAGATGCCACCATATTGGCGGTTGGTATGGAATTCCTTCATACGCCCGGTCAGTATCTTGTGCGCATACGCCTGGTGACCGACATCCCAGACGATCAAGTCCTTCGGGGTATCATAGCAGTAATGCAGGGCGATGGTGAGTTCGACAGCCCCCAGATTGGAACCCAAATGACCTCCGGTGCGCGAGACGTTCTCGAGAATGAAATCGCGGAGTTCTTTCGCCAATAACTCCAGTTCCGGAATCTCGAGTTTTCTCAAGTCCGCCGGATCGTCGATGGTGGCAAGAATTCGGTTTCCTTCGGCTTTAATCAAGGTCGGTTTCCTCGATCTGGACTCCATCGTCCCGGACCCGTATGATATTCAGTCGTTTTTCCGCCCGGTCCAACAGTTCATTGCACCGCTTCAACAACTCTTGTCCCTCTTCGAACAATCGGAACGATTCCTCCAACGGAATCGTGTTCTCCTCGAGTTTCCGCGCGATCTCCTCCAGCCGTTTGTATGCCTGTTCAAAGGAAGGCTGTAGAGTATCGGATTTATCTTCGACCACTTAGAACACCTCTTTGACAACAGCGGCAGCACCGCCGCGGTAGAACTTAAGACTAAGTTCGTCGTGCACCTTCAGGATTTCGCTGTTCCTGACGATGGTTCCATCCGACTTGTGCGCCACGCAGTATCCTCTTCCAAGCACCGCATCGGGCGACAGCGCCGATATGCGCATTCCGAGGGCTTTCAGCGCCTGTCGGTTGACGTCCAACGCTCTCACCAGAGCCGACTCTATCCTCCGCGCCAATTCATCAAGGCGCAGCCGTTCTTCACCGACCCGCCCCACCGCGCGTTGAAATCCGTAACTCTTGGCGATGCCGGAAACCCGCTCACGCCAGAGACTTACGGAACGTTCGAGAGCACGAACCAGTGCCTCGCGGCGCCGGGTAAGTTCCCCGGTGATCTCCGCCCGGTCGGGCACCACCAGCCCGGCGGCAGCGGTCGGTGTCGGCGCGCGCAGGTCCGCCGCCAAGTCGCTCAGTGTTACGTCGATCTCGTGTCCGACCGCAGAAACGACCGGCAGCCGGGAAGCAGCGACAGCACGAACGACCCTCTCCTCATTGAACGCCCACAAGTCTTCCATCGATCCCCCGCCGCGTCCAATGACGATCACATCCACCAAGTCCAGACGGTTGAAGATTTCGATGCCCGCAGCGATCTGGTCCGAGGATCCTTCGCCCTGCACCGCTACCGGCAACAGGAACAGTTCCGCTGCCGGATAGCGGCTCTTGAATCCCCATACCAGGTCGCGTATCGCTGCGCCGGTCGGGGAAGTTACAATTCCGACCGCTTTCGGATAACGGGGCAGAGGCCGTTTACGCGCGGCATCGAAAAGCCCTTCCTCGGACAACTTTCGCTTCAGTGTCTCGAAAGCCATCTGAAGGGCACCAAGCCCGACCGGCATTATCGAGACCACGTCCAGTTGGTAACGCCCTCCCTTCTCCCACACGGTCACCTTTCCGAACGCCCGAACCAGCGCGCCGTCTTCAAGTTCAAAACCCGGCGGACGCCGCGTGCGCCACATCACGCAGTCTATCCGGCTTCCTTCATCCTTGAGATTGAAATAGCGGTGCCCGGAACTGTGGCGCTTGTAGTTCGAGACTTCGCCCTCCACCCATAGGCTCGGCAGCCCGTCTTCGACCAAGCCGCGTATCGCTCGGGTCAGTGAGGTTACGGTATAGACTTTTTCGCTGATGCGTACCATACAATCCGGTCCTGGGGGACGCTCGATCGAAACCGGGGCACACTTACAGGTATTCGTTGGTCAATTTAATCGAACACAACTTGCCGCACATTGTGCAGACCAACTTGTCGTAGTTTCCACTCTCCCGGCGAGTTCTGCGCGCCAAAAACGGGTCTATCGCTTCCTTATACATACCTTCCCAGTTCAACTTTTTCCGGTGGGCGGACATTCGGTTGTCCCAATCCATCGCTCCTTTGATTCCCTTGGCGATGTCGGCCGAATGGGCGGCGATCCTCGCTGCTATCACCCCTTCGCGGACGTCCTTGACCTCGGGCAGTCGGAGATGTTCGGCGGGGGTCACGTAGCACAGGAAATCGGCACCTGCGGCAGCGGCGAGCGCCCCCCCTATCGCTCCGGTGATGTGGTCGTAGCCGGGGGCGATGTCGGTGGTCAGCGGGCCCAGCACGTAGAACGGCGCGCCGTCACACAGACGCTTGGCGAGCAACACATTGGCTTCTATCTGGTCGAGCGGAACGTGACCGGGACCTTCGATCATTGCCTGCACACCGAACTCCCGCGCCCGGCGGGACAGTTCACCCAAGGTCGCCAACTCTTCTATCTGGGCGGCATCGGTCGCGTCGGCGATGGCACCGGGACGAAGTCCGTCGCCGAGGCTGAGCGTGACGTTATATTTCGCAGCGATATGAAGGAGACGGTCGTAGTATTCGTAAAGCGGGTTCTCCCGCTGGTTATGCGTCATCCAGGCGGCGAGCAGGCTGCCTCCCCGGCTCACGATCCCGCCAATGCGGTTAGATTCCTTCAGTTTCGCAAGCGCCCGGCGGGTCACCCCGCAATGCACGGTTATGAAGTCCACGCCGTCTTCACAGTGCCGTTCGATCTCTTCGAACAGTTCGTCCACTTCCATATCGGTTATCTCACGACCTGCCCGATCGAGAGCGGTGGCAAGCCCATAGATGGGAACGGTGCCTATCATCACGCAGGATTCGGCGATGATAGCCTTTCGGATCGCTGAAAGGTCTCCGCCGGTGGAAAGGTCCATCACGCTGTCGGCACCCGACGCAACCGCTATCCGCAACTTGTCCAATTCCTCTTCCAAGTCAGCGTGGTGGCTGGAGGTGCCGATGTTGGCGTTAACCTTGACGCGAAGACCTTCGCCGATTCCCTTGGGGTCGAAGTCTCGGTTTATGTTCATCGGAATGACGATCCTACCGGATTTCACCCGGTCGCGGACCAATTCCGGAGGAAGACCCTCATCTTCAGCAACCTTGCGCATCACATCGCTAACGATTCCTTCTTGCGCCAAGTTCAGTTGTGTCATCGTGGTATATCCTTACATTGAGGCCGGAATCAAAGACATTCCCCCATGAGAGCCCACAGCGGTGAGTCCGGGGTGACTGGTTTGGGACGGTCGTCAATCTTGAATGTCGACGTGACGCACCTCAAACGCATTTCCGTCCACTTCGATCCAACCGAAACAGCGGAACGGAGCGAATCGTCGGTCGGTTGGACTCCCAGGATTGAACATTCTGATACCGTGCCACTTATCGTTGAACGGATGATGTGTGTGCCCGAAGACGATAAGGTCGACCTGGTCGAAGCGGCTCCTGGCGTTTCGAATCGCCTCCGAAGGCGCTCCTGAGCCGTGGGTAAGCCCGATCTTTATCCCTTCGACCTCGACGATACACGCATCGGGCAAACGAGCGATCACCCGGTGGTCATCCATATTTCCCCATACGGCGAACATCGTCGCCAGTTCTTCCAGCCGCTCGACGATCTCAATGCAGGTGAAATCGCCTGCGTGGAGAACGAGGTCAGCGCGCGCGGCTTCGTGGACCAGTTGAGGCGGAATGTCGTCCGCCCGACGGAGATGGGTGTCGGAAAGCACCAACAGGTTCTTCAACACCTCCTCCTGACGGATTAACGAATCTTCTTTTTGTGCCGGTTTTTCCGCAAACGTTTTTTTCGCTTATGGGTCGCCATCTTGTGACGTTTGCGCTTTTTCCCGCAGGGCAAAGGCTCCTCTCCGATGTTAATAATGGACTTGGTTAATGTTCACAATTTGAGGTTTTTCACCGCTTCGCGCAGTTTGGGCGACGGCTTAAAGGTGGGAACCACCCTCTCACCGACGTAGACCGGTTGACCGGTGCGCGGGTTCACCGCCCGACGCGGTGCCCGTTTGACGCACTTGAAGGTGCCGAACCGCCTGAGTTCGACGGTTCCCCCAGCGGCCAACTGGTCCTCGATGGTCTTTAGGACTCCTTCGAAAACGGCTGCAACCTCGGTGCGTGTAAGACCTGTTGCGTCGGAGACACTCTCGATGATGTCCGCTCGGTTCATTCTGACTCCTTAAAGGTGTTATGTGGAGTTTTTCGGTTCGTCAATCTATGATTTTTTCCTTGTAGGAATGATGAGTTTTTGTCCGGGCTTGATCAGGCTGCGTCTCATCAAGCCGTTGGCGCGTTGCAGTTGCCTCACCGTGACTCCGTGACGACGGGCTATCTTCCACAACGAATCGCCGCGCCGAACGACATAAGCCCCTCCCGCGTCAGCGGTCGGTCCGGTTTGAACCCGCGTCGCGGCACCGTAAAGCCTTATCCGTTGTTTCGGATAAATAAAGCGTTTTCCGTAGAGGTTGTTGATCCGTTTCAATTTCGACAGTGAGAGCCCATACATTTCGGCGATTTCGCTTAAGGTCTCGCCCCGCTTCACTACGTGAAAACGGTTTTGGCTCAGGTCGGTCGGTTCGTCGTGAATACGACGGCCGCGAGTTGCCACCCCGCCGGGTATCATCAGGATCTGTCCCGCCTTTATCCGGTGGGGGTTTCTTATCCGGTTCTTGGGGTGGTTCATAATCGCACGCATCGACACACCATAGCGGCGGGCAATGCTGGAAAGCGCTTCGCCTCTCCGCACTCGATGCCGGATATAACTGACCTTCTTATTAGGTGGGATAGCGGCATATCTGGTCCAGAAGCCATTTTCAACGGCGCCGGACGGAACACGTATTCGGATCCGCTTCATATCGGGAGGTGTGCACCACCGGATAAGGGAGGGATTATACTTTCTGAACGTTCGCTCATCGATGCCCGCACATTTCGCAAGTTCCGCAATGTCCACGCACTCGGTGACAGTAACCGTATCTAGGTCGGGCCAGTAGTTCATTTGAGGCGATTTGAAGCCGAACTTCACGGGATCACCGGCGATGATGACCGCAGCGATGAAGGTGGGGATATAGTTCCGGGTCTGTCGCGGCAGGTGTCGCATTCGCCAGAAGTTGCGACCGGACCGCTTTATCTCCCGGTCTATCCTTCGCTCTCCGCAGTTATACGCGGCTAAAGCAAGGAACCAATCGCCATATCTCTCGTATAGGTTGCGCAGGTATTTCGCGGCGGCCCGGGTGGAAAGCATCGGGTCGCGACGTTCGTCAAACCACCAGTTGACGGTTATGCCGAATCGGCGCGCCGTGGAGGCTATGAACTGCCATGGGCCCGAAGCGTGCGCCCACGAATAAGCGCGTGGATTGAAGCCGCTCTCTATCATCGCCAAGTAAACGATCTCGTCCGGGAGCCCCTCCTCGCGCAGTATCGGTTGCATAATCGGAATCATCTCACCTGCACGGTTGAGCCAAGTCTGCATCGTCTTTCTGCCCCGGGTGTGAAAATACCGGATGACCCTTTCCACCGAACGGGTTCGCGGCAGTTTTACCGGTGGCAGGAAAGATCTTCGATCATCTTCATCGCCGCCTATGGACGGTTGCGAGATGTTCAGGCTGTCTCCGCTCAAACCGTCGATCGCTTCGAAATCGGATGTGGAATCATCCGTAAAGAAGTCGAACCGGAATAGGAAGTTATGATCGAGAAAGCGGGCGTAAGCCTGCTGGCAATCATCGCGTAACTCATCGAGCCGCGCCGAGGCGGACGGTTCGATATTCGTCTCCAACGAATCGAGGGTTTCGATGAGCCCCAGAAAATCGTCCTCAGCGATGTCGATGTCGGTCCCTTCGAGGGCGGCGATCAGTTGATCGAGCAACGCTTCGCATCTGTCCAGCACTCGGTCGTCATCAAGTGATACGGTGCCGAACGGCGCAAGTTCGCCGCCGGGCTGCCTCAAGGGCGTCAAGCCGGGGTATTGAACCAAGCCCAAAGCGGTCGCAGCGAAAATCACCGGTATGAAGAATCGATCCATCGAAAGTTTATCCCGTTTCCTCAGTTCGTTTCAGACAAATAAGTTACAATTTATTTAACCCACCTGCAAGGTCTTACGGAGGTTATCGAACACCTCCTTTCAGTTCGTTGGCGGGGTGAGCGGAAACATAAAAGTTTGCTCCTTCGATGGGTATTTATTACTCTAAAGGAAGCATTGCAACCGTCGTAGTGCATCTATATTTAAATAACTGGTTCCTCGCTGAATCTTGTGGGTGATCACTCGTCGACCGTGGTCAAGTATTGTGACAACCTCAGGCACTCTCCCCCCTGCTCCGCGGGGGGGAAGCCGCCGCAGGCGACAGGGGGGGACTGACTTGCGGCAACGATGTTGGTCTTCACTGCAGTGAATCAAGAGCCCATCACCCCCCCTGTATCCCCCCCGGAAACCGGGGGGGGGGAGAGAATTCTACCCATACGATTCAGCGAGGAACCAAATAACTCATCGAATTTAACCGATATATCTCGGTAGGGACAAGCCTGAAGAGAAGAAATATAGTTGTCGGCAGCCGCAGCAGCGCCCTTGCGATGGCGCAGACGCGGGAGGTGATCGAAACTATGCGCCGGGAAACGACTCTCGATTTCACGGTGAAGGTCATCCGCACCCATGGCGACATCTATCGGGAAGGTCCACTTGAGAATGCGGAAACCACCGGTCTGTTCACCAGGGAGATCGAGGAGAATCTTCTCGCCGGACAAATCGACCTCGCCGTCCACTCGCTGAAGGACCTGCCCCTTAGTCTGCCACCGAAACTGGCGATAGCCGCCGTTCCGGTGCGCGAGGAGCCTTGGGACGCGCTCGTCATCGCTCGCGGTAATTATCAGAGTTCTGCAAGTGGGTTGCCGCTCTCCGAAGGTTCCGTGGTCGGTACCGGCTCGCTGCGCCGGAAGATGCAACTCACAACCGTCCGGCCAGACTTGAAAATAAGACCACTGCGCGGAAACATTGACACGCGCCTCGAAAAAATCATCCATGGTGAATACGACGCCGGCGTCTTCGCTTGCGCCGGTTTGAACCGGCTCAACTTTCGAGACGATCGTTTGGTCATTCACCGATTGCAGTGGGCACCGTTCATCCCCGCCCCGGGTCAGGGTGCCTTGGCGATAGAGATGCGCCGTGATGACCCTGACTTCGACCAGATCAAACGGACGGTCAATGACCTGTCAGCCGAGCGATGCGTCGCTGCTGAGCGTAAACTTTTGGAGATGTTCGGGGGCGGATGCGCATTACCGGTGGGGGCGTTGGTCTCCCGCGAAGATGGTCCCGAGAGGGAAGTTTACACGTTGCGTGGTTTCTGGGGCGGGGACCATCCGCTCCGCTGGGAGACGTTGGTTGCGGACGATCTGCGAGCCGGCATCCTGGCTTTATTTGAACGATTGAAAAACCGATGATATAGAAGGAAATGAGGCTATGCCCTTCCCAATTGAAAGACCCAGGCGGCTGCGTAAGAGCGCCGGATTGCGCAGATTGATGTGCGAAACGACGGTCACCGCAGCGGACCTCGTGCAGCCGCTGTTCGTCGTAGAGGGCGAGGGGTATCGGCGGGCAATCGAATCCCTGCCCGGACAGTTTCACCTTTCTCCCGACGAAGCGGCGCTGGAAGCGGGGAAGGCTTATGCCGCTGACGTTCCCGCTGTTCTGCTGTTCGGGCTTCCTAAACATAAGGACCCGATCGGCAGCAGCGCTTGGGACGAAGCGGGCGCGGTTCAACGGGCGGTGCGTGCGATCAAGGAGCACGTCCCCGAATTGATCGTGATCACGGACGTATGCCTGTGCGAATACACCGACCACGGCCATTGCGGGAGGGTCGTCAATGGTGAAGTCGACAATGACGGGACCCTCCCCTTGCTGACAAAAATCGCCGTCAGCCACGCCGCAGCGGGAGCGGACGTTGTCGCGCCTTCCGATATGATGGACGGCCGGATCGGGTCAGTCCGGAAGGCACTCGATGAGAATGGCTTTCAGTCCGTCGCTATTCTCTCGTATGCCGCCAAATATGCATCCTCCTTTTACGGACCGTTTCGGGACGCTGCAGGTTCTGCACCCTCATTTGGTGACCGAAAGGGTTACCAGATGGATCCCGCTAACCGGCGCGAAGCGCTGCGCGAGGTGGCACTCGACATTATGGAAGGAGCGGATATGGTGATGGTGAAACCCGCACTGCCCTATCTCGACGTAATAAACGATGTCAGGCGACGTTTCGGACGCCCCACCGCCGCGTATCAAGTTTCGGGAGAATACGTGATGATCGAGCACGCCGCTCGCGCGGGGGCTTTCGACCGCCGTCGGGCGATATGCGAGAGTTTAGTGTCCATCCGCCGCGCCGGAGCCGACTTCGTCGTCACTTACTGGGCGGTGGAGGTCGCCGGGTGGATCCGCGAAGGCCAGTTCGAATGGTAAGCGGTGTCCGAAACCGCCGGAAGTCCGCCGAACTGCACCAGAGGGCTGCAGCGGTGATTCCGGGAGGGGTCAATTCGCCGGTGCGGGCTTTCAAGGCGGTGGGCGAGCCTCCGCTGTTCATAAGACACGCCTCGGGGTGCCGCTTGTGGGATGTGGACGGAAACGAGTTCGTCGACTACATCGGATCCTGGGGCCCTATGATCGTCGGGCATAGCCATCCCGAAGTTCTGCTCGCAGTGAAATCGGCTGTTGATGAGGGAACGAGTTACGGAATCTCCTGCGCACCGGAGGTTGAACTCGCTGAAGAGGTCATCCGCAGGATCCCATCCATCGAAATGATCCGGTTCGTGAACTCGGGGACCGAAGCGGCAATGTCAGCGGTGCGTCTCGCACGTGCGTTCACCGGACGAACGAAGGTCGTCAAGTTCGCCGGCTGCTACCATGGGCACGCCGACTGTTTTTTGGTCGCTGCGGGATCGGGCGCTGCAACATTAGGCGAACCGGACAGCGCGGGCGTCACCCCCGGATCCGTTCGGGATACGCTCACCGCTCGGTTCAACGATCTCGATTCAGTCGCCCAACTCTTCGCCCGAACCGGTGAAGATATCGCCGCGGTGATCGTCGAACCGGTAGCGGGCAATATGGGGGTCATCCCCCCGGAAGCGGGCTTCCTAAGCGGGCTACGGGAATTGTGTTCCCGGCATAGGGCGCTGCTGATTTTCGACGAGGTTATGACCGGATTTCGCGTAGCATACGGAGGCGCGCAGGCTCTCTTCGGGGTCACCCCCGACATAACGTTGCTCGGTAAGATCATCGGCGGAGGTCTCCCGGTGGGGGCGTTCGGCGGTCGGAGCGATATAATGGCAATGCTCACACCCATCGGTTCAGTCTACCAGGCGGGGACACTGTCGGGCAATCCAGTGGCGATGACCGCCGGGCTCGCGACTTTGCGGTTGATGACCGAAGTTGAATACCAAGGTCTCGAGGAAAAATCGCAGCGGTTGGAAGAGGGATTGACAGAGGCGATAGAGCGAGTGGGCGTTACAGCGCGGGTTCAACGGGTCGGTTCGATGGTCACGTTGTTTTTCTCGCGCGACCGAGTGCGGAACTTCGACGACGCCCGGCATTCAGATCACGGACGCTACGCATATTTTTTCCGCGGTATGCTCGCGCGCGGAGTTCTGCTCCCACCCAGCGGCTACGAGGCTTGCTTCCTTTCGACCGCCCACGATGCGGACACTGTGCGATTCACCATCGAAGCGGCACGAGTTGTCTTAGGTGAGATGACCGAGCGTTGAAAGCCGTCACCGGCGCTTGATGACGTGCAGGCAGAATTCGTCCCCGGCAGGGATCGAGGATTCGATTTCGTAGTCGAGGTTCGGATTCAAACCCTTCACCACGGCTTCCTCCATACAGGTATGCACTCGGCAGATTTCCACGTTCCGCATCGGGTAAGGGCACATATCTACCCGGATGGCGACCCGTCGCTGGTTGAATTCGGTCACTTCACCGGCGGAAGGAACGTTGTTGAATATTCTCAACAGAAACAGCGCTACCCGCTCGATATCCCAATCTCCACCGTCACCCTTTGCGCGGCGAGCGATGTCTCGCCCATACCGGGTGCTGACCTCGCTTATAAGTTCGAGACCTTCCGTTCCATAACGGTCGTAAATCGCCTCGTAGAGTTCGATGATGCGCGTCAGCAGGCTGCGGATCGTCCTGCGGCACCGGATTTCCAAGGGTTGCTCGGTGACTTCGACACCTTTCGGATATCTGATCATTCTGCAGGCTGAATTATATCGAAAATGCCGACCCAAATTGACGATTTATTAAAAACGTTATCCGCGCGCGAAAAGATGTCATAAGAACCCTCACCCACTCAAAGCAGCTGCAAACGAATAAGAACGCGGGTAAGAGTGATACGCAGACAGGCACACAACGAGCATCAACCGCCGCGCGGGATCTTGTAATAATCGAGATACCATTCGACGAACTTGGGTATCCCTTCGTAGATCGAGGTCTTAGGAACGAAGCCCACCTCGCGCTTCAAGTCTTCGATATCGGCACGTGTCGCTTTGACGTCTCCCACCTGCATCGGTTGCATATCGAGTCGCGCCTTTCGGTCCAGCGCTTCCTCGATTACCCGGATGTATTCGAGCAGGTGAACCGAACTGTTGTTTCCGATGTTATACTGCCGATATTTGACCCAACTCGTCCCCGGGTCCGGTTGATCGCCGTTCCAGCCGGGGTCCGGTTCCGGATCGTGGTAGATCAGCCTGACCACCCCCTCCACGATGTCGTCGATATAGGTGAAGTCCCGGTGCATATCGCCGTAATTGAACACTGGGAGCGGCTCACCTGCCAGAATCGCACGGGTGAATATAAAATATGACATGTCGGGTCTGCCCCAAGGACCGTAGACGGTGAAAAAGCGCAGACCGGTGGTTGGGAGTCCGTAGGTATACGAATAGACGTGTGCCAACAATTCATTCGATTTCTTAGTAGCGGCATATAACGAGACCGGATGGTCGACGTTGTCGTGAACCGAGAACGGCAACTTGGTGTTCCCGCCATACACCGAACTGGAAGAGGCGTAGATCAAATGTTCGCATTCGACCTTGCGGGCGATTTCCAAGAGGTTGTAAAACCCGATGATATTGCTCTGAATGTAAGTGTCGGGATTTTTAAGTCCATATCGCACCCCGGCCTGAGCCGCCAGATGAATGATTCGGTCCGGGGACGCGACCTTCTCTTCGGCGCATACACTTTCGAGACCGTCGCGATCGGCGAGGTCCAACTTGTAAAAGGTGAACTTGGGAAGTTGCTTGAGGATCTCGAGCCTGCTCAGTTTAAGTTTAACGTCGTAATAATCAGAGAGGTTGTCGATACCCAAGACGCGGTACCCTTCATCCAACAGGCGCGCAGCGACGTGAAAGCCGATGAAGCCGGCGCAGCCGGTTATGATTATCCTTGATGTCATCTCACTCCTTGATTTCAAGTGGGTTTACCATCCGCAAACGGTCACTCCAATTCCCATCCGCGCAACCACAGGGCGAAACCGACAAACCATTCGTCTCTTCGACTGCCGGATTTATGACCGGCCACTATTGTCCGGTTAGAACTCAAATAATAACAATTGGTTAGTGGGACTACCCTCTTCATTTTTGTAATTCGATTCCGAAAGTACTTGTAAAATAGGATCTTTCTCAAAAAGCGTCAAACTCAAAACCTGTAGAATTGTGTAGGATTTTGCTCCAGCCTAAGCTGCTTTTTCAAGATCGCAACCATTACATAAACAGATACAGCGATCCAGATGGGTAATCACTACTGTCTCGTTAAAAGTTAAATAATAACAATTGGTTAGGATCAGCTTGGATGAAGATTTCACTATGCTGATCTGTAAAAACTTGAGAAAACGGAACTTTCTCGAATAAGGAAATACTCAAATATGGATATGCACTTGAATAAGGTAACCACAATCACTACTGTCTCGTTAAGGATTTAAGAAATTCGTATAACTAAAGTATATATCAAGAGATAATCGCCCTGAAGACTATTTTCGATTTGAAATCGTGTGTAGATTCAGGTCTTCCTTCTTCTA
>Ga0180301_10003126_pt1 | contig 12991 bp, 17 predicted proteins | sample GuaBasSediGuay16_FD_121797 | JGI IMG/M metagenome (GOLD analysis project Ga0180301, IMG submission 121797) | Subseafloor sediment microbial communities from Guaymas Basin, Gulf of California, Mexico - Guay16, Core 4569-2, 12-15 cm | ecosystem: Environmental > Aquatic > Marine > Hydrothermal...
GAACCGAAGAAGGCCTGCCTCGAATTATGCGATATGGACATGAAGGGCTACTTGTCATTCATGATGCTCTGGCTACTTTCTAAACATGCCATGAGCGGCAGCCAGCTTGCCGAGGAGATTGCGAGGAGAAGGGGCGGGGCAAAGCCGAATCCAGGCACCATCTACCCCGCGCTCAAGGTGTTGAGGGTGAAGCGAGCCGTCACGATCAAGGTCTCGGGCAAGAGGAAGGTCTACTACCTCACAGATTACGGTAGGAAGGAGCTGGACAGGAACGTGCAGAGATTCTGCAAGATGTTTTACGATGTATTTACTGAGGAGTAGCTAACTCCAGTTTAGGACCATATATTGCCTCTTCCGCCTTTTTCACAAACTTTCTTTCAAATCTCTCCCCTGCCCTTCTCCTCGCTGCCTTTCTTTGATCAGGCGGAAGCATTTTAATCCTCTCACTCTCTGGAAGCGAGAGGGGGTCTGCAAACTCCCCCTCCTCATGCTCCCCGTCTACTGACAACCTTCTAAGAACTACCACTCTATTCCATTTAATGCCCATCGCCTTTGCAATTCTGGCACTCTTTTCAATCACGCATCTGGTCGTGTACTCTCCCATGCTTACAAGAATTCTGCTTCCCCTGCCCAGTCTCTCCACAAGTTCATAACTTCTGCCTTCCAAATCATTTTCAAAGGCATCTACATATGTAAAGCGCTTTCCTAATTTTCTTTCTGCCAATTTTTTCAGCCCGCTCAAAGGGTACAGGCTGCTTCCGGGTATGAGCATGAAGTATGCATTCTGATTTTCTGAGGCCTTCATAATCGCATTCTGCCACATGAGAAGCTTCGCATCGCCCATGCGCTTCATGAACCTTATGCGGTCCTTCTCACCCATCTCGGCAGGGAAGCGCTCAAGCTCGTTTATCAGATTCACCTTCTCGGCAAAAAACGGGTCTATCAGCGCATACACTATTTTGGTGGATGGCATGGTCACTAATGGCTTTCGCTTATGGAAGCTGAGCGGCGGCATTGTGCGCATGATGTTTCCGGGCTGCATACCTCCCTGAACTACCCCGAGTTTCATGCCCATTGATATGTATTTTTACAATTTTAAACCCCCTGTATTTACTCGAATTTTACATCAGTTCCAACGAACAGAACGCGCAGTACACGGCTCATGTCCCATAATACGAGCATGCTGAATGCAAGTGCTATGTAGGAAAGCGGCCAGAGGCTCTGAAGCCTCAGCAGGGTTAGAATAAGCGGAAAGTTCATGGAAAGCAGGAAGAAGAACATGAAGAGCACAGCATCCTTCATAAGCCGTTCATTCAACTTAACCTGGCTTTTTCTCTTCCCCATATGCATAAAGGCATCGCTGAAATCATCCAGAATCTCCTTAAGAGATTCAAGCGCTCCCATAATTGGCTTCATCGAAATCAAAAGCGCTGCTCCAAGCAGCAGATAACCTGCTGGCAGGGCAGTTGCGCGCTCCGCATACGGTATCAGAAGAATCACAGCTCCCACAATCGCTATCACTGCAGACGCATTGAGAAGCACATCTCCTCCCTCGCGTATAAATGTTCTGAATGATTTTCCACCAGGCTCAAAGCTTCTTATTACCGACCTGAAGTAATGTGAGAAATAGGCGAGGCTCATGCGCACATTGTAAGGCAGATTTCTAACTACGAACTGATAAACCCCCTCTTCTCTTCCTGCTATCAGCGAGTATGAAATTGCAGTTATTACAACTATGGCAGAGGTAAAGCCTATTAGGTCAAATGCCACCAAAGGGGCGGCATCCCGTGCAAGTAGAAGTGAAAATTCACCCACTGATATCATTCCAACGCCTGCAAACACTGCCTGCCTTCCAGTCATCCCTGTTAAGTACATGCTTATGCCCATTCCAAAGAATTTTGCAACTATGTTCAATGCCGAGAAAACTATGATTAGCGGGAGCAGTGCTAGGAAGGATGCCGGGTCTACCAGCATTCCCATTGAGAGGAAGAAAATCGAGGAGAACGCAGCAGTGAACGGAAGAATGCTCTGCTCTATAACTCTGCCCCCGGGCAGAGCAGCAGCCATGCTTCCGCCTATGAACGCACCTATTGCAGGCTCAAGGCCCAGAGCGCTTGCCGCATAGCTGAAGCCCACTGCAAGCACCAGGGCTACCAGAACCAATGCCTCCTCGTTCCTGTGCTTCAGAACCCATTTGAGTAAACTCTTCAAAATTCTGCCTATGACTATGTAGGCTATAGTAAGAATTACAAGCGCACTGATCAACGGAATCAGAAGCTCCTGATATTGCAGGGTTTCTCCAGGCACCTTCATGCTTGAGAAGAGAGTAAGAAGGAATACCGCATAAACATCCTCTATTATCAGAGTTGCAATCATTATGTTGGCTTCAATTTTGCGCGTAACATGCATATCCTTAATCATCTTTGCAACCAGTGCGGTGCTGGTTACTGATAAAATTGCACCTAGAACAAACGCGCTGAAAAGATCCATTCCGAGCAGAAGAGCAGCTTCATACGTAATTATGAATACAAATGCGAGTTTGAGAGCAGCAACCACAATTGCTCTCACGCCTATGCGCAGCAGCTTGCTCACGCTGAAGTGTACGCCTATTGAGAAGAGCAGGAATATTGCTCCCAGCTCCGCGAAAGTGTTTATGAGCTCGCTCTGGCTCACCAAGCCGAATGCATTGGGCCCTATTAGCGCGCCTGCTATGAGCAGGCCAATTACCACTGGTTGCCTGAAGCGAAGTGCAACCAAACCGCCAATTAGTGAGAAAAGCAGAACTATTGCAAGCTCCGAGCCTGATGGAATCATCAAGGTGAATTGCCTCTGCGCCTATAAATTCATTAGCCTTCAGTTTAGGCGAGTGTAATAGTGTCAGCAGCAGCGCGCGTTCCCGCCCGTGAAGGCAGTACAAGCGTTGCCGTGAGCGGGCTTAGCTTCGGAGTTCGGAAAGGGTTCCGGCGTTTCCCCGCTCCTATGGCCGCTGACATACTATTTATGGTCCCACTCATTTTTAAATCTATACAAAGAGAATATGCTTTCGTGGTCTTATGGCAAGGCTTAAGATGCTCGTGCTCGACGTATTGAAGCCCTCCGAGCCCTCCATAGTTGACATGGCCAAAAAGCTGGGGGAAATGGATGGGGTGGATGGCGTCGAGATTAGCGTGCTAGAAATAGATAGAAGGGTGGAAACCGTAAAAATAACGCTTGAAGGAAGCAGCCTTAACTTTGAAAAGATCAATGCCGCTCTAGACAGGTATGGGGCAACTATTCACAGTATAGACAAAGTGGCAAGCGGCAAAAAGTTGATCAATCCTTCCTGAACTATTAATCAGACGGTGGTTCTAGGTGCATGAAAGAATGCTAAACACTCTTAGGAAAAAATACAGGAGCTATGAGCGAATTACAGGCATGAGCAAAATAGCAAGACGCTATTTCGTAATGAATGCATTCGACGGAGCTCTCACCATGTTCGGCCTTATAATTGGCTCTTACTTGGCGCGGGTATCAAATCCAGTACTCGTTTTCTCAGTGGGCATGAGCACTGCTCTGGCCATAGGCATTTCCGGTTTATGGGGCGCCTTTCTTACTGAGGCTGCGGAGAGGCAGAGGGAGCTCAACAAGCTCGAGCGATCTATGCTCAGAAAACTGGACTCGAGCTACATAGGCGAGGCTTCACGTGCTGCAAGCTATATGGTGGGTGGAGTAAACGCGCTTTCTCCTTTTCTGGCAGGCCTAATAACACTCTCCCCTTTCTTATTTGCAGGAAAAGGAATTATTGAGGTCGATCTAGCCTACCGTGCATCGCTTGGAATCTGCTTTGGCATATTCTTTGGCCTGGGCGCATTTCTGGGGCGCATTTCAAAGGAGTTCTGGCTCATATCTGGGGTAAAAATGCTTCTTGCAGGCCTAACAGTTGCTCTATTAACCTTTGCACTAAACTCATCTGGAATTTTAGGCACCTAGGCTCATTCAAGCATCAGCAGCTTAATAGCACGCTCTAAAGCGTACTTCACTTCAGCCTCGCTCTTGCTTCCAGTACAAATTACCTTTCCATTTTTGAAAAGCAGAAGCGATGCCTTCGGATCCTTGAGCTTCAGAATAGCACCAGGAAACTGCTCTGGCTCATATTCTACATCAGTAACTCTCTGTGCTATTGCATAGAGATCTAGTTCGACTCCCAAATTAGCGCTAGCTACTATGTTCTCAATCTTAAACTTCGGTTCAATTTTTCTCTTCTTTTTCTTCTTTGAACCACTCCTAGATTTCCTTGCTTTCTTCTTAGCCAAGCCACCACCCACCTCGGCTTTTTAAACCGGTTTATAAAAGCCCTATTTAAAGGGTATATTTATATAAGCTTTGAAAGCCAAGATATGGCAGAGGAGGGGCTGTACTATGAAGCGTTCATTGGGCAAGCTATCAAAGAGAACAAGGCTTCTTAGAAAGAGAAGCCGCACCGAGCTTACAGTTAGCGGCAGGCTCAAGTCGTTCAAATTAGGTGATTCCGTGCACCTTACTCCAAGAGGTGGCAAGTCAATGCCCCACCCGCGCTATCGGGGCAGAACAGGCAGGGTTGTGGGAATGCGCGGAAGCGCATATGAGGTTGAAATTACAGACATGAACGCAGTCAAGAGGCTCATAATAGACGGCGTGCATCTAACAAAGGTGAGGGTATGATTGGTCGATATATAGATTCTGTAAAACCCGTTTCCATAGCTGAAGTGCGTGAGCTTCTGGAAGCTGAGAAGGAAACGCGCGAGCTCTCCTTTGAGCAGCAGATGACACTTGATTATGCTCAAAAAGTTTCGAAGACAAGCGCAAAAGCAGCCAAGGCCATGGAGAAGGAGCTTATAAAGATAGAGAAGCTCACTCCCGAGGTGGCCACCAAACTAATTGATATGCTGCCAGCCAACAAGGAGCAGCTCACAGCCATCGTTTCAAAGGAGCGCTATACGCTCACTGACAAGGAAGCAACGCAGATACTGGGTATTTTGAAGAAGGGAGCAGATAAGCCTCCGACACCAAAGAAAGCCGAGAAGCCTGCTGAGGAAGAAGCCGAAAAGGAAGAAACTTCCTGACGGGGGTGAGCGCGATGTTGCAGCTTGAAGAAACCGCTACAGTTATTGATTATTTGCCATTGGGTAAATCAACGGATATGACCAAGCAGCCCATAGTACAGCTTCTGGGCAACAAGTACTTTACCCTGCTAGAGGCAACTCTAAAGCCTGATAAAACCACCGCAGTGGGCGAGGTTGTAAATGTGGGCAAGGAGAACAGGGACAAGATAGACCACATAAAGGGAAGAATCAACTATTCCCAGCTGACTACAAGTGCCAAGAATGAGCTGAAGAATGCGATTCATTCAATTATAATGAAGAGGGAGATGGAATTCGTGAACTTTTTCAACAGATCAGGCGCCATAACTATGAGGATCAACCAGCTCAACCTGCTGCCAGGGGTTGGAAAAAAGCACCTCACTGCCATAATGAGTGAACGCGAGAAGAAGCCATTTGAAAGCATGACTGACATAGCAAAGCGCGTTTCGCTCCTGCCAGACCCTGCAAACCTTCTAGTACAGCGCATTGAACAGGAGCTCAGGGGCGGGGAGAAGCACTACTTATTTGTAAGGCCCCCTTCCCATTCTATGGAGCGCAGGCCATGAAAGCCCATGCAAAAAGGCTTGGCCAGAACTTCCTCTCAGACGTGCGAGTGCTGAACCGCGAAGTCGATTATGCAAAGCCAGACAGCAAGCTGGTTCTCGAGGTGGGTGCAGGGGATGGGAGGCTCACCAGGCTGCTTGCCTCCCGTGCAAAAAAAGTGGTTGCAGTTGAGGTTGACAAGCGCTTGGTTCAAAGGCTCCTTCCCCTACTTGTTGAATTTGAAAATCTTGAAATTATTCACGCAGATTTCCTTGAGCTTGATTTGAAGGGCAAGCATTTCGACCTCGTAATCTCAAACGTGCCATATTCAATTTCCGCACCTCTTCTATTCAAACTCACAGGCATGAATTTCACCCGCGCAGTTCTGTGCCTGCAGAAGGAATTTGTGGATCGCATGCTTGCTAAGCCTAGTGATAGGAAGCGCTCTAGGCTTTCAGTGATGAGTCAATTGCATTTTGACATCTGGGGGCTTGAAAAGGTTCCGCACAGAGCATTCAAGCCCTCTCCCAAGGTGGATTCTGCTATAATCGAGCTCCGAAAGAAAAACTTCACTGCAACTGAATTCCAAGCCAACTTCATAAATGCGCTATTCCAGCACAAGAAGAAGCGAGTTGCCAATTCACTAGTCGATTCTGCACATATGTTTGGGAGAAGCAAGCAGGAGGTTAAGAAAGTTGCAAATTCGCTTTCACTTGCAGATGAACGCGCATTCAGGCTTACAAATGAGCAGATTTTGAAGCTAGCTCTCGACTTCAGAGATGCTCTCAACTAATTCAATCTCCTCAGAGTACGCCCATTCCTCATTCTGCGCGTTCTGGTCTGAGTAAAATCTAAAGCCTATTTTATAAATCCCTGGCTCGCGCACATAATCATAGTATGGGCCAAAGGAACTCTCCTCCACCTCTACTTCAATTTTCTGATTCCATTCTAGAACTATCTGCTCGCCATATTCAAGGCTCTCAATTGTTGGGTTTGCAAGACAATATATATGGCCCAAACTTCGAGCTTCAAACCCCTCACCTTCGAGCTTGTAAACTCCATAAAGGTCAATGCAGCCGTAGAGGTAGTAGACCGGCTCCTCGCGGTTGAGGTTGTTCATCACCGTGATTCTTACAGTCTCCCCCTCCCCATACTCGCTCTTGTCAGTATAAACCAAAACCCCCTTTTCATTAGGCGGTTCTACTTGAGGCTCAGTTGCGGGTGTAGTTATTTCAAATTCATCTGAAAATGCCTCTCCCCCAGCAACGCTCATGCTGTAGAATTCCACTACATCCTCAAAATTATCCAGGGTAAGGGTTTTTCCTTCAAACTCCTCTCCCGCCTTGTATGTGAATTTTATTTTGTAAGTTCCGGGCATGATTCCGTAGTACGTGTAGTACGGCACCGTATGGTATGCGTTCTGATCCCACTCAAAATTCGTACTCTCGCCAGGTCTTATTGCAGTAAATTCATAGACATGATCAACCGGGCATTGAAACCCATCAACATACTTCTCCACAATTCCTGCTTCACTTTCATACTGCAAATTGTAAGAAGCTCCGCAGCCCTTCAAATAATAAACCGCCTCATCGCCTCGGTTGCTTACAGTTATTCTCACAACTTCATTTTCACCATACTCTTGTTTGTCAACTTCAACGTAAACTTCCGCACCTTCCAGCCCCGGCATCAGCATTTCATCCCCTTCCTCATCATCAAATTTCTCCTCATCTTGATAAGAACCGGTTTCATCCTCTTCCACAACTTCGGGCTCGCCAACGGTTTCATCAGGTGGTGTGGGCGTGTGTGCCTGATTTGCACATCCACTAAGCAAAAGAACTGCAATAAGCAGGGCAGAGAAAGCAGTTTTCATACTATTTACTTGGATTCCAAACGATTTTATACTTGCAGTTTTCTTCAGGCCCTCCCTTGCTTCTTAGCAAAACTCAGATAGCCCGTATGCCACAAACCTTTTGTGTCTGGCCTGAAGCCATGCTCACGCGCCAGCATCTCGCGCACTATGCACTCAATTGTAAATATATCTCCGAACTGCTGTGCTTCGCACTCGCGTACAAATTTCTGAACTTGCTCAGCATGCGGCAGGTAGGCAGCCAAATGGCCTCCCTGCCTGAGTGCTTTGTATGCATGTGCAACCGCCCGCTCTGCATCAGCCAAATCAAGTACCACCAAATCAACATTCTTCTCATCAATTCCCTCAAAAACATCCTTCAGCTTAACCTTCACATTCTTCAAACCCATTCTCTTTACATTCTCCCGCGCAAGCTCTGCGAATTCCTCCCGCCTCTCATAGCTCACCACTCGCTTGCATATGTTCCCGAGCATACAAGCTAACCAACCACTTCCACTGCCAGCATCTATGCACGCGCTCTTCTTACCAATGCCTGTAAATGCAACTATCATTCCAAAATCCTTGGGCAGGATCACCTGCGGCCCTCGCTTAAGCTTCTTAAGATGCTCTAGTTTTCTCATGCCCAACAAAGGCAGTTGAAAATACTTAATACTTGCCTGCATATGCCTATGCATGGTTGCATCCATAGTTGTAGGCTTGCAATGGGGCGATGAGGGTAAGGGTAAGGTAGTTGACTATTATGCAAAGGATGCGGATGTGGTCGTGCGCTTCAATGGAGGAGCGAATGCAGGCCATACAGTTATAGTTGGCGGCAAGGTACACAAGTTCCATTTAATGCCGAGCGGCGTGCTGGCGGGAAAGCGCGTGATGATGGGCTCTGGAATGGTAATTGATCCAGAAACCTTGCTCAAGGAAATTGAACTAGCAAAAGGTGCTTCGCCAAATTTCAGCCTGCTTATAGATGGAAAGGCTCACGTAGTTACGCCTTACCATAAGCTGCTGGATGGGGCAAGCGACAAGCTGAAGGGAAAGTTTGGAGCAGGCACTACCAAGCGGGGAATTGGGCCTGCTTATGCAGACAAGGCCGATAGAATAGGTCTGCGCATGTGTGATTTGGTAGGCTTGGATGCTTTTGATGAGCGCGCGAAATTTTTGGAGGAAGTCAAGAAGAAGACAGCATCGATTTATAATTTGAATGCAGATGAAATTCAAAATTTCACCGAAACCTACCGCAACTATGGAGAGCAGCTAAAGCCTTATGTGGGTGATGTTGTTTATGCGCTCAATGATTTCCTGAAGAAGAAACAGAAGGTGCTTTTTGAGGGTGCGCAAGGCGCACTGCTTGACGTAGATCACGGGGTTTACCCATACACTACTTCTTCAAACGTAACTGCAGGTGCCGTTTGCACTTCGTGCGGGGTGCCTGCTAAGCGCATAAAGCGTGTGCTCGGAGTTGTAAAGGCCTACACCTCGCGAGTTGGAGCAGGGCCTTTGGTAAGCGAGATTGAGGGCGAGCTTGCAGATAAGATAAGGGAAAAGGGCAAGGAGTACGGTACAACCACTGGCAGGCCCAGACGCATCGGCTGGCTCGACCTAGTTGCAACTAGATATACTGCGATGATCAACGGAGCTGATCACTTATGCATTACCAAGCTTGACACCTTGGGCGGGCTTGACTCAATAAAGGTTTGCAAAGCTTACAAACTTGATGGAAAGCGCACAAAACAACACCCGCAATCCGCATCGGCGCTCGCTCGCTGTAAACCTGTTTACGAGGAATTCGCAGGCTGGCCTGATTTGAGCGGGGAAGAATGGAGAGCAGTTGCAGAGAAGGGCTATGATGCTCTGCACGAGAACTGCAAGTGCTATGTGGAGCACATAGCCAAGAAGTGCAAGGCTAAGCTGGCAATGGTGAGCGTAGGGCCTGGCCGCGAGGATACCATTCTTCTTAAAAACCTGTTTTGAGTAAGGGGTGCTGGAAGATGGCAAGAAACCCGCAAGAGGTTTCTTGCGCCTCAGTAGCTCAGAGGTAGAGCGCGTCCTTGGTAGGGCCCTTTTCTTTTGTAAAAGAAAAGCCCCCGGGAAAAGAAAACCCACGGAAAGGTTCTCGAAAGGAGGGTATCGGGAACCTTGGTTCCTGATAAGGACGAGGTCGCGAGTTCAATAACCTTTCTTTTCTTCAGAAGAAAAGAAACGTTAACGAAAGAAAAGAACGGTTGAAATTCTCGCCTGAGGCTTTGCACTTCGTGCAAAACCCGCCAAGCTTGCGCTTGACGGTCGCCTGAGGCTTCGCATTCGCTCAGCCCCAGTTTCGCCAGTCGCTTCGCGTATGACTGTTGTGTGGGGCTTTGGCTCTTTCTCTTATATTATGTTAGCAAGCGCCTGCAAACTAGAAATGAAATGGCCGTGGAACTGCGCTGCTTCAGCATCCAGTCTGTCTGCCTTTAGTTCTGACTGTAAATACTTGCTCATCTTTTGCCCGTCTCCTTGTGCATAACTCATTGCCACCTCTAGAGGAATTCAATATCCTCTCCCTTTGCCTTCTCTGCCTCGAGGCTTCCATTCCTCGCATCCTCTGTAATGTGCTCCATTCTTTTCCTAACTTCTTCCACCATCAGCTCTCCAAATTCTTGATAGAGTGTTCTTTCAGGCCCCACAGTCCTATGACCAAAATAGCTACTCGGAATCAGGTTGCGAATTGCATAAGGGAAAAAAATTTTGAAATCCTCAACCCACCCTTTGGCATACTCGTTATGCTTTGAGCCCTTCCCACAACCCGTAATCTTCAACCCTGCAGGTGGGTTTCCACCTATCAGAATTTAATCAGGGGAAAGCCCGTAAATTCGTCAAATTCAAATCGTTAAGTATAAATAGTACGGGGAAGATGCAGAAGTATGAAAGATATCTTGCTAGTTATACAAAATACGCTGGTAATAATACTTTTGATTTTTACCCTGCTCCTTTTGTACGGAGCTCTAACTGAATTGCGCGAGAGCGGAAAGCAGGTCGAAGTGCCTGAACTTCCAAGTGAGGAAGGGGAAGAGGTGCCTGAAGCCGAACCGCCTGAAGAGGAGGAAGAGACTGAGACCTGTGAGGAGGGCTGGCTGTGCAAGGATGAGCTGACTCTTGCTTACCAACTTGAAAACTGCTCTCTGGTTGATGAAACCACCTGTGAATTCGGCTGCGAGAATGCAAGCTGCAACCCCGATCCTTGTGCAGGCGTGGTATGTGAGGATTACTGTGATGGGAATACAAGAATGTACAATGGCAGGTGCATTGACGGGCAGTGCGAGTACTCTGCAATTGACTGCATGCACGGCTGCGAATTCGGCCTGTGTGTAGGTGATGCGTGCGAGGGCATTACCTGTCAGGACTACTGTGACGGGAATATTTTGTACTATAATGGTGCATGCGCTGAGGGAAACTGTAAGTACTCCTCAACCATTTGCCCGTATGGCTGCAGCAACGCGCAGTGCGAGGATCTGGTGTGCGACATTGAGTTTGAAAAGTACACTGTTTGCATAGGTGAGTGGGTGGTTGGCCATGTTTATGGCGCACCTCTTGATACCTGCGATCTTTACTACAGAACAGATGGGGGAGACTGGAAGCGCGATCCAACCACACCCACCTTTGTGCTTGATGAAAACGGTCATTATGCAGAGAGCAGAGCAGGAGGCGGCGAGGCACTGTTTGACTTCCGAGCCATCTGCGGCGAGTGCATAACTGACCTTGGAACTATAAATGTAATCAATTGCAGTACTCCAGAGCCTATGAGCTGCTATGATCAGTGCAAGGAGCTAGGCTATTATGGTGGCTATGATGGGCAGTGCGGTAAGCCCTGGCTTTATGAGGGCGAAACGCAGGTGGATGACTGTTGCTGCTACATGGATGAAATACCTGAGGGCTACCAGTGCTATGATACCGATGGACAGGATATTTACACAAAGGGAACTTGCTATGATGCATCCAATCCAAATGGAATCACCGATTCATGCGTGCCCGGAATGGAGCAATATGTGAATGAGAATTGGTGTGGTCAGGGAGGCTGGTGCACTGGCGCATCAATGGCATGCCCAAGCACCCATTACTGCGTAGATGGCAAGTGCGTTCAATATGATGGTGGCGGAAACGGCGGAGGCGAAACTGACTGCGATGAAATTGCAGCTCAATACGGCTATGAGGATTGGTCCCTTAATGGAGAATCCCCGAACTACTGCTACGAGTTTGCTTACAATAACTGCTATGAAAGGCAGATGACTTTGGGCGGCTACCAAGTTGTAGACATCTGCTGCATGTGGGTCTGCGTAGAAGTCTAATAGCACACTAGGAATTTATATGCCTACCAAAGATCTAAATGTGCTCTTGAAGGAAATGCAGCCCGAGTTGCGCGGTGATTACCTGATAGCCAGCATGCCCTCTGAACTGCTCACCGAAGAGCTGATAGCAGGCTCCATGGGTGTGTTCAAGGAGCGCGAGGGTATGACTTTGATAATGCCAGAAGCATCGCGCTTCAACTTGCCTGAGCATGCCAAAGCATCAGCACCTCACGCGCTCATCACACTCAATGTGAATTCTGATTTAGAGGCTGTGGGCTTTTTAGCAGCAATTACGAATGCACTTGCAAAGCATGGTATAAGCGTGAACGCAATTTCTGCATTCCATCATGATCATTTACTGGTCCCAAAGCCAAAGGCTGAAAAGGCGATGAGTGTTTTGAAGGAACTTGCGGAAACTTCTACCTCTTAACCCCTGCCATAACCCACTTAAGCCTCGCCTTCCTGCCTTCCCTCCGCTTCTCCTCTCTCTCCTCGCTCAGCTCAACTTCCACGGTCGGGAATAGTGCCTGCAGCTCCTGCTTACTGAAGTAATGATGAATCATATTATCGTGCTCGCGGAAGCTTCCAGGCTCAACTTCTTTAGCTCCTTCAGGCTTCCTGTCTGCCGAGAATTCTGAAACCACCAAACAGCCCCCTCTGCGCAGTACGCGCTCAATTTCACTTGCAACCTTGGGCCTCTCAGCATTTATCATGTGCGCCAGTATGCCATTGCATAAAATTCCATCAAAGCTTTCGGGTGGAAAGGGCATCATGCGCACATCCCCTAGTAAAAATTTGGCCGAAAGCCCTTTTTCAGTAGCCCTCTCACCTGCCATGCGAATACCCACTACAGAAGAGTCAATTCCAACAACCTCGAATTTGCGCGCAAGGTGCAGGCTATCCTTGCCATAGCCGCAGGCTACATCTAAAATCTTGCGCACCTTCTTCCTCTCAAAATAGTCTAGTGCTAGCTTCGCACCTAGTGAAGGCTCGTCCCCCCAAAGCTCGCCTTTGCGTGCAAATCTTTCATCCCATTCTTTCATGAATTCACCTGAATTCGTTAGGTTTATAAAGCATTAGATTTTTTATTCGTCTAACTGGTGATTTTATGACAAAAGAAGTTAAGGCAAGCCATATACTGGTTGAGGATGAGAAGCTTGCAAAGC
>Ga0180301_10003127_pt1 | contig 12990 bp, 9 predicted proteins | sample GuaBasSediGuay16_FD_121797 | JGI IMG/M metagenome (GOLD analysis project Ga0180301, IMG submission 121797) | Subseafloor sediment microbial communities from Guaymas Basin, Gulf of California, Mexico - Guay16, Core 4569-2, 12-15 cm | ecosystem: Environmental > Aquatic > Marine > Hydrothermal...
GGCTTTCCGGCGTGCGGCGCGTCGGAAAAACCTGCCTCTGCCAAAGCATTGGCGGCACGGAATATTTCGACTGCGAACTGCCCAGCGCCAGGGAACGGATGAAGGACATAGAGGAATTCCTCGGAAGTCTCAAGGGGAAAAAAGTCGTGCTTGACGAAATACACCGCCTCCGGAACCCGTCTGAACTTTTAAAAGTGGCGGCGGACCACTACCCGGATGTTCGCATAATAGCCACCGGATCCTCGACGCTTGGGGCTTCAAAAAAATTCAGGGACACGCTTGCCGGAAGAAAAGAAACCCTGTGGCTTTCTCCCATGATTACGGCGGATATCGAGGATTTCGGCATGAATGACCTGGAGCACCGCCTGTTGAGAGGGGGGCTTCCCCCGTTTTTCATGGAGAAAGAATTCCCTGAAAGATCCTTCCAGGACTGGATGGATTCCTACTGGGCGAAAGACATCCAGGAACTGTTCCGCCTGGAAAAGCGGGCCGCTTTCCAGAAATTCCTGGAACTGATTTTCGCGAACAGCGGCGGCATTTTCGAAGCCGCCCGGTACGCGGCCCCGTGCGAAGTCAGCAGGACCAGCATAAGCAATTACCTCAAGGTCCTTGAAAGCACCTATGTGGCGCATGTGCTGAGGCCTTTCAACGACAGGAAGCCTTCGGAAATAGTGTCCGCCCCGAAAGTTTACGCTTTCGACACGGGATTCGTGTGCTGTTTCCGCGGCTGGGACAAACTGCGCCCCGAAGACAAGGGAAAACTCTGGGAACATTTCGTCCTGAACGAAATAATGGCCCGAAGGCAATCCCGCGATGTTAATTACTGGCGGAACAAGCAAGGCCATGAAATAGATTTCGTCCTGACCGAACGCGGCGGAGGCGCGCACGCGGTGGAATGCAAATGGTCAATGAAGGATTTCGACCCGGGAAATTTCAGGATTTTCCGGCGGCTGCACGAAACGGGGGACAATTTCGTGGTTTCAACCGATGTTTCCGGGACATTTACGAGAAAGTACGGAAGTCTGATGATAAAGTTCACGGGGCTGGCCGGCCTGATAGCCGCGCTGCGCCGCCATTCTAACCGCGTCGGTTAGAATGGGCAGGCGACGAAGTGACCGGGCTTTTTTTCAATAAGCTCGGGTTTTCTCTCGGCGCATTCTTTTTTCGCTATCGGGCATCGGGTCCTGAAAGCGCAGCCAGAGGGTTTATGCAGAGGGCTGGGAACGTCACCCTTGAGTATTATCCGCTTCCTGCCTCTTTTTGAGGGGTCGGGTTTTGGAACGGCGGATATAAGCGCCTGAGTGTATGGATGAATGGGGTTTGTGTTCACTTCATAACTTGAACCTATCTCTACCATATTTCCAAGATACATCACCGCTATCCTCCCGGAAATGTGCTCAACCACCGAAAGGTCATGAGCTATGAAAAGATAGGTCAGTTTAAATTCGTCCTGCAGGTCCTGAAGAAGGTTTATAACCTGGGCCTGTATGGAAACATCAAGTGCGGAGACCGGCTCGTCCGCTATGATGAATTTCGGTTTTGTGGAAAGGGCTCTCGCCACGCCTATCCTCTGCCGCTGACCGCCGGAAAATTCATGCGGATATCTGGAAGCCTGCTCAGGAGTGAGACCGACTTTTTTCAAAAGCCATCTTATTGTTTCTTCGCGCTTTTCGGCGGAGAGGTCTTTTCTGTGTATTTTAAGGGGTTCCTCTATTATTTCCTGCACGCTCATGCGCGGATTCAAAGAGGAATACGGGTCCTGAAAAATCATCTGTATATCCGCTCTCAACGGACGCATTTGCTCTTTGTTTATTCTGGCAAGGTCTATGGTCGTTTCCAACGGTTCTTTCTTAAAAAGGATTTTTCCCCCCGTGGGCCTGACCAAATTTATAAGCGCCTTTCCTATGGTTGTCTTTCCGCAGCCCGATTCCCCCACGAGCCCCAAAGTCTCTCCTCTTTTTACTGAAAAAGTGACTCCGTCCACGGCTTTTACCTCAGCCACTTTTTTCAGGAAAACGCCGCCGAACACCGGAAAATAAACCTTCAAATCCCGGACGTCAACTATGTTGTCAGTTTTCGTTCTTTCTTTCACCTGCGGCATCTGTGGCACCTCACAAAATGTCCCGGCTTTACTTCTTCAAGGGGCGGTTCCTCCTTCCCGCATATATCCATAACCTCGTCGCATCTTGTGTTGAATTTGCATCCTTTCGGAAAGTCCATTATGCTGGGAACTATTCCCTTTATGGTGGAAAGCCGTTTCTGCCCTTTCTTTTTCAAACTGGGTAATGAGTTCATAAGCCCCCGGCTATAGGGGTGAAACGGTTCTTTGAAAAGAGAATGAGCATCTGCCACCTCCTGAATCTTTCCGCCGTACATAACGGCTACTCTTTGACAGGTTTCGGCTACGACGGCAAGGTCATGGGTTATAAGGAGTATGGCAGCGTCTTCAGTTTTTTTCTTTATGTCAAGCATTAAATCCAGTATCTGCGCCTGTATAGTTACATCGAGAGCGGTTGTGGGCTCGTCCGCTATGAGCAGCGCCGGGCTGCAGGCAAGGGCCATGGCTATCATGACCCTCTGACGCATTCCGCCGGAAAATTCATGGGGATAGTTTTTCAACCTGTCCGCCGGGCTGGGTATGCCAACCAATGAAAGCATCTTTATCGCTCTTTTTTCCACCTCTTCTTCAGAAAGGTCTTTTTCATGAAATTTTATTGCTTCTTTAAGCTGCCAACCTATGGAAAAAACCGGGTTGAGCGAGGTCATGGGTTCCTGAAATATCATTGATATTTCCTTGCCGCGTATTTTCTGCATTTCGGCATATGTCAGTTCCATCAAATTCCTGCCCCTGAAAATTATCTCGCCTCCCGCTATTCTCCCGGGCGGGTCGGGTATCAACCGAAGTATGCTTAAAGCCGTCACCGACTTTCCGCAGCCGGATTCCCCCACAAGACCGAAAACTTCATTCTCGTAAATGTGCAAATCCACCCCGTCAACCGCTTTGGCGGTTCGTCCCTCTATGTCAAAATAGGTTTTGAGGTCCTTTATCTCAAGCAATTTTTCTTTCTTTTCAGTCATTTACCTCAGCCTTGAAAAAACTTTCGGGTCAAACGCTTCCCTGACCGCCTCGCCTATCATCACCACCATAAACAATGTAAGGGCGAAAGCCACCGACGGGATGAATATGAGATGCGGATAGTATTTGATGTACTTCATTCCCTGATCAAGCAAGGCGCCCCAGCTGGGAGTTCCGACGGGCAGGCCGAAACCCAAATAATCCAGAGAGACAAGTAGTCCGATGTATGAAACTATTCCGAAGGGGGCAAATGTCACCACGGGAACGAGAGAATTGGGGAGTATATGCTTCATCATCACGGTCCAATTTCTTGCGCCTATCGCCACGGCGGCCTGAACATAATCTTTGGCTTTCTCCCTGTAAAATTCTCCACGTATGTAGTAGGTTATGCCTATCCAGCTTCTCAAAAGGACCAGAAGCAGGACCAGCATTATGAAATTCGGCTGAACCACGGAGGCAATTATCATAATGGTGAAAAGAAAAGGTATGGAGGACCATACCTCTATAAATCTCTGAATAATGATATCCGTCCAGCCGCCGAAAAAACCCATAACCGCGCCGACAATGGTGCCGAAAAAATATCCTATTACAGCTACAAAGAGAGCGAACGAAAGGGAAATCCTGAATCCATAGAAAAGAACGGCAAGCACATCCGTTCCAGAATCATCGGTGCCCATCGGATGAGACAAACCCGGCTTGTGCGGAGGCCGGCCGGGCATATCAAGCAGGTGTTCATGGGGAGAATAGGGATATACGGGCATTATTATTTTAACACGGTTTTCCTTAAAAGCCCTGTAGCTTTTGCGCATGGCGTCTATTTCTTTCTGAACGTCGGATATCAAGTATTTCAGGTCGTTGTAATCTTGAATCTCATCCTCCGTGGAATATTCATCCGGCACGGGGGTGTCCGCCAGCTCGTCCTGAAGTTCGTTCATCTCCTGCTCTTTCTTCTTGAGCGATTCAAGAATCATTTCCGGATTTTCAACCATTTTCGCAAAGAGCCTGTAATCCACTTCATCCTCTCCTATCTGGCCGAAATCGGATTTTTTGTTGAAGCAGTTTATTTTTTTGAAGAAAAGAACCTTGTCCAGCCATTCAGTCGGCGCCGGAAAGGCGGTTTTGTTTTCATATTTTATATACAGGGGTCTGTTATTGATGAAAAATTCAAGAAACAGGGAAAGAACGAAAGCCGTGGTTATAAGAATGTAAGAATAATAACCGCGCTTTATGCTCTTGAACCTTCGTATTCTTTTCTGCCAGATAGGATTGAACTTCATCTTAAAACCAAAGAGTCTGCCGGTTCTGACGAAAAGAAAGGGAATAAACCTGTGGGTGAAATAATAGCCCCCGATAATTATCAGGATTATTTCAAGCACCTTTGTCGTCATTTTTCAAACCTTATGCGCGGGTCTATTATGGCCCAGGCTATATCGGAAAGTATATTTCCCGTCAGTCGTATCAAGACAAGAAAGACGAGTGTTCCCATTATTATCGGATAATCCCTCTGTATTATTGACATATACCCCAGGAGCCCCATACCCGGAATATTGCAGGTCTTCTCGATAAGAAAAGAACCTGCAAATAAAAGCCCTATTGCGTGACCTATGCCGGCTGTTATGGGTATAAGGGAATTTCTCATCGCATGGATGAAAATAACCCTTTTTTCGGGAAGTCCTTTGGCAAAAGCCGTTCTTACGTAATCTGCGCCCAGATTGTCCAGAAGGGAATTTTTCATCAGAATTGTCATTGTGGCAAAGCCCCCGATAAGATAACCGAAGACGGGTATTGCCGTGTGCCACAGTTGGTCCGCCACCTTCGCGAAAAAAGAGAGTTGCTCCCAGTTCTCCGACCTGAAACCGCCAAGCGGGAAAATATCCCAGTAGGTTCCCCCGCCGAAAAGCACAAGAAGTATCAGGCAGGCGACAAAACCGGGTATGGAATACCCCAGAAATACTGTCACAGAGGTAGCAGTATCATACATGGATTTGTGCTTCAGCGCCTTGCTTACTCCCAGGGGTATACATACAAGCCATGTGGCGAAATAGCCAATGAGCCCGAAATATATGGAAATGGGAAATTTTGAAACAATAACCTTGAGGACAGGCTCCCCGTAAACATAAGACCTGCCGAAATCAAGTTTCAAAATGTTTTTGAGCCATATAATGTAACCGACGGGAATACTCTTGTCCAGCTGATAATATTCCTTCAATTCTTTCATCGCCTCTTCCGGAATCTGAATATCACCGGTTTCCTCCAGAGCCGCTCCCGCTCCGCCTTCCTGCATGGCGGCCATTTTAATCTGAAGCTCTGCCTGCTCTATGGGTCCGCCGGGAACCATCCTTAAAATTGCGTAAACCATAAATGTTATGGCAATAAACGTAACGGGTATAAGAAGTATTCTCCTTATGAAGTATGTCGTCATTCCGTGCATAGTCTTATCGTTCTGATGAAGATTGGTTTATTTCCCGTCCTTCCACGGTTTTACAATAACTTTGCCAACCGGCAGACTCTTGTTGTTCTTCATAGCTTCTTCCAATTTCCCTTCTTTTCCCGGATCTTCCCACCAGAGGTATTTTATGCTCCTTGAATCACCTATTCTGGTAAAATACGTTTTTGGATGGCCGAATTTGTTCCAGTATAAAACCCTGGTGAAATCGGCATACCAGCCCAGAGCGTACGGGTACTGCCTGAAAATCAAAGAATCTATTTTTTTGAGCAATTCTTTCCTTTTGTTCACATCGAAAGTTTTGTTATATTCTGCTGCCAGTTTGTCAACCCGCGGGTCCTTAAAACCTGTTATATTCGTGTTATTGGACTTGTCGGCAAGTTCCGAGGACCACATGCTTATTGGATTCGGAAGAAGCAAACCTCCCCATGATATGAAATAAATGGTGAATGCCCTTTCGTCTATTTTCTTTATCAGGGTCCTCGGGTCAAGAAGTTTCAGGTTCATTTTTATGCCTGCTCTGGCAAGGTCCTCTTGAATCACCTTGTGTATCCTTGTCCAACTTTGGTGTCCGTATTCAAGAGTTATTTCAAATGGTTTTCCGTTTTTCGTCAGCCAGCCTTCCTTGTTTCGGGTTTTAAAGCCGGCTCTTTTGAGCAAAAGAGAGGCCTTCCTCGGATTGTAGCGAACCTTTGGATTTTTGGCATTGCCCCAGCCGGGAAAATAGGTGTCAAGGTACCCGTATTCATTGAAAAACAGCTTGTTTATAAGTCGCTCTCTGTTGATAAGGTGGGCAAAGGCTTTTCTGACATTTCTGTCATTAAAAGGGGGTTTCCTCATGTTGAAGGCATAGCCGGAGAAACCCTCAGGCGAATGCGTGTATATCTTTCTTTTTTGTATCCAGCCTTTTTTTACCTTGTCAAAATCGCACTCTTCCTTCCACCTTTGCGCCTTTCCGACGACGTAAAAATCCAGCTCGCCCTTTTTAAACTTTTCAAAAGCGAGTTCCTCGTCCATCACAACCGTCCACTTTATTCTGTCAAAGTTGTAAAGACCAATATTTTGTTTTTCCCTTTCCCCCCACCAATTATCTCTTCTTGTCATTATCACATACTGGTCTTTTTTTACATTCTCGGGCTTTAGTTCGTAGGGACCAGAACCCATAAAAAGTTTCCAATTGTATTCTTCGAGATACTTATCACCGGTAAGTCCTTTTAACTCTTTGGCGGGAAATATGCTCATTCCGCTGAAATACATAAAAAGCCGCCAGTCCAATCTCCTGGTCCTGACCGAAACGATCTCCCTGCTTTCGGCAACCGGCTGGTAAAAATTATTGTTCCAAACCATGTAGGAATACGGGTCCTTTATATCCTTTCTTGTTTTAAATTTCCACGTTTCGACAACATCTTCAGCGGTAACCGGGCTTCCATCCGCCCAACGGGCCTTTGGATTTATGTGAAACCAAAATTTTCTCTTATCCGCCGATATTTTCCAGTAGTCGGCAAGACCCGGTATGTATTTGAGAGTTTCAGGATGCATCCCCAAAAGCGACTCATAAACAAGGCCGTGCATCTCGCTTAATATCGAAAGATTGGAGTTGGGCCCCTCGCTTCTGAGAGTAGGAGGAAAACTGCTCCAGAAAGTTTTAAGCGTCCCGCCTTTTTTTGCTTTCGGCGAACCTATCAGTGAAAAGTTTTTGTTCGTTTTCCACCCAGCCGGGTTGAATTTTCCGGCGTTTGAACCAAGGGGCAGCGTAACAAGTAAAATTATCGGAAATATTTTTTTCATTTTGTCCTCCGTTTTCAGTCAAACATAATTTTATGAAATCTTCAAACCTTAATCGGCAAATGCGTCTTTTACGGGCGTGCGCGTTTTAAAGAACATCTTAAAGCATTTTGTTTGTCTTTAAATTATAGTAAAATTTAGAATTATTATATATAACGTCAGGGCGACAGGATGGATACGAGGAAAAAAATAAAATTTGGTGTAATAGGCGCCGGTAAAATCGGAAATTATCATTGCCGAACCCTCAGCCAGATGGAAGAAACGGAACTGGTTGCCATAGCGGATATAAATCACGCCCGGGCGCAGAAGTTGGGCTGGAAATACAATGCTATGGCATACCAGGATTATAAGGCAATTTTCCCGCAGGTAGACGCCGTAATCATCGCCGTTCCTACGGAATTTCACGCCAGCACAGCCCTTGAGGCGATAAAGAAAAAAAAGCACGTGCTTATTGAGAAACCCATAACCGACTCGGTGGAAGACGCAAAATTACTGCTGGAAGCGTCAGAGAAAGCCGGCATTGTCTTGCAGGTAGGACATGTGGAGAGATTTAATTCCGCCGTTATAGAAACCATGAAATACATAAAAAAGCCAAAGTTCGTAGTTATAGAACGGCTTGGCCCGTTTGACCCGAGAGTTGCCGGCATAGGGGTTACTCTGGACCTGATGATACACGACATAGATTTAGTTTTAGCAATGATAAAATCACGCATTGAAAGTTTTGAGGCGATAGGCGCCAGTCTTCTTTCCGAGCATGAGGATATTGCCAATGTGAGAATAAGATTCAAAAACGGCGCGGTGGCGGATATAACCGCAAGCAGAATAACTCTTGAAAAATCAAGAAGGATGCGAGTTTACCAGGAAGACAGCTATATCTCCGTCAACTATGTAAGTTCTTTGATGAAAATATACCGAAAGAAAAATCCCGTTGTCAAATCCCTTGACGATATTGAAGTGGTATTTCCCAAAATAGAAACCAAGCAACCGATAAAAGAAGAGATACTTCATTTCATAGATTGCATAAACAATTCCAAAAAACCGCTCGCAAGTGGGGAAAGGGGGCTTGAGGCGCTGAAATTAACTCTTGAAATCACAGAGGCGCTGAAAAAATACGAACTCAAACAACCGAATAAACTGTTTTCAAAAAATTCCCTCTTTCAATCCCTTGTCGATGTCGGCAAGGTAACCAGGGTGTTCATAGAGGAAAAACTTAAAGATTCAGGCATAGAAAAAAGTTAACCCTTAATGTCAAAAATAGCCCCGACAACAAAAAATATACTCATTGTAGCCGGCGACCCTTCGGGCGACGTTTACGGAGCCAATCTCATTAAAGAACTCAAGGCGAGGGATCCGGAACTTATCATAACATCCATCGGCGGGACGAGGATGAAGTCTCAATCCTCACACTTTATTTATAATCTGGTTTCAGTCGGCGCGGTGGGTTTTTCCGAACCTTTCAAAAGATTTTTTTTATGGTTCAAGCTTCTTCAACTTATCAGGTATTACATGGACGAAAAGAGGCCCGCCTGTTTGATAACCATAGATTTCTACGGACTGAACCATCAGATTCTGGGCATGGCCATGCACAGGAAAATCCCGGCGTTTTACTACATTCCCCCCCAGGTATGGGCATCCAGACCGAAAAGAGCCGAAAGCATAGCGCGCCTTACAAAGCGCATTTTCTGCATATATCCCTTTGAAAAGGAGATATATGAAAAATTGAATGCTGAACATGACTTCGTGGGACATCCTATAATAGACATAATAGACGAATACAAAGAAGGCAATCTGCGCCCTCAAGAAGATATGCCCGCGTGGAAAATAGGCATACTGCCGGGGTCGCGAAAATTTGAAATAAAAAAGCATTTACCAATTTTCACAGAAGCCTTCTGCAAAATAAAATCTGTTTATCCAAACTCAAAAGGTTATATTTTCGCCGTCGCCGAGGTGCCGGACAAAATGATTCTTGACTTGATTTCAGAAACAAATCCGGATTGTAAAAACGACATTGAAATTGTGCGGGAAACCAACTACAATCTGCGCTCTCAGATGCACCTTGCACTCACCTGCTCAGGCACCGCAACCCTTGAAAACGCCCTTCTGGGAATACCCATGATTGTGGCATACAAAATGAATTTTCTGAATTACGCCATAGCCAGGAAACTCATAACCATAAAACACATCTCCCTGGTCAATATTCTTTTGAAAAAAAACCTTGTAAAGGAATTGGTTCAAAAAAAGGCCTCAGCCGAAAATATATCTCAGGAAGCTTTTACCATATTATCCAATCCTCAGAAATTCGCCGTCATGCAGAAAGAACTTCTTACAATAAGAAACATGCTTGGAAAAAAGGGCGTGGCATCAAGGGTGGCGGAAAGCATTCTGGAATACCTTAAATGAAAGATTTTCACCGCGCATTGTTAAGTTATATAAAGCCGTACAAGATGCGTCTGGCGCAAGCAGCGGTTTCAATGATGCTTCTTGCGCTTCTCAGAGGTCTGATAGTTTACATCCTCGGACCGATAATAGACAGGGTTTTCGTTCAGAAAGATTTGGAAATTTTGAAGATAATCGTCATTATCCTGCCTCTGATTTTTATCCTGCGCGCCACCTGCCAATATATAAACGCCTATCTCATGAGCTGGGTAGGGCAAAAGGCGGTGCAGAAAATACGGCTGGATATATTTGAGCATATTCATAAATTGTCATCCGACTTTTACTGGAAGTACCGCTCATCGGACGTGATGGCTAGAGTCATAAACGACCTCAACAACGTTCAATCCACTATTCAATTTATACCCCTTTATCTTGTTCGGGATATTCTTACCGTTACAGTGCTTGTCGGCGTCCTGTTTTATATAAGCTGGAAATTCGCTCTCGTTTCTTTGATTATAATCCCCGTGGCGTCTTTCATATTGAGAGTTTTAAGCAAAAAAATGAGAAAGGCCGGTAAAGAGAGCCAGATAATAATCGGGGAAATTTCTCACAAATTCCAGGAAAGTCTGCAGGGAATACTGATAGTCAAGGCATTTAATTACGAGAAAGCCGCTATTGAGAAATTCGCAAAATCAAACGACGATTATTTTTCAAAGGTTATGCGGTATCTGAGAGCCACAGTGCTTTCCTCTCCCCTTATGGACCTGGTTGGCGGATTGGTTCTTACGCTGATGATTTATCTGGGCGGAATTGAAATATTCAACGGACGTATGACGACCGGAATGTTTTTTTCTTTTATCGCCAGTTTTTTTACCGCTTACACTCCTTTGAAAAACATATCCAATCTCAACGCCAAGCTTCAGCTGGGGCTCGCCTCGTGGGAAAGGATATATCAAATATTAAACGAAAAACCAACGGTGATTGAACCCGTAAAACCCCTGGGGTTAAAAAGAATAAGCGGCGAAGTGGAATTCAAAAACGTTTCGTACAAATATCCGGGACGCCCCGTCTACGTACTTAAAAATATAAATTTCAGAATAAAAGCCGGAGAAACAACTGCTTTCGTTGGAGCTTCCGGCTCTGGCAAAACCACCATAGTGCATCTTATTCTGAGATTTTTTGACCCAACAGCCGGCAGCGTCCTGATAGATGGGCATGACCTGAGAAATGTGAAAATTTCAGATTTCAGAAGCCACCTCGGACTTGTAACGCAGGACACGGTCCTCTTCGACGATACGGCGAGAAACAACATAGCCATGGCAAAAACCGACGCGTCTATCGAGGAGATAACGGAGGCGGCAAAACTTGCCGACGCGGACACCTTTATACGAAAACTGCCGCAGGGATATGATACCGTCCTGGGAGAGAGAGGAATCAAACTTTCCGGTGGCCAGAGGCAGCGTCTTGCTATAGCCAGGGCACTTTTGAATAAACCTAAAATTCTTCTATTCGACGAAGCCACAAGCAATCTGGACACTCAGAGCGAGCGAATCGTTCAAAAAGCGATAGAAAACACCCTCAAAGGGCGAACGGTCATAATGGTAGCACACAGGCTTTCCACGGTAAGGAAAGCCGACAAAATAATGGTTTTGAAGGATGCCGGAATAATTGAAAGCGCTTCTCACGAAGAATTAATAAGCAGGAGAGGGATATATAAGGAATTGTATGAAGCGCAGCGCTAAAGAACAAATTCCGGTGGATTTTTTAAACAGGACAAATCTAATAAAGAGGTCAAAAACGTTATGTCACTTGAAAACCTGATTAAAAAGTTCAGAGAGTATTCCAGTCAGAGCGTGGGAACGATAGAAAAGGCGTATAATTTTTCAAGAAACGCCCATGTGAATCAAAGGCGCGCCTCGGGAGAATTTTACTTTACGCATTGTGAAGCAGTCAGTCTCATTTTAGCCGATTTTAAAATGGACATTCCAACAATAGCGGCGGGGCTCCTCCACGATGTGATAGAAGACACCAAAGTGACCGAAGACGCTTTAAAATCTGAGTTCGGGGAAGAAATCTATAATTTAGTAAAAGGCGTCACTAAAATGGAGGCCCTGAAATTTTCGAGCAGAAGCGAGGCACAAGCCGAAAACTGGAGGAAGATGCTCCTGGCGACCGCGAAAGACATCCGGGTAATTCTGATAAAACTGGCGGACAGGATACACAATATGCAGACTCTGGATTATCTTTCCGAAGAAAAGCAAATAGAAATAAGCCATGAAACGCTCTCGCTTTACGCGCCGCTGGCGCAAAGGCTGGGCATGTTCAAAATAAAATCCGAACTTGAAGATCTTGCCTTTCAGTACTTATACCCTGACGAATATAGAAGCTTATCTGCAAAAGCCCAACTTAGATTCGCGAAAAGAGAAAAAACTCTTGAAAAATTCAAAAGCGATCTTAACGGGCATCTGGCAAAAATCAACATTCCTTACAGAATAACCGCGAGAGCCAAAAACCTTTATTCCATCTACAGGAAGATGCTCAAGCAAAACAAGCCCTTTGAAGAGATAGAGGACGCTCTTGGAGTGCGAATAATAACTGACACCGTTTTAAATTGCTATTCGCTTCTGGGAATAGTGCACACGATTTTTAAGCCGGTCGCCGGAACCTTCACCGACTATATCGCCGTCCCGAAGATGAACCTGTACCAGAGTTTGCATACCACCGTAGTCTCGCCTTCAGGAGAGCCTGTGGAAATACAAATTAGAACGGAAGAAATGCACAGAACTTCTGAATATGGAATAGCCGCCCACTGGAGATATAAACACGGAGAAAGCGGCCAGAATGATAAGCATCTGGATGAAAAACTCAATTGGCTAAGGCAGTGGCTCGAATGGATGCAGGACATTTCAAGTCCAAGGGAATTTTTGGAAAGTTTTAAGACAGATCTTGAACTTGACCAAATTTTCGTTTTCACTCCCAACGGAGATGTAAAGGCGCTCCCGGTGGGCTCAACTCCCATAGATTTTGCGTACGCCGTTCATTCCGAAATAGGAAATACATGCATAGGCTCTAAGGTCAACAATAAAATGATCCGGCTGGACACGCCTCTTAAAAGCGGGGACATCTGCGAAATAATAACCCGGAAAAATTCCATCCCCAAAAAAGACTGGATAAAAATCGTCAGGACCGCGAGAGCCCGCTCAAAGATACGAAAATTCCTAAGAGAAAAGGGGCTCCTGGACGAATAATGAAATTCGGGGAATTCGGTGAGATAAAAGAATCAAAAATCAATGAATTGAAAAAAAGA
>Ga0180301_10003128_pt1 | contig 12979 bp, 11 predicted proteins | sample GuaBasSediGuay16_FD_121797 | JGI IMG/M metagenome (GOLD analysis project Ga0180301, IMG submission 121797) | Subseafloor sediment microbial communities from Guaymas Basin, Gulf of California, Mexico - Guay16, Core 4569-2, 12-15 cm | ecosystem: Environmental > Aquatic > Marine > Hydrothermal...
TCAATCATTTTTCTAACAATTAATGAGCCATAATGGTACCCGTATCTTGGCGACTTTTTATCTTTGATTTTGTCTAATGGTGTATTAAATGGAACATTGTGGGACAGAAAAATAATTGGTTTTCTTCTATTAATTGCTCTTTGGAATAGTTTATCATATTTTTCAAGTAATTTCAGATAATATTTTCCATTTCTTTCAATATCTTTTTTCTTAAAAATTTTATCATAATCTCTATATCTAAATAACTCGGGGCCATTACAGTTTCCATAACCTATGATTTTGTATCCTTCTAAATTAACAATTTTTTCATCGCAGTTTATTACATTGTCCAACCCTTCAACAAGATAATCTTTAAAGAAATTTTGTTTTATGTAATTCCAGTCGGAATATTTATCACCAGTCCAATCACAATTTCCTGGAATAATATAAACTGGTTTTTCAAATGAGTCCAAAAATTCTAAAATTTCTCTACCTTTTTTAAGAGACTCTTCAATAATTTCTCTTGCTTTTCTTTTGCCTGCAATTTCCCACCACTCTCTATAATTATAAGGGTCTTCTAAGAACTCTTTGTAAGATATATTATATATTTTTCTTAACTCATCCGACCACGGACAAAAATCACCAGGAGCAATAATTGCATCAAAATCCTCAAAATAAATGTTCGGTTTATTTCCATGCAAATCTCCGACTATCAAAAATTTCATATGGTAATTTTGATTTAAAATAACTTATAATGAAAATTAGAAAGAATCTTTTGCGTTTCCCAAAATTCTCGTGTATGTTCCATACGATGCAGAAAAACAATCTTTTATACACATTTTGATCTGTAAACCTGCTGGAGGGTTTGTCTTTTTTTACTAGACAAATACAAACTGCCCATCAAAAAAACAAAAATTCATAATGTCTCCGAAATTGAAACAGAGCTTGCTAAATGTCTGAAAATGCTTGATGATAAGTTATATAAATAATAATTATTTCAAGGGTATTATATGGAAATAGGTTTTTTCACTTTGCCTGAAAAAATTTGGAATGAGAAGAAAGGAAAGTTTGTGAATAACAAATTATATTCTTGGGATGAATTAGAAGAATTTAGAGAGAAGAACAAATTTAATTACATAGAATTTATGATTGAACACATGTATTACCACAATACTCTGAACCAAAAACCAAAATCCTGCAAGATATGCCATTTATCTTTACTTGACACACCTTTATTGCATAAAGAGAATTTTGAATTTGTGTGCAACTTTCACAAAATGCAGATTTTAAAATATAAGAAATGGTTTAAAATTTTTGATATACATTTACCATATAGATGGCTTTTTGTTTCAAAAAAGGTTTATCTAGAAAGAATTGAAAATTTTGCCAAATTTTTGGAAAAACTTGCAGAAGAGAAAAAAGTAAAAATATTATTAGAAAATGAATTGCATTCTTATGAAGAGTTCTTAGTTTTAACTGAAAATTATAAAAATTTGGGCATTACTTTTGATTTGGGTCATGCTTACATGTCTTATGTAACAAAAAGATGTAAAATACATCCATTTAAATTCTTTAATAAAGTTTTTGATAAAGTAGAAAACATTCACTTAATGGATTCGCACAGAAACTGGAAAATTCACCATGAACACTTATCTCTTGGTAAGGGTTCTTTGCCAATTAAAAAATTTTTAAGAATTCTTGACCATAAAGGATATGATAAAATGCTTACTTTAGAAATGTTAAGAATTGGTGATATTAAAGAAAGTAAAAAATACATTCAACTGTGTTAAGTCAATTACTAAATATATAAAATTTCTTATAAGGACAATGGATCATAATTCGGTTATCTTATCTTAAAAAATTTACAATAATATTATGGTGCGAAAAAATTGGATGTTGGGTTTTCTTGGATTTATGGGATTTCAAGGAATTCGAGGAATTATTAGCGGAGACTGGCTGCAAGCCCTCTGGATTGTCTGGTTTGTATGGTTTATTTACTTTATTCCAGAGAAGAAGCAGGCGAGATAATTCTGAAATTTTGCTTTAGACATTGATTTTGCTAAAAATAACTATTTACATAATTTTTCAAATTCTTTCTTCGCCAATTTAGCGGCACCAATCGCCGGATTTTTTATGAGCATTATCTTCGCCTTTTTAAATCTTTTTTTAAGTTTTGTCTCTAATTTGTTTAGCAGATATTTGTTTTTGAAAACGCCTCCGACAAGACATATTTTGAATTTTCCTTTTAACTTTGCCTTTCTTGTTACGGTTATAATTCCATTTTCTAATTCATCAACTGCAGACAAAAGAATCCTCTTCGCAACTCTGTCATTCTTTTTCAAGGCAGGTTCGGTTAAGGGAGCAAATTCGCCAACTTTTTGTTTTAAATTTCCTTCATAAACTAAATTTACCAGATCTCTCATATTTTCAACCCCAGACTTCTTTAAAACCAATTTTTCCAGAATTGTTTTTTCCCCTCTCAAATCACTTGACTTAACAGCTGCCCTTAAAACTTTTTGTCCGATATAGAAGGCGCTTCCTTCATCGCTTAAAATGTAATCCAGACCTCCCGCCCTAGCCATTTTATTTTTATTCTTTGCAAAGAAGTTTGAACCTGTTCCCGCAATTACCGCCGCTCCATCTTCAACATTGGCAGCCAGCAATACAATTTCTATATCATTCGTAACAATAAAATTGGAGTTTAGCATTTTGTTTACTGCGCTTTTTTCTATAATATTCATAACTCTTTTTTTGTCGGTCTCGGTATCTATACCTGCAAAAGAAAAGCAGGAAAATAAAATTTTTCCCTTCTTTTTTGCCTTAATAATTAACTCATTCAGATTCTTAATAAATTTTTCTTCATCTAAATTCCTGTAATTTAAACTTTCTCCGGTTGTTTCAAAAATCTTTTTTCCTTTTAAATTAATTAAAACCAAAGTGCTTTTTGTCGCTCCTCCATCAATTCCCAAAAAATATCCTTTATCCATAAACTTAGTTTGATTTAGAGAATACAAAAAAAGAAACATTGGAATATAATATTGAAAATGCCAAAGAACTTCAAATATTAAAGAAATGGTTTTGATGAAAAATCTGAAAAAATCTGAAGTTGGTAAATAAATTTTTAAAAAACTAACTTTTGTATTTCTCGATAATTTTTCTGAAATCTGTTTTTCTTTCAAATTTGTGCCAGGTCCTTATCTGTGACCACTGCTCGGTATAAGTTCTTTTTTCAACTTTGTAAAAAATTCCAATTGGTATTTTTGCATTTTCACCATAACAATAATCCCACTCCCGAGCTTTTTTCATTGCTTCCTCATAATTGGCGGAGTTGTGGTTTGCTTCTTCTAATTTATAAACATGTTCTCTCAAAAATTTTGTAGTATTGTGATAAGATATGCAGGGTTCTATAATATCTATGAAAGAGAATCCTCTGTGTTCTATTGCCGCTTCAATAATTTTTGTCAGGTGAGGGATATCCAAAGCAAAACCCCTGGCAACAAAACTTGCTCCACAATTCAATGTAAGGGATATCGGATTTACAGGTTTTTCTCCTATTCCCAAAGGTGTTGAAGGACTGATCAGTCCTTTTTCACTGACTGGCGTTGCCTGCCCGGTTGTCAGGGAAAAGACCTGGTTATTGAAAACAATAAAAGTTGCATCTATATTATACCTGCATGAATGAACTAAATGTGCAATTCCCTCCGCATAGGTTGCCCCGTCACCACCAAAACCTATAACAGTTAATTCCGGATTTCCTATTTTTATTCCAAACAACGTTGGAAGGGTTCTGCCATGCAAAGTGTGAAAAAAATTTAAATTCAGATAATCATATATTTTATCGTGACATCCAACTCCGCTTACACCGACAACTTTATTTAAATCAAGTTTGTTATTATTTACAAGATTTGTTATTGCCTGTTTTACGCTCATTAAGATCCCAAAGTTTGCACATCCCGGGCACCAGGTTATTTTTTCTCCCGTATCTAAATCCTCTACTTTCATTTTAAAATCTTTTTAACTTTAACAATAATATCTTCAGAAGTAAATGGTCTTGCATCATATTTTAAAATCTTTTTTTCAATTATTTTGCCTGTTTGCTCTGCAATTACATCTCCAAGCAACCCCGTTGCATTATTTTCAATAAGAATGAGTTCTTCTGAATTTTCTATTTCCTTTTTTACAAATTCTGTTGGAAAAGGACTTAAATATGAAATCTGCAAAAATCTAAAATCTTCAAGTTTTTTTAGGGCGTCGAGAATAGAACCCTTTGTAGAGCCCCAACCAATAATTAAATTATTTCCCTCTCCATAGACGGAAACTGGATTCATTTTGTTTATTTCTTCTTTTATATATTTCATTTTTCTGAATCTTTTCTCATTCATTTTCTTAATCCATTCTTCTTTCTCTGTTGTATAACCATACTCATTATGTTCATAACTTGATGCTCTGCTTTTTGCCTTCTCTCCGGGAACAAATCTCGGCGAAACTCCGTTTTCCGTTATTAAGTAACTTTTACTGTCTTCTGCGGGAGAAGCAATGAAACGAGAAGGTTTTATCTTCGGTTCCTCAAAGTCATCAAAAGAATAGTTGCTTTCTCCAACATGTTTATCTCCAAGAATTATTGAAAGAATTCTATATTTATAGGATAAATAAAAACTTTCAATTGTTCTATAAAAACATTCCTTTGAGTCTCCCGGAGCAACAACCACTCTTGGAAATTCTCCGTGACCAGCATTCAAAGCAAATTTTAAATCTCCCTGCGAATTATAGGTTGGAACTCCCGTTGCTGGTCCCGTCCTCTGACTTAAATACAATACCAAAGGTATCTCAGAAATTCCCTGCAGACTTATTGCTTCGTTCATAAGAGAAAAACCTGCCCCAGACGTTCCAACCATGCTTATAGCTCCTGCATAACTCGCACCCAAAGCGGCATTAATTACCGCAATTTCATTTTCTGGTTGTACAACCATAAAATTGTGTTCAAGTTGTTTTGAGGCGAGAATATGCAAAACAGGGGTTGCCGGAGTTATTGGATATGCAAAATAAACATCAATTCCTGAAACAATGGCTCCAGAAGCAATAGCTTCATTTCCGGTTATAAAGAATTTATTCTTTTTCCCGGGTTCGGGCAAGTTAATCTTCTGTTCAACTAAATCATAGCCTTCTTTTACTGCTTTCTCAATTGTTTCGTTTTTAAATATTTCTCTGACAGTTTTCAAAACAGTTTCGATCTTCAAACCAAAAAGTTTAAAAAATGCGCCAACCAATATATCATTGCCAAGTTTTTGAGAACCGCCCAGTTTTTCAATGATATTTGATAAATCAAACCCAAGTAAATTTTTAGCCTTCAAATTTTTATCTCCCAAAACAAAACCTCCCTCATTTAATTTTTCTTCGTGTTTGTCTATGGTATCCTGATTCAAAGCAATAATTACATCATAATAATTTTCATTAGAATAGACGGGTTTATCAGAAATCTTTAAAATATTGAAATTATGCCCCCCCTTTATCAAAGAAGGATAATCTCTGTAATTAAAAACATAATAACCGGAATTTGCAAAAAGTTTTCCAATTAAAAAAGCCGTTTTTGCAATTCCTTGCCCGGCGGCTCCTCCTACCAGTATTTGTTTTTCCATAAATTAAAAATAAAAATAAAAGAATGTGAAAGGATTGCAGAATGAAAAGAAATTCTTAAAAATATAGATTGACAGATGATGAAATCAAAATGTGCATAAAGATTACAAAAATATAACTGCAATAGTTATTAATCTGTTTTTATGATTGCTACAATTTTATTTTTCACAGGCAGAAACAATCGGATTAAAGAATGGCAAACTTGTCAGTTCTGGATGTGCAGGATAACTTAATTTTGCTAATTCTTCTCTCTTAATTTTTTTATAAATTGCGAAGGAAGCAAAACTTATTAGATCTGCAATGTTTTCGGAAGAAATAAACTGAGCTCCCAACAATCTGTCTTTTGAATCAAAGATAAGTTTTGTTTTTATTTTACCGAATTTTTTCTGTGTATCATATTTTGTCGTTAATTCGCTCTTCAAAATTTTCACTTTAATATTATTTTCTATTGCTTCTCTCTCTGTTAAACCAACTCTGCCAATGCAGTAATTGAAAATTTTTGCCGCCGAAGGATTTAGCAGACCTTCAAAATTTGTTTCGATTCCGCAAATATTTTTTGCCGCAATTTTTGCTTCCCTTACCGCTGAAATCACCAATCCCGATGGAACGGGTTTTTTTGTAATAAGAGAGAAAGATTGGGCGCAATCGCCAATTGCATAAACATCTTTAATATTTGTCTGCATTTTTTTATCCGTAATAATTCCAAATTTCCCGCATTTAATTCCAGAATTTTTTGCTAATTCCACTTCCGGCCTTATTCCCGTTGCAAGAATTATGGCATCTGCCCTGATTTTTTTGTTTTTGCATTTGATATAACTGATGTTTCCGTCTCCGATTATTGATTCAACTTTTGCTCTCAATTCCAATTTTACTTTATTCTTTTCCATTACTTTCTCTATTTCCTTGCAAATCTCCTGATCATAAGTTGAATAGAGCAAATCTGGCAAAATTTCAAATATTGTTACCTTGTGCTTTTTTGATAGCAAAGCGCCAAGTTCAACAGATATTAAACCACCGCCAATCAAACCCACATATTTTGCATTTTTTAAAAATTTTAAAATTTTTTTTGCATCAGAATAATCTCTCAAAGTAAAAACATTTTTTGAATCAACTCCTTTAATTGAAGGAACAAAAGGTCTGGCTCCGGTTGCAAATACAAGTTTGTCGTATTTATATTCGTTTTTCTTTATCCGGATTTTTTTAAGTTTCGTATCAACTTCGGTCACTTCTTCTCTGATAATATTTATTTTTCTTTTAGTCAGCATTTCATCGGGCTTAACACACTTCTCCAGTTTTGTTTCTCCAGATATTGCGTATGGCAGAGAACACTTAACCGCAATATTTTTTTCCTTTCCGAATACAATCACTTCGGTTTTTGGTTTTAATTTTTTTATTGTCATTGCACATTCTATTCCTGCGGGACCACAGCCAATAATACAAACTCTCATCTTCAATAAAATATATTTAATATAATTTTTATATTAAGATATTGCTTTATAAAGTAATAGATAGCACTTCTATAAAAATATCAAAATAAAATAAACCTATTTCTTCTATTTCAAACTCGTATCTCTCTGCTATTTCTCCAACAAATTGCAAATATAATTTATGTATATTTCTTTTATTCGAATTTTATATCCATATTTCATTACGATAATGAAATGGTAATGTATTTCATATATAATAATGTTGTGTTCTCTTAATCATAACATAACTATAGTAAGATCTCTTCTAACCTCACAGCAGCTCTGTGGGGAATTCTTTGATTAAATTAAAAATATTTATCAATTATATATTATGAATAAAGTTTTATTCATATTTTTGGTTTTATTATTGGTTTTTATATCGGGCTGTGTTACAAATGAAGCAAATTCAGAAAGTTTGTCTAATATAGATACTTCAGAATGTGATAAACTTACTGACGATATGGCAAGAATAGTTCAATGCTATGGAAATATTGCTATCTCCAATCAAGAACCTTCAGTTTGTGATAAAATCAAGGATAAAGAAGGTAGAAACTATTGTTATAGTAATTATATTCAAATCAGTTTCAATAGAGGCGCAGACATTTCAATATGTGAAAAAATTCAAGATTTAATCTATAAAGACGGATGTTATTGGTGGTTTGCAATACACAATAAAAATGTTTCAATATGCGAGAAAATTCAAAATACAAGTATTAGGAATGATTGTTATTCAAGTACTTCTTGAAATATATAAATGAATAATCCCGCAGTAGAACTGCAGGGTATCTAGAAGTTGATTAATCTGGTTTGTTTTCTGAATTTCATTCCTTGTTTTTGAATATACTTTATCATACCTTCTAAATTTTTATATTGTCCTATCGTTTTTACATATCTTCCATCTCTTCATAGTTCTCTTCCCCACAATTTCCTTCTGATTTCAGAGCTGTGGGGAATTCTTTGAGTAAATAAATTTGCTCTCGCTTTTTTCTTTAATCAATCATTGTCTTCCTTATTCCTTACAGATTTGACATCATCCTTCCGTCTTTCCATTTCTTTGTTTTATTTTCATCCGGCATCGTTATTAAAATTTCGTATTTTAAAATTTTTATCAAAGTTAATTATGGGTAAGTATAAAGAAGTTGCTATCTCTGAGTTTTTTGAGAAGAACAGTCATCTATTGGGTTTTGATAATCCAGTGAAGGCTTTAATGACTGTTATAAAAGAAGCAGTTGATAATTCCCTTGATGCCTGTGAAGAAGCAGATATTTTGCCCGACATTATTGTGAAAATAAAAAATATAAAAGAAAATATTTTTCAGATAATTGTTGAAGACAACGGCCCGGGAATTGAGGAAAAATATGTTAAACAGGTCTTTGGAAAATTACTTTTTGGTTCAAAATTTAAATCTCTTGGAGAGGCAGGAATGCAATCAAGAGGGCAGCAGGGAATAGGTATTTCCGCTTCAATCCTTTATGCACAATTAACAACCGGAGAACCGGCTTTGATAGAATCAAAAGTAAAAAATAAGATGCATTATTCTTGCAAATTGATCATAGATACTTCAAAAAATATTCCGGTTATAATAGATGAAAAAAAACTGGAAACTATCAAAGAACACGGCACGAAAATTACATTGAAATTAAAAGGTGTTTATAGAAAAGTAAAGGGCCCCGAAGATTTTTTAAAATATGTTGCCATTGCAAATCCTCATGCACAGATTACGTTTTTTGGCCCGGATGGAAGTAAGAAAGTTTTTAAAAGAGTTGTAAATAAATTGCCAAAGAAACCAAAGAAAGTTAAACCGCATCCTCATGGTGTTGAACTTGGAACACTCATAAAAATGTTGAGTCAGACAAAATCAAGAACCTTGCAGGCATTTTTGATAAATGATTTTTCAAAAGTTGGAAATACTGGAGCAAAAGAAATATGCAGTCTCGCAAAACTCAATCTGCAGACAAGACCTAATGCAATAAACAGAGAACAAGCTTCAAAATTATTGGCTGCTATGCAACAGGTAAAATTACAAAGACCTCCAACAGATTGTTTATCTCCAATAGGAGAAGAAAATATTATAAAAGGATTGAGCAAAGAATACCCTGCGGATTTTGTTGCGGCTTGTACCAGACCGGTGGCAGTTTACAGAGCAATTCCCTTTCAAGTGGAAGTTGGACTTGTTTATTCAAAGGAACTTCCAACAGATAAACAAATTAATTTAATCAGATTTGCAAATAAAGTTCCCTTATTCTATCAGCAATCCGAGTGTGGAACTTATAAGGCGGTTGTAAAGACTTCTTGGAAGAGATACGGACTGCAACAATCGGCGGGAAGTCTTCCCATTGGCCCAGTAGTTTTGGCTATTCACGTCGCTTCTGTATGGGTTCCATTCATTTCCGAAGGTAAACAGGCTATTGCTCCTTATCCTGAGATTGTCAAAGAAATAAAACTTGCTTTGCTGGAGTTGGGAAGAAAACTTCAAAGATATATTTCTGCAGAACAAAAAAAATATGCCAGAGTAAGAAAAATAAAATTGTACGAAAAATATTCTACTGAGGTTGCAACTTCTCTGGCGGAATTAACAGGTAAAAATAAAGATGATATTATGGCTCTGCTTAAAAGAGAAATAGCCAAAAGAGGTGAAGGATTATGAATATAAAAAGAGAGAAGACAGATAAAGAGATAATAAGAAGATTAAAAGAAAAATTTGGAGAGAAAATAATCTCCGATTTGAAAAATGGAAAAGATCCAACTATAGATGTGATTGTAAGAGGCCTCAGCAACATAATTTTTGATGAAAAGGAACAATTGATTAAACTTGGAAACAAAACACAAAAAAGAGCTTTTTTTAATGTCGGACAGACGAGAATATTCATGCAGACTTTACTCGTTGCAAATGCATGTAAAAGTTTAATTGAATCCGGGAAGACGACATCAATAAGAAGTCTGTATTATAATACAAAGCACACAATTGGAGATAGCAAAGAAAACACTTTTGAAGAACAAGAGGAGTCAAACCCTATAATTGAAGATATAGAAGTCAGTATAGATGCTTTAAGAGAAGAATTGCATTTAAGAGCAAACAGCAAAGGAGCAATGGTTGGAAATCTTACCATTGTAGATTCCGGGGACAAAATCGATTTAAGAAAGATGGGTTCCGGAGGATGGGCCGTGCCTTCAATAGTCGAGCCTCATACGATTCAATTTAAAGAATGTGAAGCTAAATTTGTGTTGTTCATAGAGAAAGATACGGTCTGGGGCAGATTTAATGAAGATAAATTCTGGAAAAAACATAACTGCATAATAATTCACGGAGGAGGTCAGCCACCAAGAGGAGTTAGAAGATTATTGAAAAGGATGCATGAAGAATTAAAATTGCCGATTTATGTTCTCGTTGATAATGATCCTTGGGGATTTTACATTTACTCTGTTATCCGGCAGGGTTCTATGAAACTGGCCTACGAGTCTGTAAGAATGGCGGTTCCAGAGGCAAGATTCATAGGTTTAAGTTCGTTTGATCAGGAAAAATATAACTTACCGGATGAAGTGACGATTAAATTAAATGAAGGAGATAAAAAAAGGATTAAAGAACTTTTAAATTACAAGTGGTTTCAAAAAAAGAAATGGAGAGAAGAAATGGAGTACATGCTAAAAAAGGGCGTAAAATTAGAACTTGAAGCTTTAAGTTCAAAAAATATAGCTTTTATCACCAACAATTATCTGCCAGAAAAAATTGAGAGAAAAGAATGGCTGAGTTAAAATTGATTAAATTTTCCATTTTCTGCACTCTGCTTGATTATACTTATTCTTAGTTTGTCAAAAAGATTCTGTATTCAAAATATCTAAAATTCTCTGGGCCTTTTTTTCTCCCAAATTTTTTATTTTAATTAATTCTTCTTTCTCTGCATTGAAAATTTTTTTTGGAGTTTTAAATTTTTCAAGAAGTCTTTTTGCCAAAACAGAATTTACGGAAGGCAATCCGGCTATCAAATATTCCTGTTCTTCTCTCAAATTTTGGAACTTCTTTCTAACTCTTACAACAACCTCTCTTTTTTCTTTGAATTGTTCCCTCTTCGCCACCAAATAAATAAAATTTGCGCTGTCAATCTTGTTTTTTGTCCAGATTGTCGCAATTTTAAAATCCAAAATTATAGATGCAAGAGCACCAAAAAAAGAATTATTGTGCAAGTTGCCAAAATATTCAAAACCTTCTATCAATAAAATTGGTTTCTCAAATTTAGACAGTTCCCTTAATTGCGAAAACAATCTCAAATCCTTTATCGAAGAAACAAAATCTGCAAAAGTTTTTCTTTCGATTGCGACCCTGTCCGAAACAATATAATCCGCAATCTCTAAGTTTTCTTCTTCAATTTCGCAACCAAAATTTTTCAAGTAATCCGTAATCCCGCTTTTTAATTCTCTGTTGTCAATTTTTATCTTGGGTCTTTCCACCATAAAAGTTCACAGAGAAATATAATAGTTAATTAAGTTATGGTGAGCATAAATTTAACTTTTTTGGGGACTGGAACAGCAATTCCGACTTTAAAAAGGAAACATTCCAGCATTCACCTGTATTATCAGGGGAAGAATGGTTATTCTATATTATTTGATTGCGGAGAAGGAACCCAGACACAACTTTTAAAGGCGAGAATAAATTTCATGTCAATAGACCATATTTTTATAACTCATTGGCATGCCGACCATTTTATTGGCCTTTTCGGTTTGCTCGTCTCCATGGGTTTTGAAAAGAGAGAGAGAGAATTGAAAATTTTTGCTCCAAAAGGGGATAAAATAGGGCCGGGACTTTTAAAGTTTTATAAACTTCCCTTTCCCGTGAAATTTTTTGATTCTTATAAAAATGGTGTAATTTGCGAAGAAGAAGAATTTTTGGTTGAGGCAATGCCGGTAAAACACACAATAGAAACGGTTGCCTATAAATTTCAGGAGAAAGACAGATTAAAACTGGATAAAAAGAAGATAAAAAAATTTGGTTTAACCTGGCAGGAATGCAGAGAGATAAAGGAAAAAAGAAAAATAAAAAAGAACGGAAAATTGATAAAATTGGAGGACATATCTTACAAAATAGAAGGCAAAAAAATTGTTTATGCCGTTGATACAATCTATCTTAAAAAAATGGAAAAATTTTGCAAAGATTCTATTTTAATCCATGAATGCACTTATTTTAGCAAAGAAGATATAAAACACAAAATGCATTCCTGTTTGCAGGATGTTCTTAAATTCAGAAAAGTGGCAAAGAAAATTTATCTTACCCATATCGGGAGGCAATACCAGAGCCAATCAGAACTTGAAGAAAAAGTGAAGAGATATAAAAATGTTTTTGTTGCAAAAGATTTGATGAAAGTTAAAATTTAGAATGTTGCTGGTTGATACGAATGTTGTAATGGAATACAAAAAGTTAAAACTTTTCTTCAGGAGCAAAGAATTGGCAATAACAAACCCGTGCTTATATGAAGTCAGAAAAATTGCAAAGGAAAAAAGAGATCTTGTTTTATTGGAATTGACCGATAAAATAAAAGTACTTGAGACAAAAGAAAAAAATGCGGATAAATCAATTTTAGAAGTTGCAAAAAAATACAAATATCCTGTCGCCACTTTTGACAAATTGCTGATAAAAAAATTGAAGGAGGAAGGAATAAGAGTTTTGAGTTCAAACAAGGAGATTCTTAGAGAATTGAGCTGAAGTTCTAATTTCTTATAGTGAGTTGATATATCAAGATTTAAAGAGATTTAAAAAATTAATTCTTTGAATTCTCTTGATATTAAATGGATTTCTATAATGCAAATAAATGTATTGTAGTAACTAATCAAGATTTTACAATTCAGGCAAAAGAACAAGCAAGAAGAACAAAAAACACAGAATTATGGAATAAGAGAATTCTACATGA
>Ga0180301_10003129_pt1 | contig 12974 bp, 11 predicted proteins | sample GuaBasSediGuay16_FD_121797 | JGI IMG/M metagenome (GOLD analysis project Ga0180301, IMG submission 121797) | Subseafloor sediment microbial communities from Guaymas Basin, Gulf of California, Mexico - Guay16, Core 4569-2, 12-15 cm | ecosystem: Environmental > Aquatic > Marine > Hydrothermal...
TCACCCCCTTGTTTCAAAGAGTGGGAGTTTCTCCTGATGTATTAAAAAAAGAAATAGAGGATGAAATAAATAAAATGCCGACTTTAGCCTCTGTTTCTTTAGAACAGATTCGCCTTTCAGCAGAAGTTGATCAGATTTTTAATCAAGCAAAAAAAGAAGCCCACGGATTGGGTGACGAATATATCAGCACAGAGCATCTGTTGCTTGCTGTTTTAAACACCCAGAACAGCGCGCGGGAGCTTTTAGAAAGAGCCGGGGTTGACTATAAAAATGTTTTAGATAATATAGATAAAGTTCGCGGCAATATGAAAGTCACAGATCAAAACCCAGAATCTAAATATAAAGTTTTGGAAAAATATGGCCAAAATTTTACTAAACTTGCTCGGGAAGGGAAGTTGGATCCGGTTATTGGCCGAGATGAAGAAATTAGACGGGTTATGCAGATACTTTCCAGGCGCACTAAAAATAATCCAGTTTTAATTGGCGAACCGGGCGTGGGTAAAACCGCTATTGTGGAAGGCTTGGCTCAGCGCATCGTGGCTGGAGACGTGCCAGAAACTTTAAAGAATAAAGAAATTGTAGCCATTGAAATGAGTTCGCTTTTAGCCGGAGCCAAATTTAGAGGAGAGTTTGAAGAGCGTTTAAAAGCAGTGCTCAAAGAAGTTGAGGCAGCCGAAGGAAAAATTATTTTATTTATTGACGAACTGCACACAGTAGTCGGGGCCGGGGCAGCCGAGGGCGCAATTGACGCGGCTAATATGTTTAAGCCTTTGCTTGCCCGAGGCAAACTCCACATGATTGGCGCCACTACTTTAAATGAATATCGTGAACACATTGAAAAAGATGCGGCTTTAGAGAGAAGGTTCCAGCCAGTTTATATTGACGAGCCGTCAGTTGAGGATACAATTTCCATTTTGCGGGGCTTAAAAGAGAAATACGAAATTCACCATGGAGTAAAGATCACTGACGAAGCCTTAGTAGTGGCCGCGCGGCTTTCTGCCCGTTATATCACAGACCGTTTTTTGCCGGATAAGGCAGTTGATTTAATTGATGAAGCTACTTCTTCATTGAAGATGGAAATTGAAAGTTTGCCTTACGCGCTTGATCAAATTAAAAGAAAGATTAGGCAAAAAGAAATAGAGCGCGAGGCGTTAAAGAAAGATAAAAGCCAGGGCGCCAAGGAGCGCTTGGGCGAAGTGGAGAAAGAAATCGCCAATTTAAAGGAGCAGGAAAAATCTTTAGCCCAGGAATGGGAATATGAAAAGAAGTTAATTGAAAAAAGCAGGGAATATTCCAGTCAAATTGACGAGCTAAAAGTTCAGGAAGAACAGGCCGAACGCCAAGGAGAGTTGGAGAAAGTGGCCGAGATTAGATATGGCAAAATCCCGGAATTAGAAAAAAAGATTAAAGAAATTCAGGATAAGTTAAATAAAATACCTTCAGAAATTCGTCTTTTGCGGGAAGAAGTAAAAGCCGAAGACGTGGCTCGGGTGTTGGCCAAATGGACAGGCATTCCAGTGACTAGGTTATTAGAGAGTGAAAGCCAGAAATTAGCTCGTTTGGAATCAGAGCTAAAAAAGCGCGTAGTTGGCCAGGATGAGGCTGTTGAGGCGGTGGCTCGAGCTATTCGCCGCGCCAGATCAGGACTGGCTGCGCCTACAAGACCTTTAGGATCTTTTATATTTTTAGGGCCTACTGGGGTAGGCAAAACCGAGTTAGCCAAAGCTTTAGCCGCGGCTTTGTTTGATGACGAAAATGCAATGATTCGCATTGATATGAGCGAATATATGGAAGCTCATTCAGTAGCGCGTTTAATTGGAGCGCCGCCGGGTTATGTGGGTTTTGAAAAAGGCGGACAGTTAACTGAAAGGGTTAGGCGTCGGCCTTATTCAATAATTTTATTTGATGAGATTGAAAAAGCCCATCCTGAAGTCTTTAATGTCTTTTTGCAGATTTTGGATGAAGGCCACCTAACTGATGGCCAAGGCAGAAGAGTTAATTTTAAAAATACAGTTATTATTATGACTTCTAATTTGGGGAGCGAAATTATTTACCAAGAAACAGGCAAGGACGAAGAAAAGATGCGAGACAAGGTTATGCAAATAGTTCAAAGGAGTTTTCGGCCAGAATTTTTGAATCGGATTGATAAAATTATTATTTTCCACCGTCTTGGACCTGAGCAAATGAAAACTATAGTTGATATTCAGCTTAATCAACTTAATCAGATATTGGCTGAAAAAAATATTAGTTTAGAAGTTGTGCCTGAAGTTAAGAAGTGGTTGGCGCAAGTTGGTTATGAGCCGACTTTTGGTGCTCGGCCCTTAAAGCGAGTGATTGAAGAGAAAATAATGGATGAATTGGCTCTCCAAATCATTGAAGGCAAGGTTAAAGAAGGGGATAAATTAATTGTGAAATTAAAAGGCAAAGATAAAATTGTTTTTGAAAGGAAATAAAAGCGGAATTTTTGTGTTTGGTTTGCCTTGCCATTATGTTGTCTTGCCGGTCGCGCGTTTGGTATTCTGTTTGCTGCTATTACAACGGGATGGCGATCCTGATCCCAAGCGCTCGGGACAGGATGACATAAGAGAATTATGACTTCAAAACAGCTTCGCAGAAAATATATTGAATTTTTTAAAAGAAAGGGACATGTTGAAATTCCTTCTGCTTCTTTGATTCCTGAAAATGACCCTTCAGTTTTGTTTACAACTGCCGGTATGCATCCGTTAGTCCCCTTTTTAATGGGCGAAAAACATCCGGCAGGCAGGCGCTTGGTCAATTCTCAAAAATGTGTGCGCACTGATGATATTGACGAAGTTGGGGACAAGTGCCACCATACTTTTTTTGAAATGTTGGGACAATGGTCGCTGGGTGATCCTGCTTCGCCTGATGGCGTTGGCCAAGACGGGTATTTTAAAAAAGAAGCAATAGAGATGAGTTATGAATTTTTAACCCAAGAATTAGGTTTGGATCCAAATAGATTGGCGTTTTCAGTTTTTAAGGGCGACGAAGATGCTCCAAGGGACGAGGAGGCTGCTAGTGTCTGGAAAAGCTTGGGCGTGCCAGAGAGCAGGATTGCTTATTTGGATAAAAAGGAAAATTGGTGGGAGCCTGCTGGCGAGAGCGGGCCTTGCGGCCCAGACACAGAAATGTTCTACTGGGCAGATAACCAAAGCCCGGCACCAGAAAAGTTTGATCCTAAGGATGAACGGTGGGTTGAGATTGGCAATGACGTTTTAATGCAATATGAAAAAGCTGGCCAAGGCAAATATAGGCCGGCTAAACAGAAAAATATTGATAACGGAACCGGCTTGGAAAGACTGCTGTCAGTAATGAACAATCTAGATGATGACTATCAAACAGATTTGTTTTTGCCAATTATAAACAAAATTGAAGAATTGTCCAGCAAGAAATATGACGCCTCTAAAGGGGCTGAGAATGTTAGGTCAATGAGAATAATAGCTGATCATCTGCGTGCCGCCACTTTTATAATGGGAGATGATTTAGGCATTGCGCCTTCCAACGTGGATCAAGGTTATGTGGTTCGCAAATTGATTCGTCGGGCTGTCCGCCATGGACGGATGATTGGCATTCAAGAGAATTTTACTCATAAAATTGGGGAAGTTGTGATTAATTTAATGAAAGATGTTTATCCAGAATTAGAAAGGAATAAGAAATTTGTCTTGGATAATTTGCAGATGGAGGAGGAGAAATTTACTCGGACACTCCAGCAAGGTTTAAGAAGATTTGGAAAGGTGATAAAGAAATATAGCAATAAAGTGATAAAGGGAGAGGACGCATTTAACCTATTCCAAACATATGGATTTCCTTTAGAATTAACAAAAGAGTTGGCAAAAGAAAAAGGTCTGGAAGTTGATGAAAAGGGGTTTGAGCAAGAATTTAAAAAACATCAAGAACTTTCAAGAACTGCTGCGGCAGGCAGGTTTAAAGGCGGTTTAGCAGGTCAGTCAAAACAAGTAATAAAGTATCATACTGCCACTCATTTACTGCTTGCGGCATTAAGAAAAGTTTTGGGCGATCATGTAAGCCAAAAGGGCTCAAATATTACTGAGGAGCGATTGCGGTTTGATTTTTCCCATCCTGAGAAATTAACAGAGGAGCAAAAACAAGAAGTTGAAAAGTTGGTTAATGAGTGGATTGAAAAAGATTTGCCTGTCAGCTGGCAGGAGATGCCTTTAAATGAAGCCAAAGATTTAGGCGCAACCGGAGTTTTTGAAAACAAATATGGGGATAAAGTTAAAGTTTATACAATCGGTTCAGGCGATTATGTGGTCAGTCGTGAAATTTGCGGCGGGCCGCATGTTGACAGGACTGGAGTTTTGGGTAATTTTAAAATTAAGAAAGAAGAGTCAAGTTCAGCAGGAGTTCGGCGAATTAAAGCTGTCTTGGAATAAAATACAATAACCAAAAGATAAGAGATAAGAGATAAGGAGTAAGCAATTTCCAATAACCAAATAATTTTTTTCTTCTATTTTGCTATTGATTCTTGTATTTTGGTTATTAAGAACTATGTCTTCTGACTTTAACATCAAAACCATAAAACCCAATGATGGGCTTAAGTACAAGACCCAGTTTAAAAAGAAACCGCGATTTAGAATTCGGGGGGCGGTGTTTTTTATTTTAATTATCTTTTTTCTGGTTTTATTCACTTATGTTTTGCCAAGTGTGACTGTAGTTGTTGTTCCAGAGACAAGAAAAATTGAAAAGGAATTTGAAATTCAGTTGACAAGCGATGAATCCAAGGTTGATTTAAATAGAAATATTTTTCCAGCCCGCATTATTGAAGCGAACGAGAAGGGTGAAGGAAGTTTTGAGGCGACTGGCGAGAAAGACATTGGGGACAAGGCAAGCGGTCAGGCAGTATTTTATAACCACACTGGCCGGTCTCAGCCTTTAACCACCCAAATAGATTTAATTAATGATCAGGGCATAGCTTTTGCTGTCAAAGAGAATATAACTATTCCTCCTGCCAGGGTTGACGAAGATGGCAATATTGTTCCCGGCGAGATTGTGGCTGAGATTGAAGCCAAAGAACCGGGCGAAAAGGGAAACGCGGGTCCGGGCAGGAGTAACATTTCAGCCTTAGACATTGAAAGGCAAGAAAAGATTTACGGTGAAATTAGCCAGGGTTTAAGCGGCGGCAATTCTAAGATTGTGGTAGTCGTTTCCCAGGAAGATTTAGACAATGCCAAGGATGAATTGATAAGAGAGTTAGAACCAAAAGTTAAGGAAAAGTTAAAAAAGAAAGCCGGGGATAATATGTCAGTAATTGATAAACTGATAAATTTTGACGTTTCAGAAATTTCAAAATCAATGGATGTGGATGCTGAAGTGAAAAATTTTGATATGAGTTTAAATTTAAAAGCTAAAGCCTTGGTTTATAACAATAAGGATCTAAGTTCATTTTTAAAAGACCAGATTTTAAAAGAATTACCAGCGGGGCAAACAATTGCAGAATCAGAATTTGGTCCAGAATCCCAAGCGCCTGGCAAGGGGTTGGAAGTTGAAGTTAGGAATTTTGATATCAATTTAGGCATGGCTGATTTAAAAATCAAAGCAGTTTTTCCTGTTTCAGAAAAGATTGATTTAGTCAAAATTAAGAGAAATATTTTAGGCAAAAGGGAAAAGGAAGCCAGGAGATATATTTTATCATTGCCCAATGTCAAAGACGTGAAATTTATTTTTTCCTTGAGCTTAACTGATAAAATTCCGAAGTTTGAGAATAAGGTGAGGGTGAAATTGGGAGAAGTGATGAAATAAGAGATAATTTTTAACTTTTTTCACATTATGTTAATATGGCTGCGCGGTTATTACAACATGCAGGTAAGACTAAGAAATTAAAAGTTCAAAGATAAAATAAATTTTTGTTTGCCCTTGAGTATTTAGGGTCATTGTGGCCAAAAGAAAGGAAAACTTGACAATATTTTTAATTTTATTTTATAATAACAGCATAAGCAGAAATAACAAAAATGCTAAAAATAAAAAGAATTTAATTAAGCCAAAGAATAATAAATTCTGGATAATTTTTTATACCCAGAATTTTATAAATATCTTTTAATATTTTAATGTCAGAGGAACAGAAAAATAACCAAAATTTGGATAATAGCCGAAATGGCAGGGATAAGGTTGATAAAAGCGGTACTGATTTTGCGCAAAAGGATTTAAAAAAGATTGACCAAAAGGATGATTTTAGCAATTTTAAAGTTAACAGAAAGGGCTTTATTGAAGTTGACGGCGAGGTAATAGAGACATTGCCAAGCATTACTTTTCGCGTTAGATTAGAGAATGACTATGAGATTTTAGCCCGTCTTTCTGGCAGGATGAGAATGAACAGGATAATGTTATTGCCAGGAGATAAAGTCAAAGTTGAAATAAGTCCATATGATTTGACCAAAGGGAGGATTACTTATAGGTATTAATAATCGCGGAACAGGAGTGAAGATAGCGTGTTTTTTCGTCATATTAGAATTTTCTAGCTTTGAACTGACTCTGGCTTTATGTCAAGACAATGTTATGCCCGTGTTTGTATAGAAGATTTATCTAGTGAAAACACACATAAAAAACACAAAAAAGAGCGTAAAAGATAACACAAATTAGGTGCATAAAGCACTTGTTTATAAAGATATGAAAGTTAAAGCCTCGGTTAAAAAAATTTGTAAAGATTGCAAAGTAGTTCGTCGTAAAAAACGGGTGGTTGTGGTATGCAAGAATCCAAGGCATAAACAACGGCAAGGATAATTATTTATGGCAAGAATAGCTGGTGTCAATTTACCCAATGATAAAAGAATAGAAATAGGTCTAACCTATATTTTTGGCATTGGCAGGAGCTTGTCAAATAAAATTTTAAAAGAAGTTGAAATTAATCCTGACACAAGGGTTAAAGATTTGTCTGAAGAACAGGTAAATAAACTAAGACAAAAGATTGAGAAGGAATATAAAGTGGAAGGTGATTTGAAAAGAGAGATTATTGGCAATATAAAGAGGTTAAAAGAGATTGGCTCTTATCGTGGCTCTCGACATGCCAAGAACCTGCCTGTTAGGGGGCAACGGACAAGAAGGAATACCCGAACTGTAAGGGGCAATGTTAGGAGAACAATAGGCTCTGGTAGAAAACCAGCGGCGCAAAAAACATAATATCTTTAATAGTTTATCTTGAATGGTGCTATGTTTGCAGGTAAGCCGGGGTGCTGCGGAAAAAGAAAAAGTTAATTTTGGCATAAAGCCAGGAAAGGCGCTTCGCTTTGAAAATTAAAAATTAAAAAATTAAGGGAAATAAAAATTATAGAGAATTATATTGATATATTAATTTAATTGGTAAAGATAATATGGATAAAAATAATAAAAAAGCCCAAGAAGAATTAAGCGATAAGTCATCTGATGAAAAAGATGATAAGGTTAAGGCTGAAGAAAAAACAGAAGAAGTGAAAAGCAAGGATGAAAAGATTGCAATCACAGAGGACTCTGAGAAAGTGCAGGGAGTTCAGAAAAAATCTCAGAGTTCTCAGAGAGATTCAGAGCCTTCAGTGATTGCAGAGGAAACATCTAAAAAAGAGAATAGTAGCCAAGAGTTAAAAACCCAAACTGTTGTAGTCAAAGGAAAAAAGAAGAAAAAGAGGATGCCGTTTTTGAGAGGTGGCAGGGGACAGGCGCATATAAAGTCAACATATAACAATACGATTGTGACCCTTACTGATTTAAATGGCGCTGTTTTGGCTTGGGCTTCAGCAGGCAAGTGCGGTTTTAAAGGGCCGAAAAAGTCAACCCCTTACGCAGCCGGAGTTATTGTTAGATCACTTTCAGATAAAGTGAAAGAATTAGGCATTAAAGAATTAGATGTTTTTGTTAAAGGCGTGGGTACAGGACGAGAGGCGGCTATTAGGGCTCTTGATTCTTGCGGTGTAAGGGTTGTTTCTATAAAAGACGTAACTCCTATACCTCATGGCGGTTGCAGGCCAAGGAAAAAGAGACGGGTTTAGAGGTTTTGCGTGAATTTTGATGCTGGCCTTGCCCGGACAGGTTTAGGCAGGCAGAATGTACCCGAATTTTTTAAAAGATTATCTAGAATTCGCATAAAGTTCGTGTGCAATTCAAATCAAAATTAGAATATTTTATGGCTAAAAATCTTGATCCTAAATGCAAACAATGCCGACGGGCAGGCGAAAAGCTCTTTTTAAAAGGAGAGCGGTGTTTTAGTACCAAATGCGCTTTAACCAAAAGAAGCTACCCGCCCGGAGTTCATGGCAGCAAGGGGCACCCTAGATTAACTGATTATGGAGTTCATTTGAGGGAAAAACAGAAATTAAGAAGAATGTACGGGGTTTTAGAAAGACAATTGAGAAAGTATTTCAAAGAGGCGGCTAAAAGCAAGGGCGATACTGGTTTAAAACTAATAGAATTCTTAGAGCGTCGATTTGATAATGTGATTTATAAATTAGGATTAACCACTTCAAGGGCTCAGGCTAAGCAGTTTATCAACCACGATTTGTTTTTAGTTAATAATAAAAAAATGAATATTCCATCTTACCGGGTTAAAGCAGGCGATGTGATAACCATAAGAAAAGAAAAAACAAAAAGCAAAGGAGTTTTGGCTGAAAATATTAAAAACATCAACAAGAAAGAGGAAATTTCGTGGTTAACCTGGGATCCAAAAGAGCTTAAAGGTCAAGTAGTTAGTATTCCTAAAGATAAGGATCTGGATGTGGGCATTGACACAAGATTGGTTGTTGAGTTTTATTCTAGGTAATTTCTGTTGAAAGATTAAAGCATTCAAACTATTCTGAACTGCAAGATTTTGTTTAATGTTTTGCAACTTGAAATTAAATAAAAAATATTAAAATTAAAAATTAAATCCCGGCCCTTGGCAGGTTTTCCGTTAAGCCTTTTGTATTTATAACGGGATTCCTTGTTTTGCTTGGGATAAAATTTATCTATATGCAACCGATTTCTATTGCTCAAAAAAAGGAATTTAAACAAGAATCTCCTAATAAAGGTCAATTTATCATTGAGCCTCTTTATCCGGGTTATGGCTTAACTTTGGGCAATGCTTTAAGGAGAGTCCTGTTGTCTTCTTTAGAAGGGGTGGCTATTACTTCAGTCAGGATTAAGGGGGTAGACCATGAATTTTCTGCTATTGACGGAATTAAAGAGGACGTGGTTGACATTATTTTAAATTTAAAGCAGGTAAGGTTTGAAGTCAGCGGCGAATTTGAGGAGCCAATTAAGTTGGAGTTAAATGCCAAAGGTGAAAAAGAGGTTAAGGCAGGAGATTTTAAAAAAGTGGCAGGAGTAAAAATTGCCAATCCAGATTTATTGATTGCCACCCTAACTGATCCTCAGGCGCAATTAGAGTTAGAGGCTTGGATAGAAAGAGGACGTGGTTACTTGCCAACTGAAATGATGGCTACCAGATCGTCAGAAGGCGGAATTGGCTCGGCAAGAGAAAAAGAGATTGGAGTGATTGATATTGACGCTATTTTTTCTCCGATTAAAAAAGTGGCCATTAATACTGAAAATGTCCGGGTCGGGGAGATGACTAACTGGGACCGCTTAATTTTGGAATTAGAGACTGATGGCACGATTACTCCTGAAGAAGCTCTTAAAAAGTCAGCCCAAATTTTAGTGGATCAATTTTCATTCTTTTTAGAGAAAAAGAAGGCAGAGAAGAAAAAAGAGGAAGTTAAGAAAGAAGAGAAAGTGACGGATGAAAAAGACAAGGAAAAAGATGAGGATAAGGAAAGCAAAAAGGAAGAGGAAAAAACAGGAGAGAAGCCTAGAAAAAGAGGAAGGCCAAAAAAAGAGGAGAAATAAGAAATTGCAAATTAAGCGAAAGTTTTTACATTAAGGCACAAAAACATTAAAACGTTCAGGTAAATTTTGTTTTTTGTTTTAATGTTCTGCGTTTTTTATGCGTCACCAGAAAACTAAAAAAACATTAGGAAGGAAAACAGGGTCAAGAAAGGCATTGATTAAAAATTTGGCCAGTTCTTTGATTTTGTATGAAAAAATAAAGACAACAGAAGCTAAGGCCAAGATGATTAAACCATTGGTGGAGAAAATGGTGACGAGAGCTAAAAGCGACACTTTGCATAATCGGCGTGAGATAATGAAAAAAATACCTGCCAAAAACGTAGTTAGAAAACTATTTGAAGTCTTGGGTCCAAAGTATAAAAAAAGAAAAGGCGGATACCTCCGAATTGTTAGGTTGGGAGAGAGAAAAGGGGATGGGGCTAAGATGGTGGTGATAGAGTTTGTGTGATGTTTATAGACTTTATCCCTTACACTTATTATTTAATTTTAATTTCAAATTTTCAATCCTGAGCGCTTGGGAAAAACAATATTTATGCAACGTAAAGTACATACAATTGACGCGAGCGGAAAAGTATTGGGCAGGCTTGCAACCCAGGTGGCTTTGTTATTGCGTGGTAAAAATAAACCAACCTTTAGCCCCCATCTTGATGAAGGAGATGAAGTGGTTATTAAAAATGTTGACAAAATGAAATTTACTGGAAAGAAGCTGGGGCAAAAAGTCTACAAGCATCACACTGGCTATGTGGGGCATTTAAAGATCATTAGTATGAGCGATGCTTACAAAAAGAACCCACAACAGGTTTTTAAAAGGGCGGTTTATAATATGTTGCCAAAAAACAAGTTGCGTAGTAAAATGATGAAAAGATTAAAGTTTGAGTGAACATGCGAATGTGAATATAATACAATAAAACTTTATCTATTATATGTGGATGGTTTAAATATTTGGATGGTTTAAAAGCAAAGCGCTTTGCATTTAAACGCATTTAAACCACATTTATCTGACCAGTATTCGCATACAATTATGCCTAAAAAAGACATAAAAAAAGAAGATAAATCTGTAACAAAAACCACAAAAAAGCAAGTGGCCGCTCTTGGAGTTAAAGAAGAAAAAGAAGAAGAGAGTAAGAAAATAGATGACTTTATTAGGGCTGTCGGTCGTCGTAAAAGCGCGGCAGCTAGAGTGCGCCTTTATCCAAACGGAAGTGGAAAAATAGAAATTAATGGCAAGGATTATAAACAATATTTTCCGCTTTTTGAGTTAAATAAAAAAATAACCCTGCCGTTAAAGTTAGTGGGCAGGAGAAATGATTTTAACTTTACAATTAAAGTAGCTGGTGGTGGACCTGTTGGGCAAGCTGATGCCTGTTCTCATGGAATTACCAGGGCATTGATTAAATTTAATGAAGATTATAAAAAAACTCTGCGCGCTGCTGGTTTTGTGACCCGCGACCCAAGAGTCAAAGAAAGAAAAAAATATGGCTTGAAAAAAGCCAGACGCGCCCCGCAGTGGCAGAAGAGGTAATTTTTATCATTTTTGCAATTTTTTCAGTCTAATTTATTTTGGTTTATTATGCATTATGTCAATTTATCACGATCGTAGCAAAATGACATAATGACATAATGAAGTAATGAAGTAATGAAGCAGTGAAGCAATGAAGCAGTGAAGCAATGAAGCTTGGGTGGTTTTGATATTTTAAATTTTTATTTTAACCCAAAAATTTTTTTTAGATTTGTTTCAAAGCTGACATGGTCCGCAATTATATAATTAAACCATTTACTTTCTTTTGCACTTGGAATCAAGGTATAAATATATTCAATTGCGTCATAAGGGTAAATCCAAACACTTTTCTGCAAGCGATAAAAGCCGATTTCTTTTAATATTTTTCTTAGATTATCTCTAAAAACTCTTTTATTTTCAGGTATGTCAAAAATTAGAATACGCCATTTACCGTCCCACTCTTTTTTATTCTTCGCAGCCCTTTCAATAATAATTTTTTTTATAAGCTCATAACCTTTAGGGGTTAATTTATAAAGGATTTTTTTGTCTATTTCAGTATTTTTTAAATACCCCCTTCTTTTTAAATTGGCCAGCGTGTAATATGGAATAGGTTTTGTGCCGCCAACCAAAGACTTTATATAGTCATAAGGATTTATGGCATAAGTTATTATTTTATTATTTCCATCAATAAAAGCTTCAAGTAATTTTTTTGTTTTCTTGTTTAAGTTAAGAGATTTCATATGGTTAGTGTTTGTCATTTTGCTACGATCGTAGCAAAATGACATAATGGAAATTTAGAATTTATTTTGAGCTCAGGTGGCTTAGTTCTTCTTTTACCACTTTTCTGTCATCCCAAGGAATTTTTTTGCCGTTTTTAACGCAGATAGCCTGTTCCGCGCCTTTGCCTGTAATTAGAATCAAGTCATTTTTTTTAGCTAACTTTAGCGCTTTTCTAATGGCTTCGCGTCGGTCTAATATTTTTAAAATTTGGGTTTCTGATTTTTGATTTGCAGTTTTTGGTCTTTGGTTTTTAATTTCTTCAGCCCCAGCTGCTACCTCATCAATAATTTTCATTGGTTCTTCGTCGTAAGGATCTTCGTTAGTCACAATAACAATATCTGCGTTTTTAGCAGCTATTTGGCCTAAAATTGGTCTTCTTGCCTTGTCTCTGCCTCCACCAGCTGAACCAAGAATGTGGATAATTTTATTATGATCAATGCTTTTGACGGTTTCATACAACTTTTCTAATGCCCTGGGTTCAAACGCGTAATCAACAATGATATTCACGCCCAAGTTATCCTGAGCATCCTGAATAAATTCTAATCGGCCTGGCAGTGGTTTCAGATTTGCTACTGCCGTTTTTATTTTTTCCCAATTAACGCCTAAAATTTTAGCAACTGAAATTCCGGCTAAGACATTGTAAATATTGTAGTTACCAAGCAAAGGAGTTGTGAATAACGAACCCGCATCTGCCAAAGCTGCGGCGGACAGGTTATGAATTATGAACTTTATTTTTCCATTTTCATTTTTCACGTCACCTGCTTTTATTGTTTCAAAACCATTTCCATAATTCTTGGTTTCTAATTCATAATTTACCCCAAACCCAATTTTTTTATCAGCTTTAAAATTCAGAAAATAACCAGCATATTCA
>Ga0180301_10003130_pt1 | contig 12973 bp, 11 predicted proteins | sample GuaBasSediGuay16_FD_121797 | JGI IMG/M metagenome (GOLD analysis project Ga0180301, IMG submission 121797) | Subseafloor sediment microbial communities from Guaymas Basin, Gulf of California, Mexico - Guay16, Core 4569-2, 12-15 cm | ecosystem: Environmental > Aquatic > Marine > Hydrothermal...
CCTCACGGCACCGGTCGAAACCCTAACCTTCCGCCTCCACCCGGAACTAAAGCCCCAGGCCCCCCGCCACCCGCTCCAGGTGGAAATCCGCATCCCCGAAGGCCACCTCGCCCGACTTTGCCTTGCGATAAAAGACATGAAGCGGATGCTCCTCGCAGAAAGATATGGCGCCGTGGATCTGGTGTGCCTTGAGCGTCACCTTCCTGGCCACGTCGCTGGTCCACGCCTTGGCCACTGCGACCTCCCGGCTCCACGGCATACGACCGGCGATCCTCCAGGCTGCCTGGTAAGTGGCAAATCGGGCGCCGTCCAGATCGATCAGCATATCCGCGCAATGGTGCTGGACCGCCTGGAACGAACCGATGGGACGTCCGAACTGCTCCCGCTCTTTGGCATAGGCAACGGTCATGTCAAAGGCGGTCTGAAGACACCCCACCAGTTCCGCGCATTTGGCCACGGCCGCCTGATCCAGGAGGCGGTCAAAGCCGGGGGCGGCCTTTTCCGCTTCTCCCAGGACATCGGAGGCCTTCACCTCCACACGATCAAAAACCACCTCGCACTGTCTCTCACCGGCAAGGGTCTTCAAGGGCGTGATGCGCAGACCCGGCGCGTCCCCTTGCACGAGGAGGACCGAGAGGGAACCCTCGGCGGGACCCGTGACCACGCACAAGATGATGTCGGCCACGTGAGCGTTTTCCACAAAGAATTTGGTCCCGGAAATGCGGTAGCCCCCGGCTTCCCGCAGGCCCCTGGTCTTAATAAACGAGGCGTCGCACCAGGCTTCTTCTTCGTCCGCAGCCAAGGCCATTATGCACTCGCCGGTCGCGATCCGCGAAAGGAGGGCCTCCTTCTGGGCTTCCGTGCCCAGTTCCATCACCGCCAGCCCCCCCAACACCACCGTGGAGAAGAAGGGCCCCGGCGCACATACCTCTCCAAGGGCCTCAAGGATCACGCAGAGATCCATGAAATCTCCCCCGATGCCGCCGTAGGTCTCGGGGACCATGACTCCGGTCCAGCCCATTTCGATCATCTTTTGCCATAGGGAGGGCGGATAACCCCTTTCATCCTCCCGCATCTCCCAAGCCAGGGCGGGGGGGCATTCCTTTTTGAGAAACCCGCTTGCCGCGGTCTTAAGCATCCTCTGCTCTTCAGTCAGTTCCAGTTCCATATGTGCCTCTCCATGCTTGTGGTCTCTTCCATCGAGTCTGCTATTTCCTGGGCAATCCCAGGCCTCGCATGGCGATGATGTTGCGCTGAATCTCCGAAGTACCTCCTCCAATACCCATTGAGGGCGAGGTCAGATAAAGGCGCAGGATCTCACCTCGAAGGGCCGCCCGGGGAGAACCCCGGTCCAGCATCCCATAAGGTCCCAGGATTTCCATGCCCGTGTTTGCCAGGCGGTCGAGCAACTCACTGGCGAACACCTTGGTGAGCGAGGCCTCGTAGTTGGGCGTTTTTCCTTTTTCCTGGATCCATGTAATCCGATAACATAGGAGCCTCAACACCTCTGCCTCCACCGAAAGTCGGGCAAGTTTCTTCCTGATCACGGGATCCTCGGAAAGAAGTCTGCCGTTGCGCCGGGTTTGCCGGCAATAGGCCACAAGCCGGTCGATGGTCCTATGCATCCTGGCCGGGGTCCCGACGCCGGAGCGTTCAAAATCCAGGGCGACGGCCAGTTGGTACCATCCCATGTTCTTTTGGCCCACCAGGTTTTCCTTAGGGACACGCACTTCATCGAAAAAGACTTCATTGAAGGAGTGAAATCCCAAGATGTTGATAAGAGGCTTGACCGTGATCCCGGGGCTCTTCATGTCCACCACGAACATGCTGACTCCCTTGTGCTTCGGGGCATCCGGATCGGTCCTTGCCGCAAGCCAGCAATAGTCGGCCCGGTGTGCCACCGTGGTCCAGACCTTTTGACCGTTGATCACGTAATGGTCGCCGTCTTCCACTGCGGTGGTCCGAACCGCGGCAAGATCCGACCCCGCGTTGGGCTCGCTGTAACCCAGGCAGAAGATGATCCGTCCCTTGGCCGCGTCCGGCAGGTATCGCAGTTTTTGCTCCTCCGTTCCGAAAAGCATAATGGTGGGGCATACCCAACCGATGGTAATGGCCGTTTCGATTCCCGTGGGCGTTCCCGCCCGCGCCATCTCCTCGTCCAGGATGAGTTGATCGATATGGGACCTCTCCTGCCCGCCGTAGACCCGGGGCCAGGTCAGGGCGAGCCACCCTTTTTCTCCCAGTTTGCGGTTCCATTGCCGGGTAATGTCCCAGGATTCATCCGTCTCTTCCCAGATGAGATACCCCAACTCCTTCCACCTGGGAGGCACCTCCCGTTCCAGGTACTCACGGACCTCCCGCCTGAAACGTTCCTGCTCCGCCGTAAAGCTGAAATCCATGCTCCGCTTCCTTTCCGTCCTAGTGACGTCCACGATGAAGGGTCTGTCAGGACCCTATTCCTGCGCCACCTCTTATACAGGATCAGGCGGAATTTGTATATCCATCAATGCAATTTTCTTCCCCTGAACCCCGGCTCCTTCCGGTTTCCCCGATGGGAGAAGGGGATGAGCGGCCAATTTCCATGACGGAATCGTCCGCGCTTTCACCGGGCTTGACAAACGCAGGAGAATCGTTGAAGATTTCAGACGGCTTTTCTGAGAGCCGCCACTCCTTCCGGGGGTGGGTCAAGGAGCTTTCACTATGAAAAAACTACTTTTCACCCTGTTATTCCTGGGGGTTGCCTCCGGCTGCGCGGGCATACTCGTGGAGCATGAAACCAAGCGAAAACCCCCAGACATGAGTGCTACCTACCTCGTGTTCCCTTTCCGGGATCCGTTCTACAAGAAGATCACCTTCCCGAGCGTGGGCACGCGCTTTACCAGAAGTTTCGTGTCCCACTGCTCGTCCTATGGTCTGCGGATCAAGTCGGTCTTCAATGAGGCCTTCAGCGCCGCCGAAGACCTGGACGTGGCCTCGGCCCTTACCTACGCGCAAGAGGCGGGCGCGGACTACATCGTCACCGGCATGGTGACAAGATGGGCAGATAGTGCGCGGGATTCCGCGGGACTTGAAATTTTTGTGAGAAAGGTGCCTACGGGCGATGTCGTGTTCACTACCGAGATAGTGCAACGCAACACGTTCTTGATGCCCGGCGGTCCGGATGAATTCGTCAGCAGCCTTTCCCGTGCGCTCAGCAGGGAGTGGCTGGGATTGGAGCGCTACGAGCGAAAGTAAGCACCGCCCTTTACGTAACCGCCACGGGGGATAAGGCCCGCGTGGCCTCCCTGCGGCATCCGGGTGATCTCTCCCCCCGTCCTTTCAGCGGAGGAGTGCGCCATGCAAAGGCAGCGATTCAGCAGGCGATTCCTGGCACCGGTGGTGACGGTGCTCTTGTTGATGATTCTCACCTATGTGGTCCACGACCTGGCGCAATGGACCGGTCACGGCATCTTGTACCGCGTGCTTTGCCATGTATTCGGCCCTCTTTTCTTCCTGATCCTGGTATTCGGCGCTTTTTACGTATATCCCAAGGCCTACGCCCTTGGGGCGGGGGCCGGGGAGCGCGTTCTGGCATGCCTGGTCGGCCCCGTGGCCTGGATGAGCAAGGAGGTTGTGGCCGTCTCACGGGTGTACACCTGGCCCGAGGCCCTTTACTACTACGTGAACCCCGTTCACGTCCTGCTCCTTTCAGCCCTGGCGGCGGAAATGGGCCTGTGTGAGATCATCTGCCGCAAGAGATGGAAAAAGACCTTTGCAAGCCCTCCCCGGGTACCCCGGACCGCCCTGATGGCCCTGATCCTGGGGCTGGCTTCGGTGGCCTTCATGTTTGCCTGGGACTTCGGCGTGCATCACTTTTACCTGTTCCAGGAGGGATACAAGGCGATCTGGGGATACGGCGTTTAGACCGTATTGCCCACCGGTCCCGCCGAACACGGCACTTTGAACGAGATCGGCAAGAAGTCCGGGCTGACGTGGCTCAGGCCTTTCTTAACAACATACGCGCCCCGGGGAAAACCGCCATGTCCAAGAAATCCATGTCCACATGTCTCTTCAAACCGATGCGCCGGCGCGAGGCCCTTTCCCTGATCGGCGGGGCCGCCCTCGCCTTCTCGGGCCTGCCGTTCCCCTGGTCCGGCACGGCGCAGGCCGAGTCCTCCCGCAGGCCCAACATTCTCTTTATCCTGAGCGACGACCACCGGTGGGACCACATGGGTTGTGCGGGGCATCCATTCGTACAAACCCCTCACCTGGACAGGCTGGCAAGGGAGGGCGTTCGGTTCAAGAACGCCTTTGTCACCACCTCGCTCTGCAGTCCTTCCCGTGCGAGCTTCCTTACGGGGACTTACGCCCACACCCACGGGGTGAAAAACAATCTGACCCCCTGGCGGAACGACCGCACGACCTTCATGGAAATCCTCAAACAGCAGGGATACCAGACCGCCTTCATCGGGAAATGGCACATGCCCGGTCGCCTTCCCAGGCTCAGGGGCGTGGACCACTTCGTCACCTTTACGGTCCAGGGCGGCCAGGGACGCTATTTCGATTGTCCATTGGTCGTGGACGGCAGGGAAGAGCCGTCGCGCAAGGCCTACATCACGGAGGAACTCACGGACCGGGCTATCCGTTTCATAGCGAACCAGGAAAAGGCTCCCTTCTGCGTGGTCCTTTCCCACAAGGCGGTTCATCACCAGTTTCTCCCACCGCCCGATCTCAAGGGCCTTTACGACAACGCCCCCCTTAACCTTCCCCCTGAAATGGACCCGTGGGTCTCCTCCATCGACGGAAACCTCTTCTACGGCATGCTGGGCCCCGTCTCGTTCCTCTATCGGAATTATTGCGCGGCCCTGACCGCCATGGATAGAGAGATCGGAAGACTCCTGCGGACCCTGGACCAGCTGGGTATCACTCGCGATACCCTGGTGATCTATGCGGGCGACAACGGATATTTCTGGGGAGAACATAACCTGGTGGACAAGCGTTATGCCTACGAGGAGTCCATCCGGATACCTTTCATCGTGCGCTGGCCTGCCCTAATCCGCAACCCCGGCAGGACCGCACCCCACATGGTCCTCAACGTTGACGTGGCGCCCACGATCCTTGAAGCGACAGGCGTGGGCGTGCCACGGTTCATGGAGGGGCAAAGCCTTCTACCGGTGCTCAAGCGGGCGCAGGCGCCGGGACGAACGGCCTGGCTCTACGAATACTTCCGGGACTACCCTTACCGCGTCCCGCCCCACACGGCCGTGCGCACCCGGACCCATAAGTACATCGAGTTCGAGACCGAAAGGCCTCCCGAGCTCTACGATCTCGTAAGAGACCCGGGGGAAAGGCACAACCTTTACGGCACGCCCCGGGGTCGCGAACTGGCGCCCCGCCTACGCGCTCTCCTGGAAAGGCTCCGGGCCTCCGGGGGGCGCACGGGGGACTAGCCCACCTGTTTGCCGGAGCCTCTGAAAAAGTTCCTCCCTGAGTCATCGTAAGCGACTTTCGGGAACCCTCTCATTCCTCTTCCGGGCCGAGGACGTGGCCGCCGCCCTCTATCACATTGTCCTCTCGGGCCTTGCCCAGGGCATGGGGCAGGGCGGCGGCCTTGCTGCTGGCGGGGCGACTGATTTCAGCCCGATCCGTGAGCAACGAGTGTTGATCGAAACTCTAACCCAAATTGAGCGTTGCGGAAGACTTCAGGGAGCTTGCCGATCAAATCGACAAGAGCGGCGACTTTCCTTTTCATCTCGCAAAAAATTCGTCCACATGGGGTTCCTTGGCATGGTGCTGTCACCCGAATACTGTGGGCAGGGGCGTCACGATCAATCTCAACGGCGTGGGCGGCCGCCTGAATGTGCGGGGCCGTCTGCCCCTTGAAAGGCTGGAGGAAACAGCCGCTATCATGGAGCGGGCCCTGGCGGGGAGGGTCAGAAGGGCGTGCCGCAGAGCCCTGGAGGCCTTTACTCGTTTCGTGACGTACATATACCTGAGGATGATCCCGAAGAAACCCTCACCCGCCTCAGGCGCCCTGGGAGTTCTCATATTTTGACCCGGTCGGAACCGGATGTACCATCCACATAAATGAGGCAGGGCCCCGTTAAGGGCCCTGCCTGCATTTTAGGAGGGTGAAGTTTTCGGTTGATGGGTTGACCTTTTTACACGCGATCCAAATGGGTGTTGTTGTGCCTTAACCTGCCTCCCGGGGCCTCTATGAAACCTTTGAAAAACACTCCCTTTTGCCGTATCACGGCAGACGGGTCAGACTCGGGTTTCGATCCTAGAAACACGGCTCGTATCAAGGCCTGTCCCGCCCGAGGTTCCAAGCGGGGAGGTCAAGGCCCTCATCTTTCTCGATTTTCAATAAAATCGAGCGCTTTTCAAAAGTTTCTCGACATCCCCGGGCCTCCCATGACGCCGTGTTACACGGTGCATACTTCCCCTACCCCTAGGTGTTAGAAGAAAGCCCGTGAATAGGTGCACGCACATCCCAGGAAGCCCGTTATTTGGTTGGTACACGCCGCGCCGGGGCGTCAACAGGCGAAGCCCCCATGGCGTGAAATTTACGGCATTTTTTCGACCTGGCTCTCAAAATTATCTCCAATAATACACATATAATCATATTTGTCAAGCAATTTATGATAATTTATATTTAATTATTGGCCGTATCACCCTGGATTCCACTCTTTTCGGCTTCAACCTCGCACCCTGCGCACCAAAAATACCATCACCAGGGTCTGAAAAGCCGAAAGACAGACAAAATACCCAACCCATATGGGGACTCCGAAGACGAACGGGCCTTCCCGCTCCCAGGCCCAAAAATCCATGGCCAGGATGAAAATCGCCGAGAGGGCATAGAAATAGGGGTCACTCAGCCACCCGGGCCGCCTCATGGTAAGGGACCCTTCTTTCCACAGGATCAGTCCGTGAGCCGATAGATACACCCCGAAGGTCACCAGCATCACCCATATGACCGGGAGAAAGGGGCCCGGCGAAATCCACTTCAGGTAGAAGCAGACCAGGGCCCCCTCCCCTGCCAGGATGGAAAGTACGGCGGCGACCGGAAAGACCCTTTGAAAATAGAGGCCGAAAAGCACGGTAGGAAAAAGGACCGCCAGCCCCGTAAAGGTCTGAGTGGCGATCTGGAGGATCGTGGCGGGCGGATCATAGGCCAGGGCCAGGCCCGCCAGGCTCAGGAAGAGAACGAAGAACCGACCCGCCGCACTGGTCTCCTGATCCTTGCCCCCCATTGCGGGCAGGATATCACGGGTGAAAATGGAACTAAGGGTCAAGAGCTGCGAGTCCATGGTGGACATGAGCGCCGCCAAACCCGCTGCTATGACCATGGCAGCCATGAAGTCTCCGGATATCTGGGTCAGCACCAGGGGAAGAATCCTGTCCGCGGCCTTCCCCGCCAGATCCGGATGGGAAATGCGACCCAGGATGCCCACGGAAATGGGCAGGAAAAATACCACGGTACAAACGAGAGGGTAGAGCAGCATGATTTTCGCGAGGGTGCGGGGGCCCTGGGCCGTGTAGAAACGCTGGAAGAGCTGGGGGAACATGGGGTCGCAGAAAAACCAGAGCAGCATGAAGCTGAACCAGACACCCAGGGTATAGCGGCCCTGGCCGCCGGGTCGGGAAAAGAGTTGGGGCCACATCCCCTGCACCTTGGAAGAGGCCGCCTCGTAGCCCCCGTAATGAGAAACCAGCAATACCAGGGAGGCCAGGAGGAGCAAGAACATGAAGGTTCCCTGAAAGAGGTCCGTCCAGGCCACCGCCCTAAGCCCCCCCCGCAGGGTGTAGAGAACGATGATCCCCGTAACCAGGAGACACCCTTGAAAATAGGGGAGCCCCACGAGGGCCTCAAGAGAGTATCCTGCGGCCATGGGCTGGAGCGCCAGGTAAGGGATGGTGAATACGATCATCACCAGTGCGAAAAGGAAGGACAGGCCCGGGCTTCCGTAGAGATGCCGAACCAATTCCGGCGGGGTGACCAGCCCCGCCTCACGGCCCTTCTCCCAGATCTTCCGGCCCAGCACCCAGAAGGAAAGGGCCATGAACCCCGTGCCGAAGCCCATGATCGGAAAAAAGGCGAATCCATCGCGGTATCCAGCCCCCGAGGTGCCGAACACGGTAAACGCGGAAAAATTTGTGGCCACCATGGTTCCCAACAGCACCAGAGTCCCCAGTTTACGATCAGCCAGAAAATAGGTGGCGGGCGTGGAGCGCCATCGGGTCCTAGCGATGAATCCGATGAGCAAAACCAGCAGGAAGTAGCCCACAAGCACACTGATCTTCACTGTCATGCGATCCTCCTTGTTTTTCAGTGCGGTGAGGGGTCAGCCCAGGTCTCCTCAGGGCGTCGGGCCCCCAATAACAAAAGGCCATCCCGCAAGGTCGGGATGGCCTCTGGCCTGACATAACCTCATCCGATCCGGTTGGTTTTCGGCATCTCATAGCCGCTCACCACGGATTTGTCAAGAGGCTATAGGGGACAAATCCCTTGACATTCCATCCCGAATGATTATCAGTACACAGTAAATTACTGTGAAATCGCCAAACGCACTGCGAACCATCCGATTGTCTGGACCTTATTTGTTTCGGCCCGGAAACGATCTGTGATGCCGGAACCGGAAAAAATTTCGAAATCGCCAAAGTCCCGCCCGGGAAACGAAGCCCGGGTGTGCGTTTGCCGCGCGGGACATTTCAGTTTTCGCCCCACCCGGGCCGCATGGAGAGGTCCTGAGTTCTTTTCTTCAAAAAACACCTTGATCACTGAACGTTTTGGAACTAGACTTCGCGGGGCCGTGAAACTGCGGCGAGGCACCCCGGGGGGGGAACGCCTGCGCCGTTTCGGTTTGTCGGTTTGATTGAATCCACTTTTTAAGGAGGGTTGGTCCATGAGATTGAGAGGGAACGGTTCGTTGCTGTCGGTACCCATGGTTTTCCTGGTTGCTGCGCTGCTCATTGCAGGACCTGTCTCGCCGGCCCTGGGTGCCGAAAAGGCAAAGAAGGATCTGCCTGAACGGAGCATCACCGTGGCGTCTGAATACACGGGCGTTGTGCTCGCCCAGGGGGACGAAGCCAGCATTGACCTGATCGTGACCAACGGCGGGCGCAGGAACGAGAACGTCAACCTCAAGGTCATCTCCTATCCCAAGGATTGGAAGGTGTGGATCAAGACTTACAGCTACCGGGTCACAGGTGTCCATGTGAAGAGCGACAAGTCCAAGACCCTGACTCTCCGCGTGGAACCTCCCAAGAAGACCCGCCCCGGTCAGTACAACATCGGGATCCAGGCGCAAACCGATGACCGCAGACTCACTTCCACCTGCCAGGTGGGAATCACCATCAAGGGCAAGAAGGAGGAAGTCAAATCCGAAGGCGTCAACATCATCACATCATACCCCGTGCTCAGGGGACCCACGGACGCCAAGTTCGAGTTTTCTCTAGAGGTGGAAAGCAAGCTGGAGAAGGACACCATCTTCAACCTGACGGCCCAGGGGCCCAAGGACTGGGACATCAACTTCAAGCCGGCCTACGAGGACAAATACATCTCCAGCCTTAGGCTCAAGGCCAACCAGAGCCAGACCGTGGCCGTGGAGGTCAAGCCCTTCCCCCTTGCAAAGCCCGGGAAATACCCCATCGTGGTGAAGGTGAGTTCCTCCCAGGCCAAGGGAGAGGCCCGGCTGACCCTGGTGCTCACCGGCACCTATAAGCTGGACGTGGGGACCCCCAACGGCCTCCTCTCGCTGGAAGCGATTCGAGGGAAAAAGGCCAACCTGTCATTTTTTGTGAAAAACAGCGGATCCGCGCCCTTGAACAACGTGCAGTTCCTATCTCTGAAGCCCGAGAACTGGAAGGTGGAATTCAAACCTGAGCGCCTCGAGGCCCTGGAGCCCGGGGGACTCAAGCAGATCGAGGTCTCCATCCTTCCCACGGAGGAGGCCCTGGTGGGGGATTATTCCGTGGGCATCAACGTCAATGCCGGCAAAGTGTCCAAGAGCCTCGAGTTTCGGGTCACGGTACGTGCCTCCACCGCATGGGGATGGATCGGCATCGGTATTATCGTCCTTGTGGTGGTGGGCCTGGTGATTCTATTCATTCGCCTGGGAAGACGATAAGATGGACAACGGAAAAATCATTGAAACCGTAGGTCTGACCAAGAGGTACGGCCCCCAGACCGCCGTGGACCATCTCTCCTTTCAGGTGGAGGACGGAGAAATCTTCGGCTTTCTGGGGCCCAACGGCGCCGGGAAATCCACCACGCTCCTCATGCTGCTGGGCCTGAGCCGCCCCACCGAAGGCAGTGCCCGGGTGTGCGGCCTGGACCCGATCCGAAAGGCAAGGGAGGTCAAACGGTTGGTGGGATATCTTCCGGAAAACGTAGGTTTCTACGGTGACATGGACGCGGTTCAAAGCCTGGAGTACGTGGCCGGGTTGAGCGGGATCTCCAGGGCGAACCTGGGGGACAAGATCGAACGCCTCCTGGACCTGGTGGGGCTTAAGGCGGAGGCCCGTAAAAAGGTAGGGGCCTATTCCAGGGGGACGAGGCAACGGCTGGGGTTCGCCGAGGTCCTGATCAAGGACCCCAAGGTCCTATTCCTGGACGAACCCACGCTGGGTCTTGACCCGGATGGCGCGTTGCGTCTCATCGAGCTCATCCACTCCCTCAACCGCGACCACAACATCACCGTGGTCCTCTCCTCCCACAATCTCTACCAGGTCCAGAAGATATCACACCGGGTGGGAATCATGATCAAGGGCAAGATGGTGGCCGAGGGCTCCATGGAGAAGCTGGCCCAGGACAAATTCGGCGTGGGAGACAAGGAGTATTCATTGGAAGAAATCTACATGAAATACTTCCAGGAGGTGTAGCATGCAGGGCCTTTACGCGGTGTTCCGGAAGGAGCTTTGCGATCATTTCAGCAGCTACCGATTCGTGATCCTCTTTGCCGTGATCGCCATGGTGAGTTTCATCACCAGTTACGTGGTGGGCATCCACATGCGCCAGAATCTGGAAGCCCTCTCCAATACCAAGTTCCCTTTCCTCATGCTCTTCAGCACCACCGGGACCCTCTTTTCCATGGTGCAGTTCGTGGCCTTTTTCGGGCCACTGATCGGCCTGGTCCTGGGGTTTGATTCCATCAACCGGGAAAGGGCGCACGGTACCCTAATCAAGCTCATCAGCCAGCCCATCTACCGCGACGCAGTGATCAACGGCAAATTCCTCGCGGGCGTGGTTACCATCTCCATCATGCTCCTCTCCATCGTGCTGGTGATCACCGGTTTCGGCCTGGCCATCGTGGGCGTAGTCCCGGGCATCGAAGAGATCTGGCGCCTGACCGTCTATCTCGTCATCAGCATCTTCTATGTCTCGCTCTGGCTGGGAGTCTCGATCCTCTTCTCCATCCTCTTCCGGAGCATCGCCACCTCCGCCCTGGCCTCAGTGGCCCTGTGGATCTTTCTCTCCTTCTTCGTCTCCCTAGGAGCCGACGTGGTGGCCAATACGGTGGCCCCGGTTAATCAGCAAAACGCCGCCAATCCCGAGGCCGTACTCAGAAATACCAGGATCAAGGAATCCGTGGGCCTCTGCTCGCCCATGGTGCTCTACTCGAGGGCCACCGCCACCATAATCGACCCCATGCGAAAAACGAACCGCGCTATCGTGCTCATGGGCCCCATGGAGGAACTACTGGCCTCGCGATTTCAAAATCCGCTACCCCTGAGTCAAAGTCTGATCGTGGTCTTCCCCCACACCACGGCACTGATCGCCATAACCCTGATCTGTTTTGCCATCTCATACACGGTCTTCATGATGCAGGAAATCCGCACCTGACCCATACCTCGAACCGTTCAAGCATCAAGGGCCCGGCCCCGGAGAGGAAGCGGGGGCCGGGCCCTTTTTCGTCAACGGATTTCAATTTAACCTCCTGAAGCAACAAAGTTATCTCTTTCATGCCAGTGGTCTTCATGCGGTCGAGGCCGACCCAATTAATTGTTGACATAATTGTTAGCCTTATCTATCAATGAATTGTTAAGAAATTGACCAGGGCAGGCCCTGGCCTGAAATTCATGAAAATCCGCGTCCCCGAGGGACCTGTATGGGACCTAAAGCAGGCCCTCAAGAGCGGGAATTTTCCGCCGGGAGAAAGCCACGGATTCATCCGAGGATTAATACGCTTGTGGGTGGGGGGATATCGTACCGCCGCGTGCTCCGACTACCCGAGTGGAGTGATGCGCTCGAAGCCCCGCAAGGCACCCGGCCCGAAAAGCGCAGGGGGCTTCGGCATATCGGGAATATGTCGATGGTCTTCGCAACACTTCAGGAGCGGGTGGATTGACGGGTCAATACGGGCGCGTTTTTGAGCCCGGCAACTTGGCAGGCTGTTGAAAAACTACCGCACGTGTCGATGCTGTATCAAAATTCGGGCTAAGATACTGATTATTATGTAAACCCCTTTATCCTCCTCAATTTGTCTTGCCTCGCCTGCGCTCGCCACCTTTTCAACACTTCGCCAGGTCCCGGCGGTTGCGAAGCGATTCGGGGAAACCAAGCGGTGCCACGGACTTGCCCATGGGGCCCCCATCGCAACGAAATGGGAGGACGGGAATGGATAGACCGACACAAACCGATTCAATTCAGGAAATCAGGAAACAGGAAAGGCTTCGCGGGGGCACCTAAAACGAGGCAGGCCGCCTCCCGCTCCCAGGAGCGTTGACCTTGATCGCGCTCACCATTTCCGCAGACAAGGCGGAAAAATTACTCAAACAAAAGGAGGAAAAAATGAAAATCGACGACGTGAAAAACATCTGTGTGGTGGGTGCCGGTAACATGGGGCATCAGATCTCGCTCTTGTGCGCCATTCACGGGTACAAGACCACGTGCACCGACATCAGCGAGGAAATGCTGAAAAAGGCTGAAAACTTCGCCGACACCTATTTGCCGGGAAGGGTTGCCAAGGGAAAAATGACCGAGGAGCAGGCC
>Ga0180301_10003132_pt1 | contig 12971 bp, 9 predicted proteins | sample GuaBasSediGuay16_FD_121797 | JGI IMG/M metagenome (GOLD analysis project Ga0180301, IMG submission 121797) | Subseafloor sediment microbial communities from Guaymas Basin, Gulf of California, Mexico - Guay16, Core 4569-2, 12-15 cm | ecosystem: Environmental > Aquatic > Marine > Hydrothermal...
CGGCGAGGCAGATAGTACGGCTGCACCAGCGACGGGTCGCTGTCGATATACGGTCTTCCCGCGGTGCGCCGGATGAAAGACTCCACCGAGGACGTCGCGCCGATATCCGTTCCGGCGCCTAACGAATCGACCGAGTTGTAAGGCACAATGCCGCGGAAGTGTCGGCCGCCCGAAACATTGCCGGTTACCGTCAGGTTCTGATCCCGACCGTAAAAGTCGTTTCTGCTTGGGACAAGATTGTTCCTATAGGAAGAGCCCGGAGTTGTAGGCGAAAAGCCGCGCGAACCGGCAGGTGTTGTAAAGGAACGTCCCCTCACCTGGGCGGAACTTGTCGCGCCCGGCAGGACGACAACAGAAACTGCAATTAGAATGATAAATCGTCTTTTCATTATCTCACATGGCCTATATGGTTGTCGGTGTTTTCCGCTCGCTGTCGCCTGTATTGTATTTTGGTTTACCCGCCCAGTTAAGTTTGCCTGCTAATGTATCCCACTGTGTTCGCAGGGGGTTGTTGACCACCTCAAACGAGCACGAGTGTCGCCGGACACTGACGACGTCATCGGCGGAGAGCTTTTTGGATAGCTGTCCGTCAAGTGTAATCATCGTTCCGGCGTTGACCCTTACGGCCAGGATTTCCACAACGCTGTCGGCGTCGATCACGATGGGCCTGAAGCTCAGCGAATGAGGACACATCGGCGTAATGACGATAGCGGACAGGTTCGCCGACAGGATCGGACCACCCGCCGAGAGGCTGTACGCCGTTGAACCGGTGGGCGTCGATATGATCACGCCGTCGCCGATGCAACTTGCAAGCGGCTGCCCCTGGACGCTCATTTTCAATTCAATCATACTAAACGGCGCACCTGCGGCGATGACGACATCGTTGATAGCCGTCGAACTGAATGTCTCTTTACCCTTTGACCGGACACGGCAATCCAGGATCATTCTCTTTTCAATGAGCGAGCTATCACTAATGATACGGTCAAAAAGCTTTTGGAGTTCTCCGGGTGCAAATTCGGCCAGAAAGCCCAATTTGCCCACATTAACACCGATAACCGGCACAGATGCCTCGCAAAGTTCCCTCGCCGCCGACAGGATCGTCCCGTCGCCCCCGAAAACAACGGCAAAATCGGCCTGTTTGAGCGTTTCAATCGGGCAACTGCCGCGGAAGCAATCGGCCAGTATCTCGGCCTTGTCCCGGGCAAAGTCCACGAAAATCTTCATCGCCTCGGTGGCGTAGCGTCTCCGCGGGTCGCCGAATATGATTATTTTGGGTTTGGCCATCAAATCTTCCCTGGTTCAAGAACGAAAGCAACGAATGCGACCGGCAGGGGCCGCCTAAAAACCTATTGTCGTTTCTCTTATAATAATTCCAGTTAAAAAACGCCGATGTTTCGATAGCCCGACTAAACCATAAGCTTTCTGGATTCCCGCTTTCGCGGGGATGACAGCGGCTGTTTTTTCTTTCCGCAACAGGAACTAATTAACTGAATTTGATATAAGTACAATATTGGAATCGCCTTCGGCGATGCTATTTTTAACAGATTCCTCCACTGCGGCCCGCCTTCGGCGCGCCTCCGGTCGGAATGACAGTAAAGGCAGATGTTACAGGGGAATTATCGACTATTTTCAATCACCTGATTATTTATTCTATGCAGGAGTTTTTCGACGGTTTCGGCGATTTTGGCGGCACTGACGCCTATTTCGTCCATCTGGGCGGTGCGCGAGTCAACTCCTACGAAGTAATCGCCCGCCCCCAGTGTGATAATCGTGCCCCTGGTTGGCGCAGCATCCGGACAATCACCGTGGAAAGTTTCTCCGGAGGCGGCTTCAAGTACGGCGGAACCGAATCCGCCGGCCAGGCTGTGGTCCTCGGCGGTGATGATATGCTTCCCCTCCATCGCCAGGGCGACAATATCTTCGTCGACAGGTTTAGCAAAACGGGCGTTTATTACGGTCACATCGACGTTTTTATCGGCTAATTGCTCGGCGGCGGCGAGAGCTTCGGCCAGCACACTGCCCAAAGCAACAATAGCGATGTTGTCGCGGCCCTGTCTTACGGTAACGCTCTTGCCCATCTGGAAGGGTTTTTCGGATGTGGCCTGTTCGATCCGCCCGTTCGGGACGACATCTTTGGGGTATCGGATGGCTACCGGTCCGTCATGCGACAGCGCAAATGCCAGGGCGTCCTTAATCTCGAATTCACCCGCCGGCGAAACAAGCACCATGTTGGGCAGCATCCTCATAAAGCCGATGTCCATCAGGCCGTGGTGGGTGGGACCGTCATTGCCCACCAGGCCGCTGCGGTCCACACAAAAGATCACGGGCAGATTCTGGAGCGCCACTTCCTGAAATATCTGGTCGTAACTCCGTTGCAGAAAGGTTGAGTAGATGCAGACAATGGGTCTTTGTCCCTGCCGGGCGAGCCCGGCGGCGGTATTCACGGCGACACTTTCGGCAATGCCGACATCATAACAGCGGTCGGGAAACCTCTTGCGAAACCCGGCAAGTCCCGTGCCGTCCGGCATGGCGGCGGTGATTGCCACCACACGCTTATCGACCCGGGCCAACTCAACCAGCGCATCGCCGAATGCCTGGGTGAAGGATCGCTCGCCCTTGACAAGGCTTGCCGCCTCTCCGTTGATTTCAAACGGACCGGTCGAGTGAAACTTGCGAGGGTTGTCGTCGGCGGGGGTAAAGCCCTTGCCCTTCTTTGTATAGACGTGCAGTATCCCCGGCCATTCCAGATGGCTCATCCCCCTGAACAACTTGATCAGCGAGTCGATATCATGCCCGTCAACCGGACCGAAGTAGGGGATGTTGAGGCTTTCAAACAGCCTGCTCGGCGAAATCGCCATTCGCACCGCCTTCTTGAAGTTCTCTAACGCCCCCTCCATGGGCTTTCCAATAACAGGCAGGTGCTCCAGGATCGTATTCGTTGTGCGGCGGAGGTCGTCATATGTGTGGCTCAGCCTCACTTTTGACAGGAACTTTGCCATGGCGCCCTGGGTTACATCGATGGCCATGGAGTTGTCGTTAAGGACGATGAGCATTTGTCGTTTGACCAGACCGAGGTTGTTGAGCGCCTCGAACGACAGGCCGTTGACAATGCTGGCGTCGCCTACGACAGCAACGATTTTTTCATCGGTCCCGTTGTGCTGGGCGCCCAGCGCCATCCCTAATGCGGTGGCAATTGACGTGCCGGCGTGGCCGACGGCAAAAAGGTCGTATTCGCTTTCGGCGGGATTGGGAAACCCGCTTATGCCTCCGCGCCGACGCAGGGCGGCGAACCGGTCTTTTCTACCGGTCAGTATCTTGTGAGCGTAACACTGATGCCCGACATCCCACAGCAGCCTGTCTTTCTTGAAATCAAAGACGTAATGCAGCGCGATGGCGACCTCGACCATACCGAGATTGCTCGCCAGATGCCCCCCGGTCTGACTGACCGAGTGCGTTATGAACTCGCGAATTTCATCCGCCAGGATTTCAAGCTCTTCGACTGAAAGCCGCCTCAAATCTTCGGGGTAATTTACTTTGTCCAGAATCTTCGCCATTACCTGTCAACACAACAAATCATAATCGGCCGGTTCGCCCATCTATGGCTTCCGATTGTTACTCCAGCAGCAGTGTCAAATGCGGCGTCTTGCCCGTGCTCTGGATGACTATTCTGTCCTTGTAGACATTTGCAACGGCGTATCCTCTGTCGAATGCATCTTCCACCATGCCGTCTATTGTAACATAGTACTTGTTATTTACCCAGTAATACTCGCAGAAATGCTTGTGGCCGTTGAAATAGGCGACGACACCGTCATAGGATTCAAGCAGTTTGACGATTTCGCCGCTGTTCCACAGGTTGTAGCGGTCGCCGGCGGGCATCAGCGGGTTATGACCGAAAACAATCACTTTCTGCTTTTTGGCCTGTGCATCCTTGAGGATGTATTCCAGCCACTCCTTTTGGGCGGGCCCGATTGCGCCGTTCCATTCGACGGCGTTGGCTTTTCCCGCCGCGGCCAGTTCGTCAAGCATCTCCTTACCCAACGTGTAGTTGAGGCTGTCTTTGTCCCAGCCGCCGGCGACGGCAAGGTCCATCGTGTCGAGGACGACAAATCGCCACTTGCGGTATGCAAAATCGTAAAACGCCCGCTTCATACCCAATATGGACATCGTCGTCTTTCTGTCGATGCCGGAAAAATCGTGATTTCCCAACACGTGGTATTTTTTCGTTTGGATACCGTTAAATAAACAGGCAATGGTCCGCAGGTCCGCTTCAGCGCCGGCGCCGCCGTCGATGATGTCGCCTAACTGAACGACAAAAGCGAGTTTGCGATCGTTGAAATCTGAAACGGCTCCGACAAGTTTGTCCATGCTCCGGCGATACTGTCGCGTGCCGACTTTGTCCTTGTCGGCATACTGAACGTCGGCGACGATACCGAATGCCAATATCGGCGGTGTTGTGCATCCTGACGTCATAAGCGACCCCAGTACGCCACAGACGCAAAGAACTTTGTGAAGGGTTTTTCGCAGCCGGGAATTGGCGATTTCATCCATTTTTTTTCCTTATCAGCGGGTTCTTTCCAACAAGGCGCCCGCCAATTGCCTCAGCACCTCGGCTGCGGCGCCGAAAGGCTCCAGTGTCTCTATCGCTTCGGCGGTCAGTTGCTCTGCAATCCGGCGGGATTCTTCCATGCCCAACACCCCGGGATAGGTGATCTTTCCCTGTTTGGCGTCTTTGCCCGCGGTCTTTCCCAAATGTTCACTCGTCCCCGAAACGTCGAGTATGTCATCGGCGACCTGAAAGCCCAATCCGATCTTTAGCCCGTACTCCACGAGGCTGCCGATCTGCTCATCGTCGGCGCCGGCGCAAATACCGCCCATCGCGGCGGCGGCGGCAAACATCTCAGCGGTTTTGTTGACGTGGATTTGCTGCAAAACCGTCAGGCTGCCGGCCAGATTCTCGCTTTCAAGGTCGGTCATCTGCCCCGCAATCATTCCCGCCGGTCCGGCTGCTTCGGCCAGGGTGCGGATAAGTTTAGTCGCCACAGCAGGGTCGGCTATCTCCTGGGCCAGTATCTCAAAGGCTAATGTCAATAGTCCGTCGCCTGCCAATATCGCCGTCGCCTCGTCGAAGGCCTTGTGGCAGCAGGGTTGTCCCCTTCGCATATCGTCATTATCCATCGCCGGCAGATCGTCGTGCACCAGCGAGTATGTATGAACCATCTCAACCGCCGCCGCCGCAATCCCGGCATCGGTGCGAATCCGACCGCAAATGACCTGGCAGGACCACAGAACCAGCCCTCCGCGAATGCGTTTTCCCGGTGTCCGGAGCGCATAGAGCATGGCGTCCCGGATCGTATTGCGGATCTCGGGCCTTTTGGCAAACATCTCCTCGATCGCCGCGTTGACGAGCTGCGCCTTCCCGGCAAGAGATGTCGCAAAATCCGCCCGACAAATACCATCATGCTGTACAGTCATTTTTCCATCTCATCAAAACTTGCCGTCGATTTATCCAAAACACTGTGGTATTATAGCAGGTTTGCGGCGTCAGAAAAGCAGGAAAATGATAATTGTCATTGAAGCGTGGTTTGCTCATGATTCTGGTTCTGGGAGTAACAGCATCCGGCAAGGGGGCCCTGGCGTTCGAGTTGGCCCGAAGGATCGGTGGTGAGATCGTCAGCATCGACTCGATGAAGGTCTATCGCCGCATGGATATCGGTACGGCCAAGCCGTCGCGGGAGCGTCGCGAGCAGGTCAGGCACCACATTATCGACATTGTCGAGCCTTATGATTCGTTCAGTGTAGATCAGTTCCTTCGTCTTGCCGCTGAGGCTACGGCCCAGATTCGCTCGGCCGGCCGGCCGGTCGTCGGCGCAGGCGGCACGGCCCTGTATATAAAGGCGCTGCTGTACGGAATCTTCGACGGGCCGGCGGCTAATTACGAGATCCGCAAGAAGCTGAAGGCGCAGATCGCCGCCGAATCCACCGCTGTGCTGCACGAGCAACTTGGGCGAATAGACCCCGCCGCCGCCGAGAGAATCCACCCAAACGACGCCCGCCGCATTATCCGTGCGCTGGAGGTCTACGAACTGACCGGAAAGCCCATCAGTTCGTTTCAAAGGCAGTTCGGCGCAGACAGTGCGCTCGGCGACTGGACCATCATCGGGCTGCGTCGCCCCAAGGCCGTCGAAAGCAGCCGGATCAACTTGCGCGTAAAGAAGATGATCGACCAGGGGCTCGTCGACGAGGTCAAGAGCCTGCTCGCCGAAGAAAAACCGCTGAGCAAGCAGGCCTCGTGCGCCATCGGCTATGCGGAGGTCATCAACCATCTCAAGGGGCGCACCACCTTCGACGAGGCGGTTGAGCGGATCAAAATCAACACCCGCAGATTCGCCAAGTCCCAGCGAACGTGGTTCAAAACCTTCACAGAAGTAAACTGGCTCGACGTCGCCGACGACGAAGACACAGAACACCTCCTCGGCCGCGCCATGCAAATCATCGACAGCAAAGGCGGACAATGACCGGAGGTCTGTGTCGTGAAATGTTGTCGGGGCTTGACGATGTTTGCCGTCTGTGGTACACTTCCGGGGCGGCATTCAGTGCGCATTCGATGGGTTTGATTATCCGGTGGTCTTGTATGAACGATATTGTCGGCAATTCGGCCGCTGCGGCGGATGAGCGGTATATAGTTAAGGCGATCGATCAGGCGTATATCGCCGAGGCCAATGGCGATGTGCCGATCGGATGTGTGATTGTTTATGAAGATCGTGTGATAGCGAAGGCGTATAATCAGCGAGAGCAGCTAAATGATCCGACGGCTCATGCCGAGATCATCGCGCTGACGCAGGCGGCTGAGTTTGTGGGCAGTTGGCGGTTGGCCGGCTGTACTGTGTATGTGACTTTGGAGCCGTGCCCGATGTGTGCAGGCGCGCTGGTGTTGGCGAGGATCGACCGGCTGGTGTACGGGTGCGACGACCCCAAGACGGGGGGCTGCAAGAGCCTGTATAATATAGTGCAGGACGCCAGGCTCAACCACAGGGTGGAAGTTGCCTCGGGCGTGCTGGCGGATAAGTGCAGTCGGCAATTGCAGGAGTTTTTCCAGCGACGACGGGGGTGAGATTTTAGATTGTAGATTGTAGATTGTATATTTTATATTGTAGATTGTAGATTTTAGATTGTATATTGCAGGGCGATTTGCGGCGGTTTTGATGGGTAGTACGACAGAACAGATTGCTCAGGATCTTGCCGGTTTGGTCAGAGGAGAGGTTGGGGTTGATATCTTCAGCCGGATAGCGTTCAGCACCGATGCGAGTATCTACCAGATTATTCCGCAGTGTGTTGTTGCGCCGATGGATACCGCCGACGTTGTGGCCGTTGTGAAATATGCGTGCGAGAAGGGCATTGCGGTTGTCGGCAGAGGAGCGGGCAGCGGTGTTGCCGGTGAATCGCTTACCGACGGCATTGTCCTTGACATGATGCGCCACATGAACAGAATCCTCGGCGTCGAAGATGACGGTTCGTTTGTTACCGTCGAGCCTGGGGTGGTGCTTGACGATCTGAACAATTATCTTGCCGGGTACGGCAAAAAGATCGGGCCGGATCCGTCGAGCGGCAACCGTGCGGTCGTCGGCGGGGTCGTCGCCAATAACGCCACCGGTGCTCATTCGCTGCAGTACGGCTTCATCGCCGATTTCGTTGAAAGCGTCGAGGTGGTTTTGGCCGACGGAGGCGTGGCGAGGCTGGATAATGGTGTTGATCCGGCTGCGGCCGGAGATGTAGAGGCTGCGAGACTTGCCGGGGCGTGTCTGGAGGTGCTTGCGGGCGCCGAAGAAGTTATCGCCCGGGCGCAGCCCAGGACGAAGCGAAATCGCAGCGGCTACAATATCGCGGGTATTTGTCGTAACGGCAAGGTGGACCTTGCCAGGCTGATGGCGGGCTCGGAAGGGACGCTTGCGGTGTTTACGCAAATCAAGCTGAGGACCGTTGATGTGCCCGCGTGCAAGGCGCTGCTGCAGCTTGAGTTTGACAGTATCGATGCGATGGCGCGGGCGGTGCCTGTCGTCGTCGATTCGGGAGCTTCTGTGTGTGAACTGATGGACAAGGCGCTGCTGGAGACGGCGGCTGAGGCCCTGGGCGCCGACAGGGATATTTTTCCGGTTCACTGTGCGGCGACGCTTCTTGTGGAGCATACCGGTTCAAGCGAGGAGGAAGTAAAACGGAAGATTGAGGCTACCGATGCGGCGGTCGGCGATACGGCAAGCGGCAGGCGGCGGGTGTTTGCGCCCGATCAGCAGGGGCGTCTGTGGAAGTCTCGCAAGGATGCCGTGCCGCTGTTGAATCGCCGTAAGGGTCCGAAACATCCTGTGCCTTTCATGGAGGATGTCTCCGTTGAAAACACGCGGCTTGGCGAGTATATCACCGGATTGGGGGCGATCAGCAAGCGATACGATATTTCCGTTACTTATTACGGTCATGCCGGGGACGGCGAGCTGCATACGCGGCCTTTTCTTGATCTGGGCGATGCGGGCGATGTCGAGAAGATGAAGGCGATTGCCGCCGATGTCTTTGCGCTGGCGTGGTCGCTCGGCGGGACGATCAGCGGCGAACACGGCGACGGGCTGCTGCGGAGTGCGTTTATTAAGCAGCAGTACGGCGACGAATATTACGAGCTGCTGAGGGGTATAAAGAGCCTGTTCGATCCCAAGGGACTGATGAATCCGGGCAAGGTTGTCTGCGACGATCCGGATTTGATGACGAAGAATCTGCGGGCCTCGAATCCGGTGCTTACGGAAAGGCTTGATACGAAGCTGCTGTTTGACACGGACGAATTCAGGTATGAGATCGAGCAGTGCAACGGCTGCGGTGTCTGCATCAGTACGCAGGCCGGGACGCGAATATGCCCGGTCCATCGCGCTTTGAAGGAGGAATTGGCGTGTTCGCGGGCCAAGGCGAATCTGCTGCGGGCGTGGATTACGGGCAAGCTCAATCACAGCGATTTTGCGTCGGATGAGTTTAAGCGGATTCTCGGGCTGTGCGTGAATTGCAAGATGTGCTCGGTGCAGTGTCCGTCGGGCGTGGATATTTCCAGGCTCGTTATGGAGGCGCGTTGTCAACTTGTCGCCGTCAGGGGTCTGACGGCGACAGAACGGACCCTTTCCCACAATCGCCTGCTGAGCAGGATGGGGGCCGCTTTTGCGCCGGTGAGCAATCTGGTGATGGGTATGGGTCCGTTCAAGTGGCTGCTGGAAAAGACGGTCGGTATGGATCGGCGAAGGGCCATGCCGAAATTTGAGCGCGGGTCGTTTATCAGGAAAGGGCGAAAGTACCTCGACCGACTGGGTCCCGTGGACAATCCTGTCGATAAGGCAGCGTTTTTTGTGGACAGTCTGGCGAACTTCAACGATCACGAATTGGGCTTTGCGGTGGTCAAGACGCTGAGGCAAAACGATATCGATGTAATCCTGCCGGGGCAGTTGCCGGCCCCGATGCCGGCGATGGCGTATGGGGATGTTAAGACGGCGCGTGCGGATATTGCTTACAGCGTCGGCCGGTTGGCCGATGTGGTGCGGCGCGGCTATAAGATTGTTTGCAGCGAGCCGAGCGCCGCTCTTTGTCTGCGGGACGAGTTGCGGCTGTTTGTCGACAGCGCTGACGCCAGGCTGGTCGCCGACAATACGTATGAGTTGATGAGTTATCTTAACGGGCTGAACGCCGAATCGCGACTGAGCGCCAAGGTGGTTGACCTGCTTGACGGCGTTCATTATGCCTATCACGGTCCGTGTCATTTGTGTGTGTTGGGCGGGGCGGGCGCCAGTATCGAGTTGTTGACGAGTTTGACGCATCTGGACGTTGTCGATGTCAGTGCCGGCTGCTGCGGTATGGCGGGTACTTGCGGGATGCAGAAGAAGAATTATGATTTGTCGCTTGAGATCGGCAGAGAAACGGCCGAGGCCCTTAATGCGGTAGAGACGGGATTTGCAATGACCGAATGCGGGGCGTGTAAGATGCAGATTGAGCACATGACGGATAAAAAAGTGGTCCATCCCGTCAAACTCCTTGCCAGGGCGTACGGTCTGCTGTGACGGGTTGCGGTGGAGCGGTTGCAATGGTTGCAATGGTTGCAATGGTTGGGGATGCGTTGCGTTTTTATGGGTGGGCTGTTATCGCGGAAGGAAAAAACTGCGATAACGTTTATTGGGGATCAGGGGACAGGCAGATGGCGGCCGAACAAAGACAATTGAAGCGGGCGGTTCTGTGGGCGCCGGGGCCGGAAAGACAAGTTCGGTGCTTCCTGTGCAATTGGCGGTGTCTGATTGCAGGCGGCAAGCTGGGGCATTGTGCGGTGAGAAAGAATATCGACGGCGTGCTGTATTCGCTGGTTTACGACCGGGTTTGTGCGGCCAACGACGATCCGATCGAGAAGAAGCCGCTGTTTCATTTTCAGCCGGGGACGCGGAGCTTTTCCGTTTCGACGCCGGGGTGCAATTTTCGGTGCGGCTTCTGTCAGAACTGGCGGATCAGCCAGATTGCCGCCGGCGCCATTGAGGGCGAGCCTTACAGTCCCAGGCAGCTTGTTACGGCGGCGGAGCGGAGCGGATGCAGCAGTATCGCCTATACCTATACGGAGCCGACGATCTTCATGGAGTTGTGCGCCGAGACGGGGCGATTGGCGAGGGAGCGCGGTTTGGCTAATGTGTTTGTCAGTAACGGCTATATGACAACCGAAGCGATTGACTTTGCCAGGCCGTGGCTTGACGGGATCAATATCGATCTCAAGGCGTTTACGGAGGATTATTACAAGAGGCTGTGCGCAGCGAGGCTTGCGCCGGTGCTGGAGACGATTCGGTACATCGCCAAAAATACGAATATCTGGATGGAGCTGACGACGCTGATTGTTCCGGGTGAGAATGATTCGGACGAAGAGCTTAAGCGGATCGCCGGATTCATCTCCAACGAAGCGTCGGTGGATGTGCCGTGGCACGTCAGCCGGTTCTATCCTAACTACGAGATGGACGACAAGCCGCCCACGCCGGCGGCGACGCTGCAGCGTGCTTTGGATATCGGCAAAGCGGCGGGGCTGCGATACGTTTACGTGGGCAATCTGCCCGGGGCGGAGGCCGAATCTACGTTTTGTTACAACTGCGGGGAGCTTCTTATCAATCGTGTCGGTTATACGATACGGTCGAATATTATCAAAGGCTCGGCGTGTCCCGCCTGCAACGCGCAGATTGCCGGTGTGGGACTGGGCTGACGATGTGAGACGCCGGCGGGAAAAGGTGGGCAAGGCTCGGCGGTTTTGGTAGAATAACCATCGCCGTTTGACTGTTCGGTTTCCGATGTTAGTTAGTTCCTGTTGCGGAAAGAAAAAAAAGCCGATGTCATCCCCGCGAAAGCGGGGATCCAGTACGAATACTCTGGATTCCCGCTTTCGCGGGAATGACAAATGTTGTTTCCGCAACAGGAAATGGTGAGTTGATTCGTTGAAGAGGATTTGCAGTGAAGATCGTTGCCGACGCCAATATACCTTTCATTGAAGAGTGCTTTTCGTCCATCGCCGACGTTGTGGTTGTGCCGGGAAGAGAGATCCGCCGTGAAATTATGGCTGGTGCGGATGTATTGTTGGTGCGGAGTATCACGAAGGTGGATGAGGCACTGCTGTCGGGCGGTTCGGTGAAATTTGTGGGCACTGCGACGATAGGCGCCGAGCATGTGGACCGGCAGTATCTTGCCGACGCCGGCATCGGCTTTGCATCGGCGCCGGGCTGCAACGCCAATTCGGTCGCCGAATATGTCGTCGCCGCCCTGCTTGCGCTGGGAAAGAAGCACAGGTTTGAGCTCGCCGGCAAGTCGATCGGCATTGTGGGGGCCGGCAATGTAGGCAGTCGCGTCGAAGCAAAGACACGGGCGCTGGGCATGAAGCCGCTACTCAACGACCCGCCGCTTGCCCGACGAACGGGGCTGAAAAAATATGTGCCGCTAAATGCGCTGATGGGATGCGATTTTATCACGATGCACACGCCGCTGACGTTTGAGGGTATGGACAAGACATTTCATCTGGCCGACGAGAAGTTTTTCGGTGCTATGAAGGAGGATGCGTTTTTCATTAATACGGCACGGGGCGGTGTTGCAGATACAACCGCAATCAGGAATGCACTTGCCTCGGGGCGTCCGGCGGGGGTGGTGCTGGATGTGTGGGAAAACGAGCCGAATATCGACGCCGACTTGATACTCAAGGCCCAATTGTCGACACCGCATATCGCCGGCTACTCGTTCGACGGCAAGGTGGCCGGTCTGATGATGATATATCGGGCGGTGTGCGAGTATTTCGGTCTTGAGGTGCAGCGAGAGGCCGGTGATTTTCTGCCCGATCCGGATGTGCCGGAGATTAAGGTCGATGAGCGGGCGGCGGACGAGCAGACGATCATCCATGATACGGTTCAGCAGGTTTACGTAATTAACCGGGACGATTTCAATACGCGGGAGATATTGCTTGTGCCCGAAGCCGAGCGGGGCGGGTTTTTCGACGATTTGCGAAAGAACTACCCGGTTCGCAGGGAGTTTCAAAATACCGCGATTGTGGGGCTGGACGCAGAGAGCCCGCTTGCGAAGAAACTTGGCGGAATCGGGTTCAAGGTGGGGGAGTTGATTGTAGATTGTCGATTGTAGATTGTCGATTGTCGATTGTAGATTGTCGATTGTAGATTGTAGATTGTCGATTGTAGATTGTAGATTGCTGTTGAGTCGGCTTTGGCGGATGCCTGGTCTTTTTGGATGGGATGCGGATGGATGGCGGCAATGTGATTGAGTGGCCCGGCGGCCGGCTGGATTTTTCGGCCGGGCCCCTGGTGATGGGCATTTTGAATGTGACGCCGGATTCGTTCAGCGACGGCGGGCTTTTTGCCGATGTTGACGCGGCGGTTGCTCATGGTGTTGCAATGGCGCGTGCGGGCGCGGGCGTTATTGATACAGGTCCGGAA
>Ga0180301_10003133_pt1 | contig 12967 bp, 16 predicted proteins | sample GuaBasSediGuay16_FD_121797 | JGI IMG/M metagenome (GOLD analysis project Ga0180301, IMG submission 121797) | Subseafloor sediment microbial communities from Guaymas Basin, Gulf of California, Mexico - Guay16, Core 4569-2, 12-15 cm | ecosystem: Environmental > Aquatic > Marine > Hydrothermal...
GCGCTACAACCCTAAATATGGCTCGGAATATACTTTCGCTAAGAACATCTTTTTGACGCTGCGTGTGTATGGGTATGCGGTCTGCATTTTGGCAATCATGGGTTATGTGATATTGACAGTAAAGGAGGTGAAGAAGAGATGAAAGATACCACCTTAAAGAAGCTGCTTTTGTTTTTTGCCCTTCTGTCTGCAATTACGGTCGCCATGCCGAGCACCATCTCATTAATCGGTGGTCAGCACACCTGGTATAACATGCAAGATCTGCGCGGTATAAAAGCATCACCAGATGAATGGGACAGAACCCCCTGTTGGAAGTGTCATGATATTGAGTTATCGAGCTTAAGTGCTGTGCATCAGAATTTGGACAGAGGAAATGATCCTTGCTATAATCTAACCTGTTACATAAATGCAAGTGTAAACGGCACGATGCCGTCGTGTAGGGAATACCATGAAAATGGTACTGTACCAGAAGTGCCCTTACCACCAACAAAACCAAAGTACAAAAATAAAACATAAAATGACAAACACACCACAGACCCGGATTGCTATGCCCGTCTCGGAAAAAATAGGCTTGGCTATTGCTTTGACCATAGCCATAATTCTAATCGGCTATTCCTTTTTTTCTTTCTTGATTGACCTAATTTTAACATCCGATTGGTACGGCATCGTAATCGATTTAATCTTCCTCGCTATTGGCATCTCCCTTGGTCTCTTTTCCATTCGCATATACAAGAAATCCGTCTACTACGAAAGTTTGGTGAGTTCCGCGTTTGACAAGGGAATATATACGCGATTGGAACCGGTGCTGAGAAAAGTAGCCGAGGCGAGTGCCGAAATGGAGGATTTAGAGGGGCGCCTGAATAGAATTGACCGCAAGGTTCAAACGGTTATAGATGAGCATGTGAAAGCAGAAAAAAGCCCGGAAGTGGAACGAATGGTCGCACCTGGAACTTCTATGAGTTTTGTCATAAAAACTATCTTTTTAACCATAGTCACGATGTCTGGTTTTATGTTCATGATAGCCACATCACTCGGAGCCGTTCATTTCGCCACACTCCTTTTTTATATCCTCTGGTGGGTGCTCATATCATCTGAATTCAAACTCTTTAATAACACCGCCGCATGGGCAATGGTCTTTGTCCCGATCCTTCTTGTTCCCGTCGGCTTTATGATTCTCGATGCCTTCCTTGAGATAAACAATGTGATTGCCCTTTTTTATGCTATCCTCGCTTTATACGCCTTTTTATACTTCTCTTGGGCGGTATATGAGACAAAAGGGACGCTGCCTTTCTCTCTCGACCTCGGCAAATACATTAAAATTAAACTTCGATAGAGTAAAGTAAAAATAAAAAGCGAAAACCTTTTATAGAGATACGTAGCTATACAAATACGATGGAAAAATGGATAAAAAATTTGTTGTCGCAGTTATAGCTGCGGTAGTAGTAATAGGGGTAATAGCAGGCTGTGTGGAGAAACCTGCCCCTGAGGTGACGCCGACACCAGAGATAACGCCCACTCCCAAGATAACGCCTGCACCTGCGCCTGCAATAACGCCTGCGCCATCACCTGCGGTCGCAGCGACAGTAAGTTGTGACATGTGCCACCAAAAAGAGCATACTGCCAATTTGAAGGCTCATGTAAAAGGTGGATTGCTGGTGAATGGAAGACCGGGTTGCTTTGACTACTGGGGCTGTCATGGTGTAGCAAATGCCACCGTGCATACCGTCCATCCTCCTGAGGTGGGGTGTGTGGCATGTCACGGCAAGATACCCACGATTCCTCAAAAAGGGCCCGGAGGCACAACCTGTGAGCAATGTCATGGAACACCTAACCCGCTTGAGCCAAGCGAAGGGCGTCTCGTGGAGATACACCTGAACAGGGGTAAGGACTGCACAGTTTGCCATGTTGGGGAAATATCAGAGATACACGGGCTGAAGTAAGCAGCCTTTATCTCTTTCCCTTCCCCTCCTCCCCCATCGCTACACAACTAATGGTAGAAACGGCTATACCTACAGAATTGTTTGGAACGAAGGCAGAAATGTCGTAAAGTTATTGTTATTATTATAACCAGAATGCCGATAATACCAAAAACCTGAATCGGTAAACCAGAGTCTCCTTTAGGAACCTCTGGTTCTGAATATAAAAAGGATGTGGAATTCCCGGTTCCTTCTTCTCCTCCGTGGCTTTCTTCAACGAAAAATAATTTCACTATATCTGTGCCGGGAATGGTGACTTTATATGTACCAGGCAGGTCCTTCGTTACAGTAAAAAGAATTGTCTTTGATGCAAAATAGTCCAGGGTAACCGACTCTTCGCCTTCCTTCTCTCCGTTTATTACTAACGTAACCTTTTTTGTTCCTCTTATCCCCTTGTTCTTCACGGTCACTGCTATTGAGACGGTTTCATTGGGCTTAACCTTAAATTTATCTATTTCTACATCGGTGACCGAGAAAACGGGCTCTTTTCTTTCCTCTACTTCCTGAGGTTTTATCTCTTCTTCCCGGCATACGAAAAAACTTATGTGTGTTACTTCTCTGCTCCATCTTGAATCAGCAAAGGATCTTATTACTCCTAAGTCCTCCAAATCATCCTCGTCTCCATCACACGCGTCTTCAAAGAAATCTTCCATGTCTTCAAAATCATCTTCGTTATCACTATCCAACAACTCCTCGAGGGTGTTTGTCACCTTCACCTTTCGTTCTAATTCATTTATCCTCGCCTTGTTGAGGCGATTGTACGCATATATATCGAGATCATATTTTCCGTGCAGCCACCAAGAGGGAATTTCCTTTGTGTACTCCACATACACAGTGTCATCGTAACTCCTGTGTCTCACATCCACACGATCCAAAGAAACCACGTGCCCCCTGGGGTCTTCTATGATAAAAACGAAATCAACGAAGACAAATCCTTTGTAATTTACGCCGCTCATTTCTGTGTACACTTTGAGTGTGCTACCGTGCGCGACATGATTGTCCGCGGGCACATAATTGTACAAACCATTAACATCAGAGACTATCACCGCCTTCTCCGCGCTTGTAATATCAGCCGAAGAAAAGCAGAATAACATCAATATCACCAAAATTACCAGTGCGCTTCTTTCTCGTCCTCTCATTTCTTCTCTCTTATGCTATTTCATTTGTTTTACTTAATAATGTTCTAATTCTAACTAATAAAAAAGCGAAACATTTTATTTCTAATAAAAGCAGTAATACCAAGAGACAAGAGATGAAAATCAAATTTTTCGCCTTGCTTGCCCTGGTAATCTTTATCGGAGCCGTATCCGTAAGCATAGGCGTGGATGATAAAGCCAGCGAGGTGATTCCGCCAAATCCCAAAGGATTCATAGGCTCGTGGCATCCCGCACCCGAGTGTGGACAGTGCCATGTGTCGCTTCTCTCAGACAAACAGTTGCTCGCAAAGCTTGGGTCTTGCAACTGTCATCGAGAAGCATATACCTCCGCAGGGGAGATAGACATGAATAAGATTAGGAAGAACGCACATGGCATAAAAGTATGTATTGATTGTCACATGGGAACCGGAATAGCAAATTTCACCCGGGAAATTCCCTGTGATGAGTATCACAAAATACATCTGGACACCGATTGCCATGACTGCCACGGTAAGAGAGAGGAGATAGCAGTACCGGAAAGCGAAGAATGCGATTCCTGTCATAATGGAAATCCTCATACCGTACACGGCGACAAAACCGGTGCGATGTGCGTCATTTGTCATGGTCCGTTTGGAATAGAATATAAGGAGGAGGGGTATCAACTGATAGAAGGCGTACCGAAGAAAAAAAAGGAAATGACTTATCCCACTATTTCTAATATATTAAAAGCACTAATAAAGTTCATATTTAAACAAAAAGGAGGGGGAACGTAGAAAGAGCGATGAAAAAGGGGATTGTTTTTTTAGTTATCACCATTCTAATCTTCGTGGGTCTGATTACGATTTCGATTATAAAGATGGAAGAAGTACCAATAATAAAAGTAAAGGCTGAGGTGACAGTAACAGAAGATAGACCGACAGTAAAAATTGTCACCGTGGAACAGGATGCGGTGAATCCTTTGAAGAGCCCAAGGGGTAGTTCTGCCGCGGGTTTTCCGAGCGTGGATGCGCTTGCTATTGTGAACAATACAAAAATCAGCTATTGGGCTGCTGAGGATTATCATGGGAATGGCACATACGACTTTGTTATCGGCTTCTCCAAAAGTGCCACACCGACACAAGGAGATATGGTAAAGGTGATTGTAAAGGTGGTGGATGAGAAAGCTGACACATTGGCAAGGGATGTAAAAGTTATCTCATGGGAGTAAAAAATGGAAACCGGGGAAATCTTCTTAATCTTTGCCTGCGTTCTTCTCCTCTTTGATTTTATCCTGTTGTTAATGACAAAAGAAAAGAAGAAATTCGGCGAACTCGCTTTTTTCATTTCTTCCATAGCTTCCGTGCTAATAATAGCCTCTTATCTCCGGCTCACACTCGCTTTCCTGAGCAATAACTTCCGGATAGGTGAGGTTTATGCATACAGTTCATCGAGCTTAGCCATCTGGTATAAGCTCGGCGACCCGTGGATAGGCAGCAGCGGGTCAATGCTTTTTGTGACTTTTCTCTTTACCCTCCTGTATTTTGCGTACCGGGTTAAAGGATCAGGAAAGGAAAACGAGTTTCGTACCACTGCATATAAAATCATGGACATTTTTCTCATCGCACTCCTTCTCGTCACCCTGGTGAAGAGTCCTTTCGAGCTTTTGCCCGTGACTCCGCCGGATGGTGCGGGGCTAAATCCACTGCTGCAAACATTTTGGGTCCTCATTCACCCCCCCGTTGTTTTCTTAGGTTACGTATTTGTCTTCTTCGCATTCGCACTTACCCTGTCGGGTATGATAACAGGTGGGAGTGAAAGGCAAGAATTAAGAGAAGCTTTAAAACGTTCCCTTTACGCGGCATGGCTGTTTTTAGCTCTCGGAATCGCACTTGGTGGCTGGTGGTCTTACGAAGTGCTGGGTTGGGGGGGATACTGGGCATGGGACCCGGTAGAGACGGCTTCATTACTCCCCTGGTTAGCACTCACCGCATATTTTCACTTGCCCGCGAGGAGCAAAGACCTGGGAAAAGAGCTCACGCTCTTGATTACCTTTTTTATGATTATCTTCTCCACCGCCCTCACGCGGGGAGGATTATTGGAGTCAGTACATGCCTTTGGGAAATCGCCTGTTGGACCCGTGCTCATGGGATTTGCTTTTTGTGTTGTTCTTTTCTTCTTCTATCTAACGCGAAGGGCGAATAAACCACTTTATAATTTTGATCCGGACACATCATCTCTTTATTCCGTCGCTATTTTCGCTGCCTACTGGTCGTTGATGTCTTTGTTGATTATATGCTTCCTCGGAGACGCGGCGCCAATAATAGGAGGTCTTTTCAGAGAGAACCCCATGACTACGAATCCTGATTTCTATAACAAATGGTGCTACCCTTTCATGCTCGCCTTCGTAGCCGCTTTAGCCGGTTGCAATATTGGTTTGAAGATAAAGCGATATGCCCTGTTAATCGCAGTAGTGCTGGGTATCGGAGCTGTTTTGGCGACTTTCGGGCAACCGACACCAAATTGGCTTGCAAACCTCGGACTTCCGCTACTACTTGTGACAGGAATTGCCATTGCATATAATTTCGCTCGATTATTGTCAAAGAATTCACGATTGTGGAGCAAGACCATCGTGCATCTTGCTGTTATAATTATCTTAATAGGCGTTCTTTTCAGTTCTGCTGCGGAAACAGAGAGTGGAAACATCGTTGCCGAACCTGGATCCGTTATTGACGCTTTAGGGATACAAATTGCGGTGAATAATTTCACTTTGTATCCCGGTAGCGGAAGCGTTTACTACCCTCAGCATTCCTTTGTAGGACCTGAACGCTCAGCACTAAAAATGGATATTGCAATCGAAGAAAGTGGCGAGGTTCACCATGAATCCTTATGGATGTATTACTACGCAAATCATGGCGTGGTGTCCGAACCTTTGATCATTTCCGCTCCTACGGGTGACGTGTATATTTCCATGCACCAAACAAAATCCAGTTTTAATTCTATGTTTTACGCGCTTATGGGGCAGGAAGTGCAGCCAGAAGATGCAATTATCGTCGTGAAGAGAGTAGCTCTGATATGGCTTGTTTGGTTCGGAATATTATTACTGGGAATCGGGATGACTGTATTATTACTCGGAGAACTCGCGAAATTAAAAATTAGCCATCCTCCATAACATAATAAGTAAACCTTTTCTTTGCCAAGCAAAAAGATTTGGTTTGCTTATTTATGGTTTATGAATGTTTCTCTGGAGGATGACAAATGGTACACGTTTCTTCCTTTACATCTACATCATGGTCGTTGTGGCATGCCACACACTCGTATCCACTATAATCAGGACTCTCGTAGGCTCGGTACTCACCAACCTTATGTGTCGCGTGATCGATTGTGCGATGGCATTTAAAACACGAGATAGTGGGGTCTGAAATTTCCTTTAACGCAACTTTGGCTTTCGTACCATTGTGACATTCCTCACACACCTCCGTCTTTGGCGATGCAGGCGGTTTCTCTTCGATTTCCTCTGCCATTTCCTCGAAACTCTTTCCTTCAATCATTCCCGCTGTGTGGTGAAGCGCGTGCCCCATAACCATAACCATCTCCAACATTTTCGGCTCATGTGGTTTATGGCAATCGTGGCAATCTATGCCTTTATGCACTGACCCTTCGAGAGAGATGTAAAATGGCTCCATTTCATGACAGTTCTTTGCGCAATTCTCTGGTTTTTCCATCTCTTCCATCATCACCGGCATCACACCCGCAGCACCGACGAGAACCCCGATGAAAACCACTATGACCAGCGCAATGATGACCTTCTCACCTCTTTCCATACTCACCCCTCCTAATTATTATATCCGTAAATTTCATTTGTTTTATTTATACTTGGATATATTCACCACTATGCAAAGAGGGTATATAAAGTTTTCGATTTTTTGCGCCACAGGAAAAATTAGAAAACTTTATATAGCAAAATTTAAAAATGATGATACAAATGAAGATTCTCGAAAGAATCCGCGGATTCTCGTTCAATCCGTCAAAAGAATTCGCCGCATCTAAGGACGACACACTCACCGAAGCCTTCAAGTATTACGTCCTTTTGCTGGCGATTCTCGCACTGATTCTCGCCCTCGCGGTGTCAATTGTGGCTACCGCGATGGCATCAATGCTTGCTTTGTCTGAACTCACGTTAATGCCTGGATTACCTGAACTCGGTAAAATTGCACCACTGCTCGGTGCTGGGGCGTTTGTGGGCATAATCGCCGCGGGGATAATCGCCGCCCTTTATATCGCTGTTTGGCTCCACATCTGGGTGTACCTGTTTGGTGGCAGAAAAGGGTTAAAGCAGACAACAAAAGCGATTACTTATGGCGCAACGCCGTGCTTAATATTGGGCTGGGTTCCCGGACCCAACGTCATCATCGCACCGATATGGTCTCTCCTCCTGGTAATCACTGGCTTAATGGAACTCCACGAGCTATCTCCCGGGAGATCAATCCTCGCAGTAATCCTTGCCATTCTCCTACCGCTGATTATCATTGGAGTAATTGCTGCGTTCATCGTTCCGATAATACTCTGATCCTTTTAATTAAGTCCCGACCCTTATCGGATAAGAAATACTCTTCAGAGTCGCAATCGCCGAAAGAGCAGCTAAATAGCTCGTCTTTGGATTTGCAATCGAAGGAACGTTCTCTACGCGCACGAATAATTTGCCAAATTCACCACGCACCTTAATCTCATGCACATTCTCCGCCGCGGATGGGTCAGCAACTATCTTCACGCGCGTAGCCTCAGGACCTATACCCGCGAGACTTAAAGAAGCAGCTACATTCACATTCTCTGGAAAGAATTTCACTGCTTCCTTCGCAGATCCGGTGAATAGCGTTTTCTCCTTTTCTATCGAAGGCAAATCTATCCCCTTTTCCTTTACATACTCATTCCCTTCAAATCCTGAAGGCGGCTTTCTTGTCGTTAACTCTACTAAATGTATTCCGCCCACAGCACCGGATTTCAATCCATCTATCCCTGCCACAGCGCCGGAAGGGATATATACCTTACATCCCTTTTCCTCTGATATCCTCTCGAGTTCTTCAAAAAGACCTGGCTCACACAATAGCGCACCAACGCTTAATATCATCACATCCTTACCCTTTTTTACGGCGGGAATCACAAACTCACGAACCGCAGCCTGCGATGCGCATTCTATTATCAGATCAACCTCGGCTAAAATTTCATCCAGCTTCGTGCTATCTGATTTTATCATATCTGGCTTATTCTTCAGGCTTTTACACAGCCTTTCTATATTCTCCGGATGTTTGTCTATCAAAAGTTTCAGTTCCATTCCTGAGCTCAACTCACTGTCTATTGCCTTGCATATCTCACTTCCGATTGCTCCGCAACCAACCACACCCGCTCTTATCTTTGCCATAAAACTTTTTGCTTGCAAAAGCATTACTAAAAACAAGAACCACTATTTAAGAAAAGTTTTGCTAAAAGAATATAAAATATCTTGTACATTACAAAATTCAGATGCTGCTGAAAGAGATAGAAAGTTTTCTGGAAGAGGATATTGGGCATGAGGATTACGAGGAGATAGTGCCATACACGAATTGTAAAGCGGTGATAACAGTGAAAGAAGAAGGTATCCTTGCGGGTTTAGACGAAGCGAAGCAGATATTTGACTATTTGTCGGTCCAATATTCTACTGAATTTGAGGATGGAGCTCGAATAAAAAGTGGTGATTCTATTTTGGTTGTGACGGGAGCAGGTGCGAAAATATTGAAGGCAGAAAGACTGGTGCTCAATTTCCTGGGCAAGATGAGTGGTATAGCCACTATAACGAATAAGTTTGTAAAAGAAGCGAGAAAGGTAAATGAGCATGTAAAAGTAGCTGGGACGAGGAAAACAACGCCTGGCTTCAGGAAATACGAGAAAAAAGCGATAGCTATTGGAGGTGGCGACCCGCATAGATTCGGGCTTTACGGCGCAGTGATAATAAAAGACAATTACATAAAGTTGATGGGACTGGAGAGTGCGATAAAAAAGGCAAAAGAGAAGGCAAGTTTTACCAAAAAAATCGAAGTCGAGGTTGAAAGTAAAGAGGATGCACTCATGGCTGCGGTATCTGGGGTAGATATTATCATGCTTGATAACATGACCGCAGCGGAAGTAAAGGAGAGTGTGAGGTTGCTGAACGAGAAGGGTCTTCGTGATAAGTTGATTTTAGAGGCTTCAGGAGAGATAACCATAGATAATCTAAAAGATTTTGCATCCACAGGCGTTGACGTTGTGTCAAGTGGCATGCTCACACGTTCAGCTAAGTGGTTGGGCTTTTCCCTTGACGTGGTGGAGTAAGAGGTATGGTTACTCGATGTTTATCATCACCTTCCTTCTCACCTTAGGCAAATTTATCCTGAGCACACCGTTTTTAAACGAAGCAGATGTTCTTTCCGGGTCTATTGGCTCTGGCAACCTTATTTGTTTCCTGAAAGCCTGAAAAGTTAATCTCTTCTGGATACCACCCCATCGCTCCCAGCAGACCGCGTCGCTCATCCTCGCTATTACCTCCACTGTGTTTTCCGTTGTGTTTATCTCCACGTTTTCTTTCCTTACCCGCGGTAGGTCAAAGGTAACCGATATCTCGTCTTCCTTATCTTCCATTTCGTATAGCGGCTCTAAGCAGCCATCATATCTCCATGTCGTCCTTATTATCCTTCTTTCTATTCCCATTTCTATACCTTTTCCCCGTCCTACCATATTTATTTTGTTTATCTTATCTATATAAATTCTAAACTCGAAATCCTGAATCATAAACCATCTTCATCGTCTCTTCCGCCGGTATTCCGTTCTCCTTGCAGACCGCAATAGAGCAAAGATTTCTTATTTCTATATCTTTAAGGTAAAGAAAGGCTATTGCCGTGCCTATATTGATAGGATAACCTCTCAGTATGCTTTTTATCGTTATCAAAAAATATTGTGATAATGCAAGCTCAAAAGGAATAAGTGATTTATCCGCTTCGTAAGCTGGTAAAGCACCGGTTAACACTTCCTTATAAACAGAAGCAGGCATCAACTGGATAGCGCTGCTCACGTTCTCCGCGGAAATCGAATCCTTCATCGCATCGACATGGAAATCAATATCATAAGCGTATGGTAAGAAATATTTTCTCATCTCCTCCTCCGTTATCCCCTCTGATTTGCACCGCAGGAAAGTCATGAGATTCACGATGTCAAACTCTGTTCCAATAATTTTTCTTACTATTTCCTTATCCCCTCTACCTAACCGCTCTATCCTATTCAATAGATCGCGCGCGATTTCCTCATCAAGTGCGTTTTCGAGGATTAACACACGCTTGCTTTTTTCATATTCAGGCAATACTTCCTCTAAGACCTCCCTATAAGGAGTTTCTAACTGTTTTATTGCGCTTTCTATCGAGTCTGCCTCGGCAAATCTACTTATTCTACGCTTGAAGAAATCTTCAACCTGGAAAAACATGGCGGGAGTTTCTCCTCCGGTTCCTATGAACCCCGCAGCTTTAGCTCGGATAGCAGCTTTCAGATTTTTTACCTCCAGGCGTCTAAGAAATACCTCAAAAACGTCTCTTATTGCACCTTCTGTTGATCTTATTACCATTAAATACTGGTCTATTAGCTCTTCTTTCAACGCTTTCTCGATTTTTCGCGCGTTTACTTCTGTTACAGCCGCTTTTGTTAATACCTCTTTATATCCAGTATCCATCAACGAAGTCAAAAAATCTTCCTTCCGAGTTTCTACAAGTTCTCGTAATCTCCTCTCGTTCAGAAGATCGCTCATCCTCGCTCTTATCCTCGTATATACATAAGCATATTTCGATACGTTCATCTCCTTCACCTCGCAACACTTTTTACAAAAGACTTTTTCCTTTTAAAAAACTCGGTGTTAGTTAATTATTATACTATGCCCAACCAGCTCACAAAAGTGGTAATAATCGCAGCAATCTGTGTTTTCAGCACACAATTCGGTGTTACCGTGATTGCACCGCTGCTTGGTGAGTGGGTAGAAGCATCTGGAGCACCGTCCTCTGTTTCTGCTTTGATTTTCTCCGCTTTTACCATTGTCAGCACACCTCTTAGTGTCCCCGGTGGTATTATGTCAGATAAATTCGGAAGGAAACCTTCGATTATATCCGGGCTTTTACTTTATGCTATCGCTTCGGCTCTTTTCCCTTTCTCAAACTACCTTTACGACTGGATATTTGTAAGAGCATTACAAGGAGCGGGAGCAGGCTTGTTCTTCCCCGCGGTCACGGCATTGCTCTCCGAGGTTACGAGTAATGAGAAGCGTGGGCATGCAATAAGCATTTATAATATCGGTTTAGGAGCGGGTTTAGCGCTGGGTCCGATCTCCGGTGGCGTTCTGTATGATGTTTATGGCATATCCATGCCGTTTTTTCTTTGTGTTGCCTTTGCACTTCTAAGCGTGATACTGGTGCTGGTCTTTGTTCAAGAGCCGAAAGTAAGGTCGAAGAGAAAAGGAAAAGGATTGTCGTTAAGTGAGAGAGGAAGGAAAACACTGACGCTTTCTTGTGTGATGATATTTTTTGGAATAGGAGTTGCAGCCATAATGGGTGCTCTGTTCTCTCCTTTTGCTATTGAATATCTCGAACTTCCAGATATTGAATTTCCAACCACAGGAATAGCAATTCACGCAACGGGTATTATTGGGGCAATCCTCTCAGCGATGTTTGCGGTGTTCGTAATACTGCAAACCGGATTTAACAGACTGATGAAGTACATTGGAGAGATTGTTCTCTCGATTGCTGGATTGTTCTTGTGTGCCTGCGGCTTCCTTGTGCTATACGTGGCAGCAAGCCTCTCGGAACTCATTATAATGAGCGTTTTTCTTGGTGCGGGTCTTGGTGCCATTTCGCTTGGCACGTTAACGTCGGCGTCGAAAGCGGCGGGAGAAGGTGAAAGGGAACAGGAAGGGAGAATAATGGGTATCTATTACACGGTGTTTTACGCAGGTCTCGGAGGTGTTCCACTTGTTTGTGGTCCACTCTCAGATATATTCGGTGCAAGGTTGCTGTTCCTTGGGTATGCAATCCTTTTATTCGTGTTGATGGTTGTGGTATGGAGGGCGAGGTTGGATTAACAGTCCATATATTGCGTCATAGCTTTGCTACTCATCTCTTGGAAAGCAGGACAGACCTGCGGTATGTCCAGGAATTGATGAGACATAAGAGCTGTCAAGACAACAGAAATATATACGCATGTAAGTAACAAGGATATAGGTAAGATTAAAAGTCCATTGGATAACTTACAGATAAGGGGCGGGGGAGGATGCTTGAAGATGGAGAAGTTCGACCAGAGGGAGGTATATGCGAACCATGTTCTGATATATCGCCAAATTGGAGGGATATGCGAACTAAGTTCGGATATAAGACGTTAAGTGAAATCGTGGACAAAGGCGGCGTATTAAATCGCCAAAAAGATTCAGATGAAAAATGATGATAAGGAAGGGAAATGTCTAAAAAGAAAATTCACTTTATGGGTCTTTTAACGAATACCGATTCGTCTATTTTAAATGTAAAATTGGACCATGGTTTTGAGATGCGCACTATATCCGAGAGAGAAGGCGTTAAACTTATTTCTATTTTAGAAAGTTCCCCTCGAACAGAGATTTACAAAAAGCTTTTCATGGAGTTTCATTGTCTCTCTAAAGATAAGTCACTATATTACATTAGCAATTCTTTTGAATGTGATATTGAGATGAATGAAGAGGGCTTTATAACCTGACTTTCAGAGTTGTATAGGCTACAACCCGAAAAGCCTATCCGCAAACCCCAACTTTTCGATAATCTCCTTTTGCTCTTTAGTGAGAACAGAAATTTTATCACGCCTTTCTCC
>Ga0180301_10003134_pt1 | contig 12967 bp, 12 predicted proteins | sample GuaBasSediGuay16_FD_121797 | JGI IMG/M metagenome (GOLD analysis project Ga0180301, IMG submission 121797) | Subseafloor sediment microbial communities from Guaymas Basin, Gulf of California, Mexico - Guay16, Core 4569-2, 12-15 cm | ecosystem: Environmental > Aquatic > Marine > Hydrothermal...
ACGGGTTTTTTCTTGGTCACCTCTTTCATGATCTCCATAAACTTCTTACCAGTATTTGACTTTAACCCCTCTAGATAAATAGTTATGACTCTAGTATGAGGATCATCAGCTAAATACTTGGATACCTCTATGACATCAATATCTATCATATTACCCATACTTATTAATGCGCTAAGGCCTATTTCCTCCATAACAGTCCATCCCATCAAGGCAATGCCTAATGCGCCACTTTGGGTTATGAAAGCTATATTTCCTTCACGTATATCCTTAGGACCAAATGTTGCATTCAGTTTTGCAGGCGTATATGCTAACCCAAATATATTTGGACCAAGAATTCTCATACCATATTCTCTAGCTATCTTAATTAATTCCTGCTCGGCTTCAGTATTACCTACTTCTCCGAAACCAGATGTTATAACTACAAGAACTTTAACTCCTTTCTTACCACAGTCTTCTGCAACTCTTGGAACGATCTTTACTGGAACAGCTACAATAGCCATATCAATTCTATCTGGTACATTAAGGACCGATGGATACGCTTTTAATCCAAGTATTTCAGTAGCTTTAGGATTTATCGGATAGATCTTTCCTTTATAGCCATATTCTATTATATTCCTTAAAATAGTATATCCTATTTTACCCGGGTGCCTAGAAGCACCTATAACAGCCACACTTTCGGGAGAAAACAATTCTTTTAAGTTTTCCGCCAATTCTCCAGCCTCCGGTGATCCCTTTCCATGTCTATAGGATACATTAGACGTGGTATATTAATATATTTCAAAAAGGCTCTAAAAGGATTTCATTACGTGATTTAAATAGATCCTTTAGACACAAGGTATTCTTATATTGCTTAAGAACCGATGATAAGTCGATGCTATGAAAACATATCTAATTATAGTAGAATAGAAATAGGTATCAATTTTAATGCTTGAATATTTTCTTTAGTTCATCAATTGTCTGTCTTCGAGTAAATATAACTATCTCATCTCCTGTTTTAATCTCTAAATCATCCTTTGGAAATATTAGTTCTTCGCCTCGGTAAATAGCCACAATTAAAGAGTCAGATGGCAAACGCATATCCTTAATTTTTATACCATTCATTCTATCTGGTACAATAGCTACATAGAATATAGCGTCTCCACGTAATATAGTGCTCAGATTAGCTATATTCATACCCTTAAGCAATGCATGTATCTGTATAACAGCCAGCCTCGTTAATGAGACTACATTGAAGAAGCCTAGACTAACTGCTAGTTTATGATAATCCTCGTTTTCTATAACAACTATGATATTTCTTGCGCCTAGGCCGCGTGCATTAATTGCAGCAAGTAGATTATCTTTGTCATTGCCAGTAACTACAACTACGTAGTCAGCTTTATTAACTTCGGCATCTCCGAGAACCCTAGGAGACACGGGATCTCCATGTAATACAGCGCAATCAAGTTCACCAGCTATCTTCTTAGCAAGATCATAGTTAGATTCAATAATAGATACGCCATGTCCTTCAGCAATTAATTGCTGAGCTAACAAAATACCCACATTAGATGCGCCAATAATAACTATCTTCAATATCTATTCACCTAATCTACAATACCCAAATACTTCTCTAAAAACCTAACTAGTTCCGTATGACTGTATACAACAATATATTCTCTAATAGACCTGCTTGTCCATGCAAAAGCTCTTGGATACGGCGGCCTAAAATAGTATCTAATTAAGACCATATCAATATCTATAAGCTTATTCAAATTAATTACTTTGTCATCAATATAGAAGTATTTTCCTAAAGAAGTATTATTAATAATATATTCTATGGCATCTTTAATATTCTTAAAATCACTATATGGTCCGTAAATAATTATATCTTCAAAATACTTATTTAACCCGCTTTTTCTAATTCGATCTATTTTTCTTTCAATAGTGTCATCAGAACCAGATACCATATAGAGATCGAAATTCATGTTTTTCAGTTTATCAAGAACATCTAAAACTTTATCCATAAATTTGGTATATTCTATTCTTAAAAACCAGTATTTATCGATAAGTTTCTCTCTATCAATATTCTTAAACACTGCAGAGTTTTTCAATAAGAAATCCCACCATATTCTACGATCCCATATGCCATAATAATCCATTAGATCTTCGAACATCAGCATAGACTCAACAAACAATTCTCTATCATCAATCCCAAATTCATACGCCAATTTCATATATATTGCTGGCAAACAAGAGTAGCTATCAACTAAAGTACCATCAAAATCATATATAATCGCATACATTGCTAAAATCCCAGGTTAAACCCATTTAACCTCTCCAAATACAGCTTTTACTCTTTCCTTGATTATATCGAACCAATTTGGCATAGTTATTTCCTGGATGCATCTATCCGGCGTGTATGCCTTTATGTCTAAGACAGGTGTTCCATCAAATAGATCGAGGCCATCTACATAGAGGAACCTGTCTCTTCTATTAATTAAGCGGACAATAGATAATGCTATAGGATTAGGTCTATGTGGCGAGTCTGTACAAAATACACCTACCTCTGGAAGATCATCTATTTTTATACCGAATCTCCTTAACCTTCTATGTCTAACCTTCAATACTTTTCTATGTTCAGGCCTAGTTAGATGAAGATATGCTATAACAATGATATGGGAAAAACCATCTATTCCATCAAGTCCTTCCTCATATTCTGGAAAGATCTCGATAACTCCTTTAACACCGAAATAAGAGTTCTTGATTTCCTCGATAGTGGCATCAGTATGAACTACTCCTATAGGATTAAAACGGATTTCTTGAGCCAAGATGTCATCACCATTACCAAACCTATATTATAGTTAATCATGCATATTTAATAAGCATATTTACATACCAGAATAATGTGCTTTAGAACTGTCTTGAAAAAGCATATTTCAGGGTATCAGTGGTTTGGGAACATGTTCATAAATATACATTAATTACCTATGGATTAATACTTTTAATTATAATAATGCTGGTCTATGTGTTTCATGTTACAGGTTATGATCAAAGGCCTGAATATTTTGAATGGACAATTTTATACTTTGGAAGCGCTATTATACAAGCCTATGCAGCTATAATAGCTGTGCCATTTACTATATGGGTCATCTATATGCAGTCTAGATATGGCTATATTCTTGTTAGACTATTCCTGAATAGAGTAATCTATCCATTTACGATACTCGGAGTAATAACTATTGTTACAGCAATAACCATGTCTTTAGAGAAAACAATATATGCGTATCATGCATTCATGATTGAATTATCAGTAGCTCTCTTATTTTTGCCTCCAATAATCCATTATATAAGGGATTTAATGACAATGAGTCCTGAAAACGTAGTCCGTACACCTCATAAGGCAAGTGGTACAGTAGAGGAGTTTATAGCTGCTTCTCTACATGTTCTAAGACTTGTCATGGTTGAAGCATATCCAGAGGAGAAGGCTATTAATAATATACTTAAAATGATCTATGAAAACACTAGGGATGTGGAGAAACTAAAACTCTATCCTGACACGTATCATAAAATCCGTGATCTACTTAAAACTATTGTCTATGAAGGAACGTATTTACCCGACATCTATCTATTAAAAGGCCTTATGAAGAATTTTATGATCTGGCTAGTAAGGAATAGGAAAGAACGAATTACACGATCATTCATAAGGTATTACCGTGCAATTTCCCTAAGATATATGGAGGAAAGACTCCCATCTGAAGGAATAGAGGATCTATTCATTGAACCAGTCATTGATACATTAAAAGCTTTAAAAGCAAAGAGAAATATACTTGGCTACGCACTAGATCAACTAATTGCACTACTTCATAAAATAAAACGTGCTGGAACTATAGGAGATATAACAAGTCTTGAAATGTGCCACATAATTAATATTGTTGAAAAACATGTATCAGGCCTTGAAACACTTATGGAGTATGAAAAGCTTCGAAGACTAATAAATGAAATTAGAGGAGAATTCTTGTGTGTATATTAGTTGGTATATTATTTTATATCGACTGATAAAGAGACTTTGAAAAAAGTATGTATATAGAAGTAACTTAAACTCAACTACTCTTACCATTTATGTTGATACAAATTTGAAGAGTAGAAATAGACTTAGTGATGTATTTAGCCTCTTAACTTGTCTATCATATGGGATATAATGGCCATTACGGTTACTACTTCTAGTCTTCCAAGAAACATATCTATTGATATGACGAGTTTAAGATACCACTCGATTGAATTGTTTAATAAAGATGTTTGTAGGCCAACTGTACCCAATGCTGATGATATATTGAATAGACTGTCCATGAATTCGTATCCTGATAGTAGAAATATGATTAGTGATATAATTAAAGCTATAATGTATAGGTTTATAACAAGTAAATGACTATATATTTCTTCATCGTTTATCGGCTTATCCTCAATCTTAACTACTTCAACCTGTTCTGGAGGGGAATATGCTTTTCTCAAACGCCTATGTAGTTCCTTGAATAAAATAATTAATCTATATTGCTTTATACCTCCACCAGTTGATCCCATTCCTGCCCCTACAAGCATCAGTATAATCAAGATATACTTACCTGAGTCAGGTAAGCTAGTCATGTCAATTGTTGCATAGCCTGTTGTAGATAATGCAGATAATGTATTGAATAATGTATCAGTATATGAAACCATCATGCACGACCATGATAGAGCTAAATAAAATAGTATAAAACCTATTATATTTAGTATTATAAAACTTCTTATCTGTATAGATTTTAATAAGTAACTAAGTTTCCTAAATCTTATAATAAGATAATATCTTGTAAAGCTTTGTGCGCTCAAGAACATAAATATTATAGCTGGCCAGATAATCGCCTTTGGAAATATATTTGTAGCTGTAAATCCACCTGTTGAAGTAGTTGTTAATGCATAGACTATTGCATCATAAAAGTCTAATCCAGATAATTTGTAGGTAATAAAAGCCATTAGAGTCAATACACCATAAAGTCCAAGAACTGCTCTTGCAATAATTTTAACACTTGGCATATAAGCCTCCTTACGCAAATGTGTAGCAAATAACTGATAAGCAACAGTACCTGGCTTCAGTAGAAAACCTATAGTCATAATAACTATGCCAACACCACCAATCCACTGTAGCCATGCTCTTACAAAAATAATTGTTTTTGGAAGCTCTTCTGTAGTAAACATTGATAATCCAGTAGTTGTTATCCCTGAGACACTCTCAAATAATGAATCCCACGGATCAAATCCGTTTACTATCATTACAAGAGTATTAGCTAATGCTGGGAGTAAGAAGGATACAACAGCTATATATAGAGAATCGGCATACGATATCTCTTCGCGAACACTATTTCTCCAAAGAAGAAAGCCTAATAATGCAATAATAAATGCAGTAATAAGATAATCTATAGTGAAGTCCTCCATATAAATTAATGAAACTATAGCTGGTGCAATAAATGATGAGCCAAGGAGAATGAGTACTAAACCAAGATAGTACCTAACCCTACTAATCTTCAACTTCTTGTAACCACGCTAACCTTTCTTAGGCTCAACTATAAAGCGATCACTTCCCACATACCTCAATATAAATACTTTATCCCTATAAAAGCCTTGCTTAGGAACATATTCTGCAATACCATTCTCAACAGCCTCATACAATAATGTCTCAGGTACAAATAACCCACAAAGTCCACACTTAAGACCCTTACCAGTAAACTCCATAATAGCTCCATCAAATGGGCAAATAGATCTAGCATGAACTATATCAGTTATAGGCAGCCTATTAGGGTAATAATTTCTAGCCCATAGCCTCCAAGGTCCAAAGTTGCTATCGTAGTATCCACCAGCCCTCCTATATGGCAGATAGGGTTTATCAATGACGCCCTGCTTCATTAAATCATCTATAAGCATATTCCTAAGATCCCACATATTCCTCCATCCACGGCAGTTAATCAAGAGAATGAACCTATCCTCTAAAACTCTATATTGGGCCCAACACTCTTTATACACATTAACGTAGTCTCTGACAAGACCGATCGCTAGATCCTTATATTCAGTATTCGTCACAACAATAATTTTCCAGCAATCCATGGCCTTAGGAGAAGGCCTACCAAGTTCTCTACTTTCTTCTTTACAAGACTTACAATAACTCGCTACTTCATATTCTCTAGCACCTTCTGGTAGCATAAATAGCCATTTACTCTTACTTACCATCGAATCTCTACCACAACTCTACTATCTCAATCTCAAATAATTATTTGAGGTCTAAAAGGCATCTTATAAGGTTTTTAGGAACAATTATATATTCGTCCTTCAAAATAACTTCATATCCATAAATATTTAAACGATCTCCATATTTTTCTCTAAGACTTCTATAGAGGTCCATGAATCTAGTATATTTACCATTACTCCTAAAGTAATGGTAGAGTCCATGAAATTCTATTTTAATATTATTTTGTTTAGAAGCCTCCATGAATCCAAGTATAATTGAACCGCGTGATTTAAAGTATTTAAGAAGAGTATCCACAAATAACTTAGGCTCTTCCTCCATACCTTCGGCCCCTCTTAAGTATTGGAATGTTAACTAAAATATTAAATAATTATTATAATGAGGTTCAAGAGTTTTATGAAGGGCTTCACCACATTAATAGTATTTTAAATAAATGTATTCTAGAAACCATGAATAAGTTAAATACCAGATAATATTAATTAGTAAACCAAATACCCCTACACTCATTAGTGATTCTATTATGTAGGTATTAGGATTAATTACCTTTATACCGTACAATTCTGCTGAGCATCTAAAAATATATAGATCTCCGAAATAACCAAATAATATTGTCAAGAATAAAGCGAATAGGCTTGGCGGAATAGATACTTGTAGACCTAGGAGCAAGCTTTTCTTCCTGGAACCTCGAAATATGCTTCGTGGAATAGAGTATATAGAAATGTAAATACCAGTCAATACTATTAATATCAAACCTATTGATGTCATGTAGAGATACTTAGTTATATCTACTGGTGCATATCCATTCATGATGTAGATGATCAAGACTGTATTAGCTAAAAATGCTAGCAATAATGGTAGAATAGATGAGATAAAATCCTTCTTTAAAATATTCATATACTTCTCTCGAAGAATATTTCTTCTAATAGGTAAGGTAATGAAAATGAGAGCTAGAATTCTATATATAATGATAAATACTAGCCATATATAGCCTTGAATAATGATAAACTTATCTGACAAGCTTATTGGCTTAGTATTAGCTGCCTTTACTTGAATATAACACTCATAAGGAACCATAATAGCTAATATAACTATGAACAATAAGGTCAATGTAAACGTTTTTAAAAATAAATTATTTTTCAAAATATCATCTCCTCACTTTACAGGATATATTTTCACGGTATTTGATAATTGTAACCAACCCTTTCTATATGTATCATAAGTTCCAAATGTATTCCAGTTTTCAACAAACATCTTAACCTTATAATCTATCATTACATAATCATCTATAGACCATGGATTAATAGGACATATAACAACTTTATACGTTACAATTGTTTTTTCAACCCAATTCCATCCGAGGTCTAGCACAGCATTACACCTTAGGCCTCTGCCTTGGCCGTAGGGCATACAATTGCTTTGTAAAACATTTCCATATACATATAATGAAGGAGAAGATAAAACCGTTAATGCAAGAATGACCGTAGTCAAGATCCAATTACCGCTAGCATAGGAAAACATAGATCCAGATACAGAAATAATCCATAAGTTCCGTTGTATAGTCTCAAGAGCTTCTTTGGTACTGTTAGATGGTAAACCCCAAGCTTTATATGCCTCCAGAGAAATCTTTCGTGGAGCCCATATGTCCAATGAAATATAAATATAGTTAACTAATGAATTAGCTTGATTAGAGTAAGGATAGATCTCATTAAAGACATATCTGGCTGTATGTTTTATATCTAAAGCTATTTCTGATCTACTATAAGAGTTTGTCATAGGAGGATAATAACTAAATAGTAATTGCTGTTGCTTTATATCGGTCAGTTCTGACCATAGTTGGACGCCATGAAAATATCTATATTTTAAGGAAGTTATATATGCACATGAGCCATCATAAATTTTTGTCGGATCTTCATGGTATAATAAATCTGATGTACATGTTGATCTTGACAGATAGGAGAGAACTCCATATTCGATAAACCAATTGTCTCTTGGTAGATCACAACAATAAGGTGGTTTCTTAAATCCTTCAATTACGATCTTTATAGTTGGGCCCACTCCTTTCTTCAAAGAAGATAGTATTTCCTGGAAAATAGTACTGCTACCTGATAAATAAAAAACTGCACTTCTAACACCACTTGTTCCATTAGGTATATCCGGATTATATGCAAGTTTTCTTGACAATAGCTTACCATTTATGTACAGACTTACATATCGATCATATTTTTGTGAAGGATCGCTTTTAATTCGAATATATAGATATGGATAGTAATAGTACGGATATGACAGCAACTCAAATAAGTTGTTGATCGACAAAAATGTAAATGCTGCTTCACCACTATATACAAAATGGTATCTATCATCAATATTGTCGTTATCTGATGAAGTAGTCATATCACCTATTCCCTTAAGATAATTATATACACTATAAACACCATTTCGTTCATTAATAGGTTTGATATAGGCTCTGGCTATTGCAATACCGTTTATAGAGATCTTAGCATCTGGAATTAGTACATGGTCTAATTTTAATAATACATTTACATCCTTAGGTGATGGTTGAAGATAATTACCTGGACTTTCAGATGGTGTCGAGACTACCATACCGTATCCATATAGTATACCCGGCTGCATATCAACAGGCTCATTGAGAACTTGATTATTATCAAGATATAGCCTAATATATAGCATGGTTGCTTTATCACTTGATAGCCATATCCATACTTCGTATCTTGTTGTATTATATCCATAGGAAAACTTGTCAGATAATGTATATGATGTGTTCCCTGTTAACGTACGATTTCTAAAAACTCCTAAATCACCATTTTTAGGATCTTCGGAAGACCATGGCCTAATGTACCATAAAAAACCCCCTATATCATCATACTGTGATGTTGAATATGAGACACTATATACTTCAACTCCTTCAAACCCGGCCTTTACACTATTGCTTAGTATTGAAAGTAAATTTCTAGTATCAATTGTTTGTCTCGAATTAAAAACAAGTCTATTACTGTCACCATTTATTGCATTATATATCTTCACTTTGATAATGGAATTTGGACTAGAGTCTGGAATTAAAACTAATGGATTAACGGTCTTACCTTTATCTGAGAAATAGACGTATATGATGTAAGACATATATTTAAATCTTGCTCTCTTATTTAACCCATACGATAATGCTCTATAGTACCAGTCAGTATAATTAGTTATAGATTCTTTGGTACTTGGATCGATGAATACAAATATACTGCTCCCGTTATATAAGGTCTTTAAATACTTTAGTTTAAGCCTTTTACAGGATAATTCACTATAATCGATATCTCCTGATCTTAATTTTTTGATGATTTCATTATACAAATAATCTGGTAACTTATTTAAACTCTTATTCTTGTACAGAAAATCATATACATAATCAGTAGTATCTATTCCCATAGGCTTTGGCATAAATGCTACTTCAACCTCCTTGGTTCCGTTTAGAACTGTAACCAAGATATTTGAAGAATTAATATGGATTCCATCAATAACGCTAAGATCTATTTCAACCGTGTAAGCATTTTCATCATTATCAACAATAGTATTCTTTGCACGATATGTTGCCATGGCTATGGGTAAGAATTGTATATACAAGCTATACATGATGAAGAAGATTACAATACTTGCCAAAACAGGTTTAAAAAGCTTCATTTATTTAGCCTCACTCTATTTTCATTAAAAACTTTTGTTATTGAAGAGAAAAAAATTTCGGCCTACTTTAGTATGGAGAGGCTATAGAAAAGTTTAAAAACTATCTCCAATCATTTTACTAAAGGATAGATATTTAATATATCGTATTTAGATATTGTCTTATTCTTTATCACACTTACTTATGTTAAGCAAGACAAACTCCAAGTAGTATATTTATCTCGTATCCCTCGTATACATATTATAGGGCTAATCATAAAGTCTCTGATTTGGTGTTCATGTTGAGGATTCTAGGCTTAGCTGATATACACTGTAGTTATCAATATAGTTCTTATATAGTACATGAAATCATCAGACGTAGGATTGATCTAGTATTAATTGCTGGTGATATTGAGTGTGAGGATCCTTTGGAGAAGATTATTGATTCAGGTGTTGATGTATTTGCGGTTACTGGTAATATGGATGATACGTATATCTATAGAATTATGAAGGATCATGGTATTGTTATTGATGGATTGATTAGGGAATACCAGGGGTTTATAATAGCTGGTATAGGTGGATTAAGCTTTAGAACAAATTTTGAAAAAGTAGTTAATATTTTAAATGAAACCAATGATTTAGGGAGATTAATTATTCTAAGTCATTATCCTCCAAAGGGTTTTAATGATACTACATATGCTGGTGTGCATGCAGGTCTTAAACAATTAAGAGATCTAGTGGAGAAATATAGTCCTATATTGTTTATTCATGGCCATATACATGAAGCTAGAGGTGTATCTAAATATAATAATACAGTTATAGTTAATCCAGGTCCATTAATGCATGGTTATTATAGTATTATCGAGATCTCATATAATAATGTGAATGTATATCTTCACAGGTTATAATTCTTGAGTACTCATTTAATCCTATTTAATCCTATCAGTTATAAATTATTCATTATTGAACACTTAATCTAGATATTCAGATAGATATGGGCTGGCCATATTGTATTCGATGGATGATAGGATAGACTTAGACCTGGAGACGAAGGACAATCTTTTAAAGATATTGGATGGTATCCGTGAAACTAGAGCCCATATATTGAGCAAGTATGGTGTGACTTCTAAAGAAGAGCTTTTATTGTTTATATCTAAATCTAAAGTCCTCTATTGGGATGCTTCAATAGATCTCCTTAGACTGGATATACTTGGTGAAATGGAGAAATCCATTCTAGAAACACTTGAAAAATCAGAAGGACACAGTCTATTGAATGGAATATCGGGCTTTATGAAAAGGTTTAACTTATTTAAGAGAACAAGTGTCAAGGAAGCTATGACATAGTATCTATTTAATTACTAACAAATCCATATTCTATACTAGGTGCTACCATGTTAAAGTACATGATTATTTTCATGATCATAGTTGCATCGGCATCACTAACAATATCATATAATTTGTATTCATATGATCAGACTCCATTAAATGAGCCTGCAATATATTATATAAATGTCACTGAACACTACCTTAGCTTTAAAGTAATTACTCATTTAAAACTTCAACTTTTGTATAATGGTAATGTCTCTATTCCACTTATACTAGTAGATCAGGGGAGGAGCGATAAAGACCTTATACTTTCATCATTTAATGTAGACTATTTGAATATCAATGGTACAAGAGTAAATCCGAGGATAAAGATAGGTATTAAGGATAATTATACAATTATATACCTCGTTCTTAATATTCATGGAAAGGTCTATATCGATCTATATTACAACTATATTACAAGCCCTACATATAAATATGGAGATGGATTTCTTAGGGAAATAATAATTATCCCATCTGGTCTTAAGGAAATAGAAAAAGCAATACCTACTAGTGCTGTTTATTACTATCTAAATATGGATCTATCGTTAAGAGATCCTTTATATACAGATCTGTATCTGGATAATACACTATTATTGAGAACTATTAATAGAAGGTTTTCATTAACTACTAGTATTGATGGATTGGATGAGCCTATATATTTAGATATAGCTTTAACATGTAACCAAGTTCCATATATTGCTGAGAATACAACTGTATCAATGTTTGACAATAAAATATATGTTTATTTAGAAGGTTATTTGGCCTATTCTTCATCAGTTCTTCTAATCCAGGAAACTAGGTTAGATCGGCAAAATAGAGTATTCCAAGTCAACTTTGTAGGATGTCATCTTCCTGAATACAAATACATTGCTCAGGTAACTGCTTTAGAGAAAATAAATAACCTGTATGTATTTGATGTTGGAGAATTGAATGATATAAACTCTATAGAGATCTATGTAAATAAGGAACTTATTTACTCATTGCCTATATCTGAACTTTCCACTTATGTTATTCCAGAGTATAATATGATTATAGAGGTTAGTAGGTATGAAGAAAATGTATCAACAACTGAAGCCTATGTAAAAACTGTGTCTGAAACAAGTTTAGAAAATATATCGTATCCTCCAGGGTCAGAAGAACAAGCGATACCATTTACTAGAACATCAAAATCTACTACTTCAACAGAGGCTTATAGTGGAAGCTTATCCTTATTCCAAGTTGAGGAATCTCATACTATGGAAGGAGCGCGTCTATATACTGATGCAATTAATCTATTAGTAGCATTGGCTGTTGCAATTAGTGCTGGACTGATTCTCCATCTTATACTTATGAGAAGATGATCCATTATTATAGAATAAATGTTTTAACTATATCATTTAGAAATATAATTATGATTGAGCATTTGGCTTTCCCTCACTATATCTTAGGTGTAGATTTTGATAGATATAGAAGTATTAAGAGCATACATTGTGTTAAGAAAACATGGGAATCCAGTAGGTATTAGGGAATTTCAGAGACTAATGGGATATAGAAGCCCTGGTAAGTCAAAATATATTCTTGACAAAATGATTAGAATAGGATTGGCTATTAGAAGGGAAGACGGAAGATATTATGCTGTAAAGGAGCTTCCTGCAGAATTAAATGAATACATTGTATTAAGAGGTATTTTTATACCTAGAATGCTTGTATATG
>Ga0180301_10003135_pt1 | contig 12964 bp, 10 predicted proteins | sample GuaBasSediGuay16_FD_121797 | JGI IMG/M metagenome (GOLD analysis project Ga0180301, IMG submission 121797) | Subseafloor sediment microbial communities from Guaymas Basin, Gulf of California, Mexico - Guay16, Core 4569-2, 12-15 cm | ecosystem: Environmental > Aquatic > Marine > Hydrothermal...
ACCAGAGCTGCTTATTCCACAAATATAAAAGACAGAAAGGATTGTAGCTGCGCAGTCTATACGATTGATGGGGATATGGTAGCACAAGGCGAATTTATGCCTATCCATTTAGGAGTAATGCCCTTTGCGCTCAAAGAAATTCTAAAAGACTATCCCATAGAAGAATTAAATCCCGGCGACATAATTATTGACAATGATCCTTATCGAATGGGCTCGCATATGTGGGATGTCATGCTTTTTGCTCCCATTTTTTATGAACAGACCCCTATTGCCATTGTCGGTAACATTGCACACCATGTCGACATCGGTGGCACCAGCGGTGTTACCTTTGAAATCTTTGAAGAAGGGCTCCGCATTCCCCCAATTAAACTTGTGAAGAAAGGCGAAATTCAGCGAGATATTTTAAATCTTATTCTCGCAAATGTGAGAACTCCTAAAGAAGTTAAAGGCGATTTAATGGCACAAACGGCTGCCATAAATCGCGGGAAAATAGGAATAAAAGAACTCGCAGAAAAATATGGCCCCCAAATGTTATCTACTTACTTTAAAGAAATATTAAATTATTCAGAGCGAATGATGCGATCTGCATTGCAAGAGATTCCAGATGGGGAAGCGGAATTTAAAGATTTTATCAAAGTTGAACAAGCTCCTAGTCTGTTCACAGGACAATTGGAAGAGACTAAACTGGAAAAATATAAACATATCCGGAATCTCATCAGAATTCAAGCCAAAATAAAAAAGCAAGGAAGTGATCTTTATATTGACTTCAGTGGTTCAGGAGGACGCTTTAATGGCATCAATGCTCCTTGGTCTATAACTTTATCAGCTACCTATTACGCTGTAAAAGCTGTAGTTGCCCCTCGAATTCCTACCAATAGTGGCTCCTATCGTTGTATTCACGTTAAAAAACCAGAGGGGAATTCAATCTTGAATGCCGTCTATCCTTACGCTGTCCGCGGTTGTACATCTAATCCATCTCAACGTATCGCCGATGTCATTATTGGAGCCTTTGCGCAATTAATCCCTGAAAAATCTTCTGCCTGTCATCAAGATTGGCCTGTATTGATGATTAAAGGAATGAATCCCCGAACTAATCAGTATTTTTCATTCGTTGAAACATACGCGGGAGGTTTAGGCGCAAAATTTAATGAAGATGGGATTGACGCCGCCCAGTCTCACATGAGCAATACACGTAATGCCCCGACGGAATCCATCGAGCAGGAATATCCATTACGAGTGGAGGAATATGCTCTAATTCCCAATACGGAAGGGGCCGGAAAATTTAGAGGAGGGCTTGGTCTCAGACGGCGGATAACACTTTTAGTTGATGCACATGTTTTAGCAAAAGTACAACGAAATAAGTTAAAACCTTACGGACTTTTTGGCGGAAAGGATGGGCATAAGGCTCAAATCGGAATTATTACTCCACAAGGTAGCATAACAAAGGGTTTACCATTTTATATTCAAGTTGCGAAAGCAGGCACTCAAATCATTATTGAATCAAGTGGCGGTGGAGGTTGGGGAAATCCTTTAGAACGTGACATTGAAGCTGTTAGGAATGATGTTATCAATGGGCTAGTCAGCCCTGAACGTGCTTTAAAAGTCTACGGCGTAAAAATTGATCCCGAAACGGGGTTGGTTGATTATGAAGAAACTAAAACAATTCGGGATAAATTACTTTCTTCTTGAAACTTTAAAAATGATTAAATAGGAGTTGAGAAAAAATGAAGTTTGTAGTTGCTGGGGTAGGGACCGTTGGTAAATGGGTCGCTTCATTTCTGGCAATGAATTCCAAAGTGAAAGAAATATTAATTGGTGATATTGACCAAAAAAAAGCTGAAACCGTTGCGAGAGATCTCAAAAGCAGAAAAATTACCCACACAAAAATGGATGTAACTAATATTGAAGAAACGGCAAAACTATTGGATGGCGCAGAGGTTTTTATCAATACAGCTGGATATCAATTCAACGTTCCTGCGATGAAAGCAGCTTTAAAAGCCCATGTCAATTATGTTGATCCCGGTGGGCTCTTTCATGTAACTCGAGAACAATATGAACTGAATAATGCTTTCAAAAGTGCAAATCTTACGGCTCTCCTTTGCATGGGTGGTGCTCCTGGGAATACTAATATTATGGCGCGATATGCGGCTGATCAATTAGATTCAATCGAAGAAATTGGTGTATTTGACTGTGTACATGATATTGGTGAAGAAACAGGTCCCATCAGATTTTCTTGGCACATTGATTCAGTACTTGATGGATTGATCAAGAATCCTATTATCTTTAAGGACGGAAAATACATCGAATTACAACCATTTGCTGGAAAAGAAGAAATTTATCTCCCAGAACCGCTAGGACTAACAGAAGTTATCTTTCGAATTCATTCTGAAGTTTTTAGTCTCCCTATCTCCTTTAAAGACAAAGGTATAAAATATGTGTATTTCAAAGGAGGTCATCCTCGAATCTTTACGGAAAAAGCGAAATTCTTGATGGATCTTGGATTAGCTAATACTACCCCTATTAATGTTGATGGGAAAGAAGTTGTGCCTCGCGAGGTATTACGTCAGTTATATAATTCACTTAAACCAAAAGATGAAATACCCGAGTATATTGGAGTTCTTCGCGTTTTGGTTAAAGGTAAGCAAGGTCGGAAAAAGGTGACTTTCACAATCGAATCCATCTATAAAACTCCAAAAGGATTAGATCTGGTCGGAATGGGCACGGCAATGCCTCTCACTATCGCAACTTTAATGTTGGCTCGCGAGGAAATAACGCAAACAGGAACTTTATTCCCAGAAATGTGCATCGACCCCCAAAAATATTTCAAAGAATTAAAGAAAATGGGTGTTCAACCTCCAATTGTAAAAATTGAACGCCCTTTAATTTGATAAAAAAAAGTCCGATTTGTGGTGATACTATGAAAGAATATACAATGGAAGAAATGTACAAAGCAACCAAAGAAAGCTTGATGCTCAATTATGTCATTATCTTAAAATTCCTAACTGAAAAATATGGAGAAGATGTAGCACTAGAATTCGGGGAGAAAATGGCGAGTTGGAGTGCGAATTACCGCGTGGGATTTCTAAAGAAGACCTTAATTAAATCTCTAAAAATGATATCACAGAAGCAATTAGTCAATATATTAATTAAAAATGTGATCGAAGGGATGCAATACGTGCTCCCCACTTCTCATGTTACAATCGAGACGAAAGAAGAAGGTATCACCATCATTGTCAAGGATTGCCCACTAAAGAAAGAGATGAAAAAGTTAATCAAAAAATTTGAGGCAAATTATCCCACAGAACTCTATTGTCGTACTTGGTGTCGGTCTCTCTTCCGTGAATATTTAACCGAACTCGCAAAGTTGAAATTTACCCATGAACTCGGTGAAAAAGGTTGCATAATTAAGGGTCTTTCAAAATAATTCTCGAATATTACTAAAGCCCAACTCAAGAGCTTTCAAATTATCTTTTAGATATTTCTCTCGACTTTCAGATTTTATCGTTTTTTTGAGTAGTTCTATTTCAAGATCCGAATATATTTTGGCAAAGGCTCCTAAATAACTCATATTTAAGGAGAACGGACCTTCTAATTGGCGTAAAATCTCTTTATCTAAGATTACGTATTTTTTTATAGAAGGATGATCAGAGAATTTTATTTCCGGAACTAATGATTGCGGGAAGATCACTATCGTATTATCTTTTAAAAAGGATTCATGTCTCTCCAACCCTCTATTTGCCATAATTAAAAAGAAATCAAATGAACCTATATTCAAATCATAAATTTCTTCTCCTTTTTCAGTGACAAAAATAATATCTGCATTTACAGCACCTCCACGAACTTCTGCTCCATAAGTTTGTGTTTGAACTACATTTAATCCTTTTAAAAAAATTGCCTTTGCTAGTATTATTCCTGCTTTAATTACTCCTTGCCCCCCTATCCCAATTATTCTTACCGATTTAATCAATTTTTTCCCCCCTTTTTCCCTGCGCTTTCATTTTGATTAAATTTAATTGCATACAGAATTCAGGGGCTTCCTTTTTAACGAACACGCCTAGGGGGATCTTCGATCCATTTCCTTGGGGATTTGATAATTCTTTAAAATAGTTTAAATAATCTCGTATGGAAAGCTGATTTCTTCGCCCATATTCCGTAGGACAAGGTGATAAAATTTCAATAAAGGAGAAACCTTTATGTAATATCGCTTCCTTCATTGATTTTATCAAGGCACGGGGCTGAAATACGGTCCAGCGAGCAACATATGTCGCCCCTGCAGCTTCAACTAATTTACAAAGATCAAATGGTCTCTCAGGATTTCCATAAGGAGACGTAGATGTAAGACTAGCATGTGGCGTTGTTGGTGCTACTTGTCCCCCTGTCATTCCATATGTATAATTATTTAATAATAAAACCGTTAAGTCAATATTCCTTCGAGCTGCATGAATTAAGTGGTTTCCACCAATTCCTGCCCCATCTCCATCTCCTGTAAAAACTATTACATTCAACTTGTTATTCGCTACTTTTGCCCCCGTTGCATAGGCAATCGCGCGTCCATGAAGCGTATGAAAAGTATCTAGATTTAAGTAGGGACTTGGAATCCACGATGAGCAGCCAATACCTGACACACAAAGGTAGGAATCCGTATCCAATTTTAATTGATCAATAGCTCTAACAAAACAATTAAGTACGATGCCGTTTCCACAACCTGCACAGAATCTGTGCGGAAGATATCGCAAATATTTCTTCATCAATTCTTGCATTCCATTTGTGCCTCCACTTTTTTAATTATAGATTCCATGCTCGGAATTACCCCGCCTAATTGTGTAACTGATATAATTTTGGCATTTTTAATAACTCTCTGGACTTCTCTAACTGCCATTCCATTATTCATCTCAACCACAAACACATGGTTAATATCTTCATTCATTAGTTTCTGAAGAATTATATCAGGAAAGGGCCAAAGCGTTTTAAAACGAATAAAACCAACTTTTATTCCCTTTTTCCTTAATGCTAATACAGCGCCATAGGCTGGTCTTGCTGATATTCCATAGGAAATAATGACTGCCTTCGCATCATCCAAATATCTCGATTCAATTTCTATTATATCTGATGCATTTGAAATTTTTGAACAAATACGGCGAATTGTGGCGGAATGTACTTCAGGTGCATAATTTCTCTTCCCTGAAATCTCATGTGCTGAACCTGTAACTAATAACTTATGCCCTTCTCCAAATTGCCCCATCGGTAGAATCTGATTTTCTCTGGTTTGGGGATCTCCTAATTTATACCGATACTCGATTTGAATAGTTTCAGGTTTTGGAATGATTAATTCTTCGCGCATATGTCCAATGGCGCCATCCATTAGCAAAATAACAGGAAGTCGATACATCTCTGAAAGATTAAATGCGCGAATTGTCATATCGAATGCTTCTTGGACTGAATTAGGGCTCAATACAATTGATTCATAATCGCCGTGTGCTCCGTATCGTGCTTGATAGAATTCTTGTTGGGCAGGGTAAGTCGCTTGTCCTGTAGAAGGTCCTGAGCGTTGGACAACAACAATAACGATTGGCGTTTCAGTATGATATGCATATGATATATTTTCTTGCATTAGACTAAAACCTGGCCCAGAAGTCGCCGTCATGGCTTTTGCACCTGCCCATGATGCCCCAATAATAGCTGCAGATGATGCAATCTCATCTTCCATTTGGAGAAAATAGCCATTACATTCTGGTAGCCTTCTTGATAGATATTCCGCAATTTCGGTAGCTGGTGTGATAGGATAGCCTGCGAATAAACTACAACCTGCGTAAATCGCCCCTTCCGCACATGCAATATCCCCTAAGACTAAATATCTTCCTGGTTTCATTAAAATCCCATAATCTTCTTGATATTTTTTAATTGGTGATAAATAGATTCTAAAAAAAGAAAAGAAGGTTTGATATTCCAAAATAAACCTATTTGCTCATTTTCCTTCTTCTGCTTCCTTTCGTAAGTCGCGTTTTAATACTTTTCCAGCTAAAGATACTGGTAATTCATCCCGAAATACTACTTCTTTTATCTTTTTATAATAAGCTACTTTATCTTTTACAAAATCTTTGATTTCTTCTACTGTAACTTTTGCCCCTTCTTTCAATACGATGTAAGCTCGTGGAATTTCACCCATTTCTGTCTTTACTCCGACAACCGCCGCCTGCTTAATGGCAGGGTGCTCATATAAGATATCTTCTAATTCGCGCGAAGAATATTGATATCCCTTATACTTAAGCATATCTTTTTTCCGATCTACTATGTAAAAATAGCCATCTTCATCCATTTTGCCGATATCACCTGTGTATAACCAGCCATCCTTTATTGTTTCAGCGGTCGCTTCTGGCCTATTCCAATATCCTAGCATTACTTGTGGTCCTTTCATGATAATTTCCCCTTCTTTACCAACTTCTAGCTCATTTCCTGCCTCATCGACAATCTTTACATCTGTATCAAAAAGAGGTATACCAACGCCCCCTATTTTTCGTATTGCATCTCTTGGAGCTGGATTAAATAATGCTCCCATTGTGCATTCTGTGAGTCCGTATGCTTCTATTACAACGCCGCCCCCAGGTTCAACGAGTTCTCGTAACTTTCTCATATGTTCTACTGGTAAAGGTCCTGCTCCACTTGCTACAACTTTCACTCGTGCAAAATCCTCCTTAAATTTATTAAGTTTCTTATGATTCAAAATCGGGACGTACATCGGTGGCGCTCCGCCAAGAGCGACTGGTTTATACTTGTGCATTGCTTTCATGTAATCTAATGGATCGAATCGAGGGAGAACTGCTAATGTCATAGCAGAAAAAATTGGATTATTCATGTATGCAATTGTGCCCATTGCATGAAACCACGGAACCACCACTAATATGGTATATTCTTTATCTGTCGGAAAGGTTTCTGGTGTATATTCTGGTTTAATTTCTTGATCTAAGGCAGGCGCCAACCAAACTGCTACTTGCGTTACATTCGCAATTACATTAAAGTGTGATATCATCGCCCCTTTGGGAAGTCCTGTTGTGCCACCTGTATACGCAAGAACTGCAATATCTTTTTTGGAATCAATTTTCACTTTTGGCGGGTTTGGCGGTGTCTCCAAAAGTTCCTTGAATGAGTAAATATAATCCGCATCTTTTACTTTTGCGAATGCTCTGAATTTGAAAAGAGTCATTAAAATTTTGTATTTTGTACCCAAATATTCTCGGAGATCAGAGATTATAATGCGTTTTAATTTCGTATTTTCCCTAATATTCTCGAGTTTATCATAAAGTAATTTTAATTTTAAAGTTACAATCGTTTCAGCACCAGAATCATTAAGATGATGTGTGAGTTCTCGCTCCGAATGTAAAGGCGAACACATAGTAACACGCGCCCCAATTCGGAGTGCTGCATAGTAAGCAATCAAAAATTGTGGGCAATTAGGGAAGAAAAGCGCAACCATATCATTCTTTTTTATCCCTACTTTATGTAATGCCGCTGCAAACCGATTAACTAAATCATCTAATTCGGCATAGTTAAGCTGTTTTCCCATGAAATCACAAGCTATTCGATCCGGATATTTCTTTGCACTACCTGCCAGGAATTCAGCAATATTACCTTCATAATACTTCAATGACTTTGGATATTCCTTCGGCCATTTCTTAAACCAAGGTTTTTCCATTCATTTCACTCCTTCATCTTTAAATTATTGATAAAGTTTGATCTTCTATTTACATCTTTCTCCTTATAAATTTAAAAAAAATAAAAAAAAATAGAAGCCTTAAAAATAACGGCTCCATAATGACTGATTCTATTAATCATATCATTGTATGGTTACGCGCTTTTATTCTATTGCCAAAAATGCCGATTATGTCGTTGTAGACATTGATGAAATAGCTCTCTTGCTGTAAAAGAGCACAGGAACCTTTATATGGTTCTATAAAGGAGCTAATAACATAGGTGCCATTGATATCTCACAAGATGGCTCTACCACTGCCGTTGGATTTTATGATGGCAAATTATGTGTTTTTGGGATTACAAATAACGAATCTATTTTCAGTTGGTTTACCAAGGCATAATCGTAAGTGGTGGAATTCCTGGATTCATGTTCAGCTTTCTCCTGATCGCCTTTCTTGCAGTAATACCGTTACTTCAAAAAGGATGGAAACAAAAAATAAAAATTTAGTCAACTTTCCTTTCTCTTTTCTTTAATTCTCGCTCTAAAAGAGCTCGTCGCATTACTTTACCCACAGGGGTCCGAGGAATGGAACTGACGAATTCCACGAGCCTTGGGTATTTGTATCCCGCCATATTTTCTTTTGCCCATTCTATAATCTCCTGCTCCGAAATTTTTCCTCGATATTCTGGTTTTAACTTTATAAAGGCTTTGATTGTTTCTCCTGCAGTTTCATCTGGTAATCCTATCACGCCGCATTCTAAAACGGCAGGATGCTCATATAAGCTAGATTCTACTTCTGCTGGTAAAATTCGATAACCTTTATACTTAATTTGCTCTTTAGATCGCCCTACAATGTAGAAAAATCCATTTTCATCCATCTTAGCAAGATCTCCTGTCCGTAACCAGAGATTTCCGTTTTCATCTTCTACTAATGTATTTTTGGTTGCTTCAGGATTTTTCCAATATCCTTTCATGACTTGTGGTCCGCGGACTAATAATTCACCTGTTTCTCCTGGGGGCAATTCCGTGTTATAATCTGGAGGCATAACAATTTTCGCATCCGTATCGATGATAGGAAATCCAATACTTTCTGGTTTAATTTCTTCCCAACATTGTGCCATCGTTACCATACATGTGACCTCTGTAAGACCATATGCGTTTACTACCTTAAGCCCAGTTTTTTCCTTCCAAATAGCAGCTGTTTTCGGTGGAAGAGGTGCTGCCCCTGATCCTGCCATTTCTAACGAGGAAAGGTCTGCTGTTTTGAAATTTGGATGATTTGCCAACATTTGAAACATCAACGGAATTCCACTATAAGATGCAAGCCGATACATTTCAATCCATTTTAAAATCCGCCCTGGGTCAAATGTATCAATTAAAAGGGTAATTGCTCCTAAAACACAACTGTTCAAGACAAAAAATCCCATCCCATGACATAATGGATTACTTGTAATGGTGGAGATTTTCCCCATTCTTTCTAAATTATCTCTGAAGGATTGATATGTCCCCGCTGCACCTGTGAGAAGGAATTGCAAAGAATTTGCTATAATATTAGCATGAGTAAGCATTACTCCCTTCGGCAATCCCGTAGTTCCCCCCGTAAATAACAATGCCGCAAGATCCTCATTAATATTCAATTCAACCTTTGGAGGTTTGGGTTGATACGCCCCAAGTAAAGATTTAAAGGTGACTTGACCATCATCTTTACGATCCGTTATTATTATCAAATCCCCTACATCATGTTCTTTTCTTACCCGTTTTACAGTTCCTAAAAGGTTTTCTGCCACAATAAAAACTTTGATATTTCCTGCAGAACTTACGATATGCGCTACTTCCTTTTTCTTAAGTAATGGATTGATGGGAATAAGGATCCCACCTGCCTTCATAACCCCATATACTGCAAAGATATATTCAGAATTATTCCCTGTCATGATCGCTACTCCGTCCCCTTTCTTGATTCCATACTTCGTTGCAAGTGCATTTGCGAAAATATCCGAAAAATAATCGGTCTCATAATAGGTAAATTTCTCCTCTTTAGGAATAAAATAAAAGGCTCTATTATTTGGGAAATGCTTAGCAGTTCGCTTTAAAAGGCAATAAGCACCTGCTACTTTAGGATATCTTAGACTTTTAGGTACATCCACCTTATCCCTATTTCGGAGCCATGGGCGCCCTGGGCGAACCCATTCACTTTCATTCTCAAAATCAGCAATCTGATCTAAATTCATTTCACATAAATCTTCTTCATTCATTTCTGTAATCACCAAAATAACAATATACATCAAAGATCTTTGATGTGCTATACTTTTCTCTTGTTTTAAAAAAATATCTTTTCTAATAGCAAATAACTTTAGATGGTCTTTTAAATGAATCTAATTAAGATTCAGATGGTTATGTAGGTTAAAAGAAAAATTATTTTATTTTATGAATTATCTTTCATCAAAGATACGTTTTGCTTTGCCTTGCGACCGAGGGATCGCACCTTCGGGTTTTAATTCAACATTAATTCGAAGTAGAATTAAATTCCGCAATTCTTCTGCAATTTTATTTTTTAAGAGTTGCATTTTATCTACAATTTCAGCTTCAGTCTTTAAATCTCTAAAAACTTCGTTTTTAACTTCTGCCTCAACGGTAATTTCATCGAGTGCACCCCTTTTCCAAAGTCTTATTCGATAGTTATAACCAATTTCTTTATGTTTCATTATAACATATTCGATCTGAGAAGGAAAAACATTTACACCGCGGATTTTTAGCATATCATCTAGTCTGCTTTTGATTCGCTTCATTCGCACGTGTGCGTTTCTACCACAGGCACATTCCTCTTCTAGACTGGTAAGATCACGAGTTCTATAGCGGATTGCTGGCATCGCTTCTTTTGTTAAATTGGTCAAGACCAATTCGCCTTCCTCACCAAAATCAAGTCGCTCTCCCGTAGCAGGATCGATGATTTCAGCGATGAAATTATCTGACCACACATGTAAGGAATCTCCCTTACTTTCAGGACATTCGCAGGAAACTCCTGGTCCAATTAATTCTGTTAAACCATAATTATCGTATGCTTCACATTCTAATCCCTCTTCAATCTTCTTTCGCACGCTATTGGACCATAATTCGGCCCCCAACATCGCTAATCGTAAAGGTACCTTTAAATTCATCTCTTCTGCTACTTCCACTAATCGCAAACCAAAAGAGGGAATCCCATGTATCGCTGTAACTCCGTAATCAATCATAAATTCTAATTGACGTGCTGTGTTTCCACCACCAAAGGGAATATATAAACATCCTAATCGCGTAGCGCCCTGAAAATAGCCTAATCCTCCTGTAAATAATCCATGTGTTACCGTATTTTGAAATACATCTTCTTTCGTTACGCCAATGCAGGTTAAGTTTCTTGCAATCAATTCTGTCCATGTTTCTAAATCATTTTCAGTATAAAAACAAGTAACAGGCTTTCCTGTGGTTCCAGAAGTCGCATGTAATCGGACTAACTCCGATTTCTCCACCGTTAATAATCCATACGGAAAATTTACCTGAAAATCTTTTTTCGTCATGAAAGGAAGCTTCTGAATATCCGATAATTCACGGATATCATCTGGACTCACATGTGTTTCTTTCAATTTTTTATTATAATAAGCGTTTTTGGCAGCTCGATGTACAGCTTGCTTTAATCGCTTTAATTGAAGTTCTTGCATCTCTTTTTTGGACATTTTCTCGATTTTTTCATGCCTAAAATGCAATTCACGCATAATCTCACTTTCGTAAAGATTGTTAAAAAAACGATTTAGTAGAAATTTTAATTAGGCTTTTTATTATTACTCTGGTTTCCTCAGAAAACACATCCTAGGAACGTTTTATACAGGTTCCCAAATAATTTAGGGATTTTGAAAGAAATACCTTACTAATTTCTCAAAATAATTTCCCTAAATCCCTATTACTAATCAAAAACCTCAATCTGTCTTTATGATACATGGTTTAGGTACTCAACAAGCATCTGAAAAACCTCTACCAAATAATACTGTAAAAAAACAGATAAGCTTTATAAATAAGATGAAAAAAAGATCAATACCTCTGACAATGCATTGAAGGAGTTTCTGAGATGCAAGCGATAATTGTGTATTATTCCTTGACAGGGCAGACTGCACAAGCCGCTAAATATATTGCAAAGGGACTTGAAGCGGAAAATGTTGATGTGGTTATATCTCTTAATGCACATAAAGCCACTGCTGATGATTTACGAAATAAAGACATCGTAGTAATAGGTACCCCAGTTCATGTTGGCGCACCTGCAATGGAACTCCGCCGATTTTTAAACAAATTACCTGAGGACGCGCTTTCTGGGAAAAAAGTAGCAATTTTCTCCACTTTTCTATTTTGGGGGAGTGACACCGCTTTAAATACGGTTGAAGAAATCCTACGCGATAAAGGGGCAAGCGGTGATATCCTCCGGATGGCACGACGCACAAGTATTCTCCGAAATATTTGGAATGCTCTTACAGGTTCTACCAAAGATGAAGAAGCATGGATTGCTTTCGGGAAATTAATTGCAACTTCCTAACTCTGAAATCCTATCTTATTTTTTTATAATATCCCTATTTTAAGGGAATTTCTATCTATTCCGTGAAAATACAATAAAATTTTTCAAATTGATATTGATAATCAAGATCATTATTTGATTTGTTAGATGGAATGTGATAACATGCCGGAATTCACTCGAGAAACTGAATTAGGATCGGTTACGATTAATTATATAAAACGTGGAAAGAAAGGCGATGCAGTTTTTCTGATACATGGTTTAGGTATGGGGAAAGACGCATGGTTATTTCAAATTCGTCCAATTGTAAAGGCAGGATTTACAGTCTATGCCCATGATTCACGGGGTTTTGGTAAATCTACCATGACCGAATTTCCAGATGATGAGAAGAAAGCCTTTGAGTTTTATAGTTTAGAAAATGATGTGGCTGATTTAGCTGCTTTGATGGATCATGTAGGTGTAAAAAAGGGACATCTCATTGGCATTTCGATGGGTGGTTTAATCGCCCAAATGTTTTGTGTAACACATCCTGACCGGGTAATCTCCGCGACGATCGCCAATAGTTTTAGCTATCCTCATGGGCGAATTCTTTACTCAACTGCCGCCTGGGAACTCGCCATGGAAAAAATGTCATTTGCAGAAGGCTTCGATATCCTTCTACCTTGGGTCGTTGGCGAAAAAATGCTTGAAAACCCTCTCTTTGAAACGGTATATGACCAAATGAAGGATATGTACGTGAAAGCGAA
>Ga0180301_10003136_pt1 | contig 12961 bp, 11 predicted proteins | sample GuaBasSediGuay16_FD_121797 | JGI IMG/M metagenome (GOLD analysis project Ga0180301, IMG submission 121797) | Subseafloor sediment microbial communities from Guaymas Basin, Gulf of California, Mexico - Guay16, Core 4569-2, 12-15 cm | ecosystem: Environmental > Aquatic > Marine > Hydrothermal...
ATGGCCAAGATGATTGAGATCGTAGAACTGGAGGACATCTTCAATGGTCTTGTCAAGTCGGCCTGCTTTGGGCTGATCTTGTCACTGGTTGGTTGCTACAAGGGCTTCCATACCACCGGTGGTGCCCAGGGGGTTGGGAAAGCCACCACACAGGCTGTTGTCATCGCCTCGGTCTCCATCTTGATCAGTGATTACTTTCTCACTGCAGCAATGTTTTAGAATGGCTACGCCATTACCCGTGTCCGTGGTTCGTGTCCGTGTCCGTTAGAACAAGTTTACGGACACGGAAAACGGACACGGACACAAAAAAATGTTTTTCTATGGCAAAAGCAGAATCTTCTTCTATAATCGAGTTGGTCAATGTCCACAAATCATTTAATGGGCAGAAGGTCTTAGACGGTCTGAACCTTCGGATCGAGGCCGGTCAGATCACAGTGATCATCGGTCAAAGCGGTGGGGGAAAGAGTGTGCTTTTGAAACATACGATCGGCCTCATAAAACCCGATCAGGGGGAGGTGCTGATTGAAGGTGTGGACATTAGCCGTCTGAACGATAGACAGCTAAACGATGTGCGAAAGAATTTCGGGATGCTTTTTCAGGGTGCGGCCCTGTTTGATTCCATGACCGTAGGAGAGAACGTGGCCTTTCCTCTCCGTGAGCATACCCGATTGAAGCAACATGAGATTCAGGAAATCGTAGAACGTAAGTTGCGTCAGGTGGGTCTAAAGGATGTCGCCCATAAGATGCCTTCAGAGCTGAGTGGCGGCATGCAAAAGCGGGTGGGCCTTGCCCGTGCCTTGGCCCTTGACCCCAAGATTATCCTCTTTGATGAGCCTACCACAGGGCTTGATCCGATCACAGCCGATGCAATTGACCGCCTTATTGTCGATACTCAGAAGCATACAAACGCCACGTGCCTCGTGATCAGCCACGATATCGAATCCACATTTAAGATTGCCCATACGATTGCAATGCTGTATCATGGAAAAATTGTGGAAATTGGCACACCGGATGCAATTAAGTCGTCTAAGAACTTGACCTTGCAGCAGTTCATCCAGGGCAAGGCCGAGGGGCCTATTCAAGTTGTATAATTGGGTTTAGAGTTTATTGGTCCGTTGTTAGGAATGAGATTCGTGCTTTTTCTGGCAGAAAATGAACAAGTTCAAAGTGATCTAAAGTGCCTAAAGTTGAGGTATTCCGCCTATTTCAAATGCGTTGCGCCGGAGGCGCATTCCTTAACTTTAGCTCACTTTAGGCACTTCACACTTTAGGCACTTCTTTTTGGTTCCGGCTTGTCCGTGTTAAGTTTAGGTGAACGGTTACGAAATTCCGAAATGTAACGACTATGACCAAGCTTAGCGTTGAGGCAAAGGTAGGATTTTTTGTGGTCGTGGGGATAATGATCCTGGCTTACATGGCCATGAAGGCAGGCAGGCTTGAATACGGAAGAGACCGAGGCTACGAGATGTATGCCTATTTTGATTCTGCTGAAGGCCTCGTCAAAGGCGTGCCGGTGGAGATCGCAGGTGTTGAGGTGGGGCGGGTCAAAAAGATCAGCTTAGAGGGCGGCAAGGCCAAGGTGGTTCTTCAGCTCAACCCTGAGGTTCAGATAGGTGAGGACGCCGAGGCGGCCATCCGCACCAAGGGCGTGCTCGGGGACAAATATGTTGAGGTTATCCTGGGTTCCCCCCAGGCGGCACCCATTAAACCCGGGGGCTGCATTGAACGGACTCAATCACCTGCCAATATCGATACCCTTTTAAAACAGTTAAGCTCTATTGGAACGGATATTAAAAAAATTACACAATCTTTTTCAGGCGTTCTGGGCGGAGAGGAAGGGGAGGCATCCCTTAAGATCATCCTGGACAACATTCGGGAACTGGCTGTGACCCTGAATGAAACAGTTCAGAGAAACAATGAAAATATCAATCGAATACTTGATAATTTCACGATTTTTTCCGGGGACCTTAAAGAGATAAGCGGAACCAACAAAGAGGCAATGCACGAAATCGTGACCAATTTCAGACAGGCCTCGAACCAGTTTCGGGAAGCGCTAATCGCGTTCAACGAGATCACAGAAAAGATCAACCGGGGCGAAGGCACCATCGGCAAACTGATTCATGATGAGGAAACCATCAGATCTATGAATGACACCCTGGTTGCCTTAAAGGAAATCACAGAAAAGATCAACCGGGGCGAAGGCACTATCGGCAAACTGGTGCAAGACGATGAGACCGTGGACAACCTTAACGACACACTGGCCAGCATCAATGATTACCTTCAAAAAGAAGAAAGATTCCGTACTTATGTGGACTATCGAGGAGAATATCTCTTTGATGTTGATGACATGAAGTCCTATCTGTCTCTGCGAATTCAGCCCAAAGAGGACAAGTATTATCTGCTGCAAATCATAGACGACCCTGCCGGGAAGAAAAGGGTCACCGAGACCACGACCACGGTCGGAGGGGTTTCTACCACGGAAAAAAAGGAAGAGATTGATAAGGATGAAATCAAATTCTCTGCCCAGATTGCCAAACGTTACTATGACCTGGGATTGCGAGGCGGCCTTTTTGAATCGACCGGTGGGATAGGCGCTGACTATTACCTTTTTGACGATCGTCTTGTCCTTTCTCTGGAGGCCTTTGATTTTGATCCAGATGAAAATCCCCATTTGAAGTTCAAGATAGACTATACGCCATTTCATTATATATACGTGACCAGTGGCTTCGACAATTTCATAAGCAATGAAGGCAAGGAATCCTTTTTTGTGGGGGCTGGCCTGCACTTCTCAGATGAAGATCTGAAAACACTGCTCTCGGGCGCACCCATTCCCAAGAAGTAGGCATCGGGTAACCTAAGCACGGGATCTCTTTCCCCTATGTCCTCTGTGAAAGGAATTTCATGAAACGTCTGGTTGAATATTTTGAAAAACCTGGCCCTCAAAACACCCAGGCGTGCATGGATATCCTTTCTCAATTGGTCCGTGATGAGGGATATAAGGATGTTGTTGTGGCATCCACATCGGGTGAGACCGGTTTGCAAGCAGCCCAAAGGCTGCAGGGTGAAGGCGTCAACCTTGTCGTAGTCACGCACTCAGCAGGCTTTTTAGGACCAAACAAAGACGAGTTTTCAAAAGATGCCTATCAGGAGATAACCCGGCTGGGAGGGCACGTCTATAAAGGAACGATATTGACCCATTCCATTGAAACGGCGCTGGCAAAGGCGTTTTCAGGGAGTTATCCAACCATTCTTATTGCCAATACCTTGAGGCGCTTAGGTCAGGGGATCAAGGTTTGCTGCGAGATCGTTATGGAGGCCGTGGATGGCGGGCTGGTTGCTGAAGGCAAAAAAGTCGTGGCCGTGGCAGGTACCGTTAGGGGGGCAGATACAGTAGCCATTATAAGGTCCGCAGCGTCCAAACGATTTCTTGAACTTTATGTGGCCCAGATTATTGCCAAGCCGGGATAAAGCTTTTAAGCCTGTTGACATGTAAATCGGTCAAACAGGCTTAACCGACTAAACCGACATAATCGATACAGGAAAGAACGCTGATGAAGCGCTGGGAAGACAAGTCTTGGACACGCGCCATGAGGATCATGCTGGACTTTAGCGGCATGATGGCCGACGCGGTTGGACACCGGCATGGCCTGACCGTGGAGCAGGTCAATTCAATGGAACATGCCTTTGAGGCTGTGCACAAGCACTTGAAACAGCAAAGGCGGGCCGGTCATCTTCCTTTTTACGAACTCCCATATGACGATGAAACCCTGAAGGTTGTCTTAAAAGCGGCCAGGAAAGTGGTCAAGCGGTGTGAAAATTTTGTTGTACTTGGCATAGGGGGCTCGGCCCTTGGAGGTATTGCTCTTTTTCGGGCACTGAGGCACCCCCATCACAATCTCATGCCACAGGCAAAAAGAAAAGGCCTCCCCCGGGTATTCTTTGCAGACAATATCGACCCTGAGGGCTTTAGCGCCTTACTGAACATCGTGAATCTGGAAAAAACAGTATTTAACGTCATCAGCAAGTCCGGTGGAACAGCTGAGACCATGAGCCAATTTCTTATCGTGCGGAATAAACTGATAAGAAAACTTGGTCGGAAGAGGCACACCGCCCACATCATTGCCACCACAGATCCCGAGCGCGGTTATTTGAGGGCCATTGCCAGGGAGCAAGGATACGAAACCCTTCCAATTCACCCGGGCGTGGGAGGGCGTTTTTCTGTTCTTTCCCCGGTCGGGCTTCTTCCAGCGGCTGTGGCCGGTATTGATATTGAAGAACTTCTTGCCGGTGCCCGAAATGCAGACAAGACTTGCAAGCAGGGACGTTTATGGAAAAACCCGGCCGGCATGAATGCCGCGCTGCAGGTATTGGCCTATACCGTAAAGAAGAAACCGATCTCAGTGATGATGCCTTATTCGGATGCCCTTAGGGACGTGGCCGACTGGTACCGTCAGATCTGGGCAGAAAGTCTGGGCAAAAGAGTTGACCTTCGGGGCCGTGTGGTCCATGTGGGGCCGACCCCGGTAAAGGCACTCGGTGTGACGGATCAACACTCCCAGCTTCAGCTTTACATGGAAGGCCCCTTTGACAAGGTGATTACCTTTCTCACAGTCGAAAAGTTCCGAAAAACCATCAAGATTCCTGCAAGCTTCAGTCATATGGATGGGATTGGGTACCTGGGGAGGCACACACTCAATGCCCTGATCCAGGCTGAAGGGGAGGCCACCAGGTCTGCGCTTACCCAGGCCCGGCGCATTCATACGGTCATAAAGCTTCCTGAAATCAATCCATTTACCGTTGGACAACTTCTCTTCCTGTTAGAAGTTCAAACCCTCTATGCAGGTGGGCTTCTCGGGATCAATCCGTTGGATCAGCCCGGCGTTGAAGCGGGCAAACAGCTTACCTACGGGATGATGGGGCGAAAGGGCTTTGAAGACAGGGCCCAAATGATCGCTCTAAAACCTCAGGGGATAAAGCGTTACCGCATAGCGGTCTAGCGAGCAGAGGGGATGGACCCAAAAAGTATAGACCGGATAAAACCCTTTAAGCTCGTCAAGTATTTTACCTTTACCAGCCTTATTGTCATCCTCCTGGGCTCTCTTGCCCTGTCTATGGTTATTGCACATCGCGCAGAAAGTGTGCTCTTGAAAAAGAGTGAAGACTACGCCTTATTGATGGCGGAAAACCTCAATCATCAGGTGTTCCTTCAATTCATTATTCCTGCGGCATTGCAGTTCGGGCAAGTCATCGAGTTGCGGAACAAGATTTTGTTTGACCGCCTGGACCAAGTCGTCAGGAACACCCTTCACAGCTTCAGCGTGGAGATGGTCAACATCTTCGACAGAAAAAACAACGTTATCTTTTACAGCTTTGATAAAAAACTCGTGGGCAGAAAAGGGCTGGGAGGCATCGATTATCAGCAGGCCCTCCTTGGCAAATCAAGCTCGAGGCTGATTCGCAGGGGAGGATCCTGGAGTATGCTTTTCGGGACACCGCGAGAAAGCGAGCTGCGAACCTATGTCCCTTTGAGGGCCGAGAAGCCTCTGTCAAACATTGAGGGCCCCATACTCGGAGTCTTCGAGATTGTTCAAGACCTGTCTGAGGATTACCGGACGATTGCTCATTTCAAGTACAGGATTATGGTTACCTCAGTTATCATCATGGGGATCCTCTTTGTTATCCTTCGCTATATTGTAAAACGGGGCGAGAAAATCATTGAAAAGCGGGCCCAGGAGCGCCTCCTTTTAAAGGAAAAATTGAATCATGCTGAGCGCCTGGCGAGTCTCGGTGAGATGGTCGCCGCCATCTCTCACGAGATACGTAACCCATTGGGGATTATCAGCAGCACAGCCGAACTCTTGAAAGGGAAGCTGGCCCGTCATGACCCCCAAGACCAGCTTGCGGACGTCATTGTTCAAGAGGCAAACCGCCTCAATAGCATTGTGACTGACTTTCTGAACTTTGCACGGCCCCAGACACCCAACCTTATGCCTTGTAAGGTAGACGAGGTCCTGGAGAAAAACCTGGCCTTCCTCGCCCCGGAGATCAACAAGAATGGCTACGAGATCTACAAGCGATTTGCTACCGATATCCCGGAGATACGGGCCGATCCTGGGCTGCTGTACCAGGCCCTTTTGAATATCCTGATCAACGCCATGCAGGCCATGCCTAAGGGGGGGCCCATATACATTGAATTGTCTGCCCAGCGAAATGCGCTAACGATCACTATTGCTGACGAGGGCCACGGGATTTCCGATGATACCATGAAGAAGATCTGGGAACCCTTTTTTACCACAAAGGATAAAGGGAGTGGACTAGGGCTTCCCATTGTCAAGAACATCATTGAAGGCCATGGTGGCACCATTCATATTGAGAATGGCCCAGAAAAAGGGGCCCAGGTGACGGTTACCTTGCCGGTAAAGGGTGATTGATTATTGATGATTGACGATTGATGATTGAAAAATAAGACGTGCCCGTGTCCGGTTTGCGTGTCCGTGAAAACCACGGACCACGGACACGGACCACGGACACGGATAGCAAACATGGAAACAATCCTTATTGTAGATGACGAAAAAAATTACCTTGTGGTTCTGAGTGCCTTTCTGTCAGGGGAGGGGTATGAAACACTGACGGCAGACAACGCCCACCGTGCCCTTGAGATTCTGGCATCCACAGACCTCGATCTGGTCCTCACAGATATGAAGATGCCCTCCATGGACGGGATAGAACTGCTCAGGCACATCAAGGAAGAACACCCTGACCTACCAGTGGTCATGATGACAGGATACGGAACGGTGGAAAAGGCCGTTGAGGCCATGCAATTGGGCGCCTTCAACTTTATCCTGAAGCCTTTTCAGAACGAAACGCTAAAGCAAATCGTCAAAAAAGCGGTTGATGCATACAGCGTCTTGAAGGAAAACCGGCGGCTTGTAGGGGCCCTGGAAACCAAATACCACTTTGACAACATTATTGGCAAAAGCAAGCCCATGCAGGCCATATTTGATACCATTCAGAAGATAGCTCATACCAAGGCCACGGTATTAATCACGGGTGAGAGTGGCACCGGCAAGGAACTGATTGCCAAGGCGATTCATTTCAACAGCCCTCGCCGCAACAAACCCTTTGTGGCAATTAGCTGCGCGGCCCTCACCGAGACCCTCCTGGAAAGTGAGCTGTTCGGACACGAAAAGGGGGCCTTTACAGGGGCCACTGCCATGAAAAAAGGACGGTTTGAGCTTGCAGATGGCGGGACCCTTTTTCTTGATGAGATCGGCGAGGTGCCAGCTTCAGTGCAGGTAAAGCTCCTGCGGGTGCTGGAGGAGATGACCTTTGAACGGGTGGGTGGTACCAGAACAATTGCTGTGGACGTGCGTTTGATCGCGGCCACCAACAAGGACCTCAAAGCAGAGGTGGAACAACACCGCTTCCGTGAAGATCTCTATTTTCGCCTGAACGTGGTCCATATTAAACTGCCTCCCCTGAGGGAGCGCTCCGAGGACATCCCCCTTTTGATCGCCCACTTTGTCAACAAATATGCCCGGGAAGCGAACAAGGGAGAGATGACCATCTCCCCTGAAGCCATGCGCTTTTTATGTAATCATCGCTGGCCCGGGAATGTGAGGGAGTTTGAGCATGCCATTGAAAGAGCCGTGCTTTTGAGCAAGGGCAACGAGATCACCCTAGACGACCTGCCCAACGACCTCATGAGTTTTGCAGACCTGGAAATTCCAATCGACTGGCAAAAGCTGTCCAATCTTCCTGAAACGCTGGATGCCATAGAAAAGAGGCTGATTCAAAAAGCCCTTTCCCTGTCGAATAATGTACAGTCTCGTGCGGCCAATCTTCTTGGCATTCCACGTAACAACCTGCATTATCGCCTAAAAAAACACAATCTTTTGTAGGTACCGTGAACTGCAAAAACGCTCGCTAACCCTAACAGTTTGCTGCGGGGTTAGCGAGCGAATCAAGAAAATGGCAAACTTCCTTACAGTCGAAGATTCCCCTATGGGTTATGGGGTTGTCATTGTTATTATAGGTGTAATTTCCAATGGTTAGGCAGCAGAAAAGAAATGTTGAATTTGGCGTTCAAAACTTTGAACTCCGACTTATCGCCTATGATATCGACTGGTTAAGTGGAACTATAGGACTCTTGCATAAAAAGTGGACACCTTGCGAGGTTTTATACAATATCAACAGGTTAAAGACGATTCCATCACAGCCCGTACAAAAATTTGTACAAATTGATCCGTATCCAGGCACTCAAATAGCCACGAATCGAAGCGGTTTTCATCTGGTCATCTCGCATCCCCAAAAATATTACGATCTGTTATTCCTATAAAAATGAAAGCGTTAGGCCCTATCCCTCTCCTGGAACGCCGGTCAAAATGAAATTTCCCCTCAAACCATCACGATTTGGCATCAATGTTGCGAAACAAAAGAGCAATAGCTGTGAAGAAGTTTCTTCATTTGCTTTCCTCCTGCCAAAGGCTGATCGCGGTGGTCGCGGTTAGCCTTTCTGCTTAAGAGGCAACCCGATGTCCTCGAGACCAACCCTAAGCCACGCAGACCGTTTGATTCACAGCGGCACGCTTGAAAAAATAAAGGCACTTTATACCGCTATCGACAGCGCCTATCTCAAGGTAGCTAAACACTACAGATTCGATTGTCATGGGTGTTCGGACAATTGCTGCGGGACGCTATTCTTCCATCACACGCTCATAGAGTTCTTGTACCTGAGAGAAGGCTTTGCAACCCTCGATCGGGCTATGGGAAAAGAGATTATTCATTTGTCAAAGGCATATATTCGGGAGATTGAAAGTTTGCCAGATCTCACCAGGAAAAGAGTGATGTGCCCCCTTAATCACGGGGGGCTGTGCGTGCTGTACAGCTATCGACCGATGATATGCAGGCTTCATGGGGTCCCGTATGAACTTGATGTTTCCGTAAAACGTCCAGACCATGGCCAGGGATGCCACAAGTTTGTGTCTGAGAATTCAGAGCCGAAAGATGGCTATTTGAAAATTGATAGAGCCCCCTTTTACAAGGAGATGGCCAGTCTTGAGATCAACTTAAGGAGGCAAGCGGGTTTCAACAAGCGCTATCGTTACACGGTGGCCGATGTGTTCAGGGATCTTTCAGCATAAACCCAATTTATGCGTTAGAGGCTTTTGAGGGAAATTCCCTCCTTGCCCAAAAGCAAAAAAAAACAGCAGAAGAATAGGGAGAAAGAACTTCCCATCTATACCAAATGTTAACGAACATGATTTGGAATAAAAAAAGCCCCCGAAATCGGCGGCCTTTTTGCTGATTGATCTGGGTTCTACTATGCCAAAGGGCCCTCCTTTCGTCTAACAGGGCCAGCCCCTCGAGGCGATACGGCGTTTGTCACGGCCTAAGATGAGGCATGCGCTCCCGGCGATCCCTTCAATGAAACGTCTTCCTGCGTCTGGTTCCAGCACAAAAACAGCCGTTGAAAGGGCATCGGCATCCATCACGTTGGAGGCCATCACGGTGACGCTGTCGCTTTGTCTAGGTGAAAGGCCTGTCCTAGGATTCACAATATGATGATATAGCTTCTCTTCATCAAAGTAAATCTCGTAATTGCCCGAGGTTGCTATAGCGCCATTGTTCATCTTCACAATGTCCAGGTATGGCCCCGCCTTGTCGGGGTTCTGAATCCCTACCTTCCAGGGCATCCCGTTTTTCTTGCCGCCTGCAGCACGGATATCCCCACCCGCATTGATCAAGATATGCTCGATACCGCGATGCTTAATAAACTCAGCCGCCTGGTCGATGATGTAACCCTTGGCAATCCCATCCAGGGTAATGCCCATGCCTTCTTTTTCGAATCGAATCAGTCTGCCATTAAATGTGACCGCACTGGCATCGACCAACCTCAGCACTTTATCCAGATCTCCTTCGGACGGAGGACGCTTGTAAGCTTCAAAATGATGTTTGCACAGGTCCACCAGCGGCTGAACTGTTATGTCAAAGGCACCATGGCTCAGTTTATGAAAATAGAGGGAACGGGCAACCACCCGAGCCATATCAGGCGGCATATCGCCCAACTGTCCTTCTTTGTTAAGAATACCAACAGGAGAGTCGGATCGGTAACGGTCCAATAAACTGGTGAGGCAACCTATTTTCTCAAAGGCCCCCCCGATCGCTTCTTCGGCCTCAGCCTTTGATGAATGCATAACGGTGATGGAAACAAAGGTGCCCATACCCTGGCGTGTTTTGGTCACCTTGTAAAGTTTTCTGTTAAATGCCACGCTTTCTGAAATCGGTAGCAATCCGCCCGTAGCAAAGCCTATACCCAAAATACCGGACAGCTTCAAAAACCTCCTGCGATCCATCGTGCAATGTTTTTCTTGTGCAGACATGATTGTTCCCTCCATCTGTTATAAGCCTAAGCCTTGGTCATTCTTGCCGCTTTCCGACTGGCGACAAGTGACAAAGGAACAGAAATTAGTCTATCGTTAAAATCGGCCTATAGTACATTTCGGGATCGTTGTCAACTGTCCGGTCATTTAACCTCAGTGATAAACTTTGTGCTTTTTTGGGGGAGGGGGTGGCATGCTTATCCCTTAACGGGCTGTTGACCCAAATCGCCCCGATCCAGGTGTCGCTCGTCTCTTACTGCTTCCTAAAAGTTGAGTGGGCAAGTATTTGGGTAATCCCGTTAACAGGCTGTTGCTCAAACAAAAATTCCTTTGAGCGGTCATTAAAAGGTTTTTTGCTAATAAATCTTGGCGAAGCGGAAGATTAGCGATCTCAACTGTTTGAACCCGAAGGGTGAGTTTAGCGCAAAGCTTCACTACGTGCGAGATCGCCTGGAGCGAGCCTTAGATTTATCAAAAAACGTTTTAGACAAGCGAAAAGGGATTCGGGCAACAACCCGTTAATAGTCAACCCTTCCCAGGGGCCTGTGAAAGGTGAAATTGGCAGGCTCTACCACCAGCTTCTTGAAAGCCACCTTAACGCTTCCAGAGGGAGCGCTGAAGGGAAGTGATGCAATGAAAAAGACCGTACCCACGGCAGTTGCCACTATTCCCAAAGGTCTGAGAAAGAGAAAGTCGGCGATCATGCCCTCCGCAGTGGCCTCATCTTGCAGTTTCTGGTCCTGTGCCAAAGCGGAAAACCCTGCAGTTGTACAGATCAAAGCCGCCACCATGACAAAAACCAGTGTTTTTTTTGTCCATCCGTGCATGATGATACCCTCCTTAACTTAGGCAAGCCGGAGAAAACACGAATTTACCTGAGAACTTAATAAATAATTTTGAATAATATCACAGAATCGTCAAACTGGCCAACTATTTTTGTATACCAGCACACCCGCGACCGTGGGAACTCAAGTCATTTTAACAGGATCGAGTAACTCGTTGAGTTGTGCCTCTGGCAGGACCTTTTTCGCCATGGCCACCTGTCTAATCGTTTGGCCTGTTGCGTAGGCCTCTTTGGCAATGGCTGCGGCCTTTTCATATCCTATGACCGGAACGAGCGCGGTGCTCATGGCCAGGCTATTTTCTATAAACGCCTTGCACCTTGCTTCATTCGCTGTGATGCCATTGATACATTTTTCAGCAAAGATCTTTGCCACTGAACCAAGGATCCTAATGGACTGCAATAGATTGTAAGCAATCACAGGAAGCATGACGCTTAGCTCGAAATTTCCTATTTGACCGCCTATGGTGATCCCGGCGTCGCTGCCAATGACTTGCGCAGCAACCTGGATGACAGATTCTGGGATGACCGGGTTCACCTTGCCCGGCATGATCGAAGACCCAGGCTGAAGGGCCGGGGTGTTGATCTCTCCAAGACCGCATCTGGGACCTGAGGAAAGCCATCGGATATTGTTTGCGATCTTCATTAGACTCACCGCCACCGTCTTCAGGGCGCCACTTGTTTCTACGGCGGCATCCTGAGCGGCCTGAGCCTCAAAGTGGTTTTCTGCTTCTGTGAATTGACACCCTGTCTCCTGCGAGATCAAGTCAATCACCTTGGGGGCAAATTCGGGATGGGTATTCAGGCCTGTGCCCACAGCGGTACCGCCAAGGGCAAGCTGGGAAAGCGAGCCCGTAACCGCCCGGATCCTTTTTATGCCGAGCTTGACCTGACGGGCATAGCCGCTGAACTCCTGGCCCAGCCGGATCGGAACAGCGTCTTGTAGATGGGTTCGTCCGATCTTGACAATGCTGTCAAAGGCCTCGGATTTGTTGTGAAGTGATTCATAAAGGATCTCAAGTGCCGGGATGAGGTCCTCGGTAATAGAGGTCAGAGCAGCGATATGAATGGCTGTGGGGATTACGTCGTTGCTCGACTGGCCCATGTTCACATGGTCATTGGGATGCACGGGCTTTCTGGCATCTCTTTCGCCCGTGAGTAGTTCGTTGGCCCTTGTTGCAATCACCTCATTTGCATTCATGTTGGTGGAGGTGCCCGACCCTGTTTGAAAAATGTCCACCACGAATTGCTCGTCCATCTTTCCCTTCGCCACCTCATCAGCAGCCGTTATCATGGCTTTGGCAAGCTGGAGGTCTAAAAGCCCGAGGTCTGCATTTACCTGAGCTGCATATTTTTTTATAAGTCCAAGGGCCCTGATAAAAACCCTGGGGAACCTGAGGCCACTTACGGGAAAGTTATCCACGGCACGCTGGGTCTGAGCGCCGTAATAGGCGCCCGCAGGGACCTGCACCTCGCCCATCGTGTCTTTTTCAATCCTGAACTTGATGCCTTGATCGGCCATGGTCATGCCTCCTTCTTGAGGGCGATTTCCTCTGGACCATCAATCGAGATAATGTAATAATAGTTTATGAACTTAGCTCCGCAATTGGAATACTGGAATGTTGGAATACTGGAATATTGGGCCTGAAAGAATTTTGGTCTTTTTGTCTTCTACATCATTCCAATACTCCACCATTCCAATATTCCTTTCTTCGGACTGCAGCCAGGCTGAATATGC
>Ga0180301_10003137_pt1 | contig 12958 bp, 11 predicted proteins | sample GuaBasSediGuay16_FD_121797 | JGI IMG/M metagenome (GOLD analysis project Ga0180301, IMG submission 121797) | Subseafloor sediment microbial communities from Guaymas Basin, Gulf of California, Mexico - Guay16, Core 4569-2, 12-15 cm | ecosystem: Environmental > Aquatic > Marine > Hydrothermal...
ACTCAAGCTACACCGATCTCGCGATGACCTCACGCCTCCTGGAAAAACACGGCGTGCACCCGAATGTGAGCCTTCATATCTCACCAGGCTCAAAACAAGTGATCGAGACACTTGCCCGCAAGGGTGAACTCGAAGGTCTCTTCAGCGGTGGAGCACGACTCGGAGAACCATGCTGCGGCGGTTGTATCGGGATGGGTGCAGCACCTGGAACTGACACAGTCTCGATCCGATCCTTCAATCGAAACTGGAAAGGCAGAAGCGGAACATCAGATGACAGGGTGTACCTTGCAAGTGTTGAAACCTGCGTCGCCGCAGCAATCCGCGGCGAGATCAGAGATCCACGAGAACTCGGCAAATACCCACCAGTCCAGATGCCAAGACGATTTGTCACAAACGACTCAATGATCCTTGAACCAAACAGAAAACCTGACACAGTGAAGGTTCTACGCGGGCCGAACATAAAACCACTTCCCAAGAGAGAACCGTTGCCTGAAACAATAGGAGGCGTTGTGCTGATAAAACTTGGAGACAACATCAGCACCGACACAATAATGCCAGCAGGAGCCAAAATACTCCCACTCAGAAGTAACATTCCCGCCATAAGCAAATACGTATTCCACCACGTGGACCCAGAGTTTTCAAAGCGAGCCGAAGAAAATAACGGCGGCTTCATAATCGGCGGCGAAAACTATGGCCAGGGATCAAGTAGAGAACACGCAGCAATAGCACCCATGCACCTCGGAATAAAAGCAGTCATTGCAAAGAGCTTCGCCCGAATACACAAGACAAACCTAATCAACTTCGGCATACTACCACTCACATTCAACGACCCCACCGACCACGAAACAATAACAGAAGGCGCACAGATCACAATACCAAAGGTCAGAGCACAACTGGAAGAAGAGGAAACAAACAAAATAATAGCAACAGCCAATGAAAGAACCATCAAACTCAAACACGACTACACGCCACGCCAGATAAAAATACTCAAAGCAGGCGGACTCCTGAACCACACAAAGAGAACATATACACAAGGTTAAATACACAGTTGAAACAATAAACCGTGAATCAAGCGGTTGTGGTCCAATGGTTATGACAGTGGCTTCCCAAGCCACTAATCCGGGTTCGATTCCCGGCAACCGCATTTTTACTCATACGCCTCCAAGTGACGCCTGAAATAGAGGGAGTTAACATCTGAGACCTCTGCAGTCTTGCTAAATCGAAAAGTTTGTAAAGGATGGAAGGGAGAATACAGTAACAACTCTTACGGTTTATGTAAGATAGGATAATGTGCAGTATGGACAAATGATTTATGCACGCATGGTATAATATGGTGATATCAACAGAAAGATGTCGTGTTCAAACTCGAGGAAAGTAAAGCATGACGGCTGAAATTGCGATAATGAATAAAGAGGCAATAGCTCTTGCATCTGATAGTGCGGTTACAAGCATACAGGAAAATGGCCAAAAAATATTCACATCTGCCAATAAACTTTTTAGTTTGTCTAAATACCATCCTGTTGGAATAATGGTCTTTGGCAGTGCTGAATTTATGGGCGTTCCATGGGAGACAATAATTAAGATTTATAGAAATAACATGGGCGAAAAGAAATTTGACACTTTAAAAGAATACGTCAATGATTTTACAGATTTTTTAGATAATGGCAGTCCATTGTTTCCTGATTCTGTGCAGAAAGAATATTTACTCTTTACAGTGTATAGTTATTTTCAGTTTATTAAAAACAAAATTAATGACCAAGTAGACGTAATTATCACTGAAAAAGGTGAAATCACCCCTAAAGATATAAAAAAAATAACCTCTGATGTGATAAAAGCTGATTATGATAAATGGAAAAAGACTATCTGTCTTCCTTCAATTCCTGAAAGCCATGCCAGAGACATAATAGAAAAATATGGAAAAAATATTGAAGAATTAAAAAAAGAAGTGTTCGAGGAATTGTCCATCTCCAAGCGCCTTTATGCTCGATTAGAAGAGATTGCTACAAGTTTGTTTTGTAAATTTCGAGAAGATGTAGCTTCAGATAGCACTTCTAAGATTGTAATTGCCGGTTTTGGAGAAAAAGATATATTTCCCTCTCTTAAATCGTTGGGTGTTGAAGGAGTGGTAAATAACAAGTTGACATATAAAGAGACCTCATCAGCTGAAATTAGCTTTGAGAACAGTGCCATGATCATGCCTTTTGCTCAGAGGGAGATGGTGGACACATTCATGGAAGGCATTGATCCACAGTACAGATTCCTTAATGAAATTTACATCTCTGAGATGTTTGAAGAATATACAGAACTTATCACTGAAAGCATCAAAAAATACATCCATGAAGAAAAACAGAAGCTTAAAGCAAAATTAAAAAAAATAAATAGAAAAATTCTTGTAGATTACCAAAAAAAGCTGAAAAATCACAGAAAAAAAACGTATACTGCTCCTGTGATGAGCGTTGTCTCCATGCTGCCAAAAGATGAACTTGCAGCGATGGCAGAGTCACTTGTTAACTTAACCTCGTTTAAAAGAAAAGTCACATTTGAAACTGAAACAGTGGGCGGTCCAATTGATGTGGCTGTAATCTCAAAGGGGGATGGGTTTATCTGGGTCAAAAGAAAACATTACTTTAAACCAGAGTTAAATCCCCAATTTTTCGCTAACTATTACAGGAAGGTAGGAAATTATGAAGAAGAGTGAAGAAAAGAGACAGGTAATTCGTTCGATGAAGGACTTCGAGAGAATCTATTTTCCAAAGTCTTTCGAAAAACGATTGTCAGAAAAGGCAACAGATACAGAGATTCTTGGTGTTAAATGGACAAAAGAATCCATTGAAAGGGTCCGGGAATTGATTTAGCATGGCTTTGTAAGTATTCTCTTGTGAACGGTTGAGAGTTATGGTGTGTTTGCTATTGTCTTTTTGAGGGTGTTTTGATGGAGAAGATGTTAGAGGATGTTGTGCTTCGTGCGATTTCTCATTGTTTCAAGTGTAAGTTGTGTGCTATTGCGGATTTTCATGGTTCTGATGAGAAGTGGCTTGCGCTATGCCCGAGTGGTTCGTATTATGGGTTTAATTCGTTCTATTCGCCTGGGCGATTTGAGGTTTTTCGCGAGGTTTTGAGTGGGGAGATTGATTGTGGCACTGAGATGCTTGTTAAGGTGGCTTTCGGCTGTCAGTTGTGTGGTGCCTGTTATGAGCGCTGTAAGGAGGTTTCGAAGGTGGAACTGGACAATGCAGAGCTATTTGAGGAGTTGCGGAGTGTTCTTGCTGAGCGGGGTTGGCTTTTGGATGCGCATGTGAGGATCAGGGAGGATGTGGAGCGAACCGGGAATGCTTATGGCGCGAGTGAGAAGTTGGAGTATCCTTCGAGTGGTGATGAGGTTATTTATTTTGTTGGTTGTACTGCGCGGTATCGGGAGCGGGAGATCTCTGAAGCGATGGTGCGGGTGCTTAATGCGAGCGGTGCTCGGTTCACGGTTCTTGGTGATGAGTGGTGTTGTGGTTCGCCTCTCCTTCGAACGGGTCAGAGAGATGTGGCAAGCCGTCTTATAGCGCATAACGTTGAAGAGATACGTGGGATTGGTGCAGAGAAGATGGTTTTCACGTGCCCGGGTTGTCTTAAGACGTTTAAGGAGAGTTATTCTGATCTTGGGGTTGAGTTGTTGCATGCATCAGAGTACATAAACAGTCTTGTGAGTGAGGGGAGGCTTCAGCCTGGAAAGTTGAAGATCGCGCTCCCTTATCATGATCCCTGCCATCTTGGACGCCATCTTGGAATCTATGACGCTCCGAGAGAGACGCTTGAGCTAATTGGTGTTGAGGTTGTGGAGCTCTCGCGAAATCGTGGGAATGCGTGGTGTTGTGGCTCTGGTGGTGGTGTAAAATCAGGTTTTCCAGAGTTTGCTACTTGGACGGCTGATGAACGTGTGGGAGAGATCAGGGAGACGGGGAGCGATATAGTGGTCTCAGCCTGCCCGTTCTGCAAGCGAAACCTGGAGGATAGTGGTGTTAAGGTCTTTGACCTTGCAGAACTTGTGAGCCAGACACTTTGAGGAATGATTGAGGATGACGATACTTGAAGAACTTGAACGGATCGTTGGTAGAGAGAACGTTTCAGGCGACCCAGCGATAACTGCTGCTTATTCGAGGGATCAGCACTGGACGTTTGTCCCGCCGAAAAATCCCGCTTATGTTGCGCGCCCCGGTACAAAAGAAGAGATTAGAGACGTGCTCATGCTTGCAAACCGTGAGAACGCCCCAGTCATACCATGGAGTACAGGCATCAACATCAGAGGCATGACGATCCCGGTTGCGGATGGAACTATTATGCTTGACGTCTCCAGATTGGATCGGATCGTCGAAGTCAACCATGGGATGATGACCGCTACCATTCAGCCTGGTGTGACCTTCGGCATGCTAGTGGAAGAAACAAAGAAGCACGGACTTCGCCCGGCTTTTCCGGACGCACCACTAACAGTCTCGGCAGTGACCAATAATTATCTTCGCGGTATTTATCAAACAGCGCCGAGAGACGGGCTTGACCACATACTCTCCTTTGAAATCATACTCCCCAACGGGGAAACACTTCAGACAGGATCCAGATTGCTTAAGAGAGACCTGCCATACTTCAGATACGGGCCTGGTCCTGAGATTGCAAGCCTCTTCATAGCAGGACCCGGAACATGGGGCGTTGTAACAGAACTAACACTCAAACTCTACCGCATCTTCGAGCATCAGAAGGTCTACTATGTCGGATTCGATGATCTGGAGAAACCAATGGGATTGCTTGATCGGGTGAACCGAGAAGAGCTCGTTTCAGGTTGTCGGTTCGTGGACACCATCCACTGGTTACCACCTTACCTCGGCACTTTTGACTACGAGTATGAAACGCTGCCAGAGTTTGTAGTAGTACTTGTTGTTGAGAACCAGGACAGGATATTCCAGGCGCAGGACCATATCGTGCAGACTTATATCGCGGAGAGCGGTGGAAAAATACTGGATCTTCCACAAGATCTTGTAGACAACCTCAAATGCGAGATGCTTGGAGCAGAGACATCTCCCATGATATTTGGGTTCAAAGGTAACTTCTACTGCGTAGGCTACTACGGACCACTCAACCTATTACCACAGTACTACCGAGACTTCAAAGAGAACGCTCTTGAGATCGGATTCGAAGCCGAGGATATCAGCTTCTATGCGAACACCATTGCACGCTTCCACGGACAGAGCACCTATTACGAACTTGAGATATATTTCGACTCGTCAGATAAAAGAAGCGTTGAGATGCTGCGCACACTCCACGCAAGAACAGTTGCAAACCTCCTCGAGACAGGCATATACGGATGGTTCAGACCCTACGCAGGCGTAATAGAACCAACACTCGATCGCATCGGCAACTTTGCAGACTACTGGAAGAAACTACAGAATTTCATCGACCCAAACGGCATAATGAACCCGGGAAAACTGTTTTAGAGTTGATCCGTTGAAGAATTAGCTGGTGATCTGAGTCAAACGTTTATGTTCTATTATATTTCTTCTCCGATTAGATAATCTATCACATACTCTGATAGATCGGTGGAATACTCTCCAATTCTCAGAACACTTTCAATGATTCCGTTTAGTGGAAGTGCGACCCTGCCGCTCTGTGCTATTATCTGATCGGTGATTTTTTCGCATTGGTCGATGAGATCTTTTCCTTTTTCGATGTTATCATTTGACAATTCGATGTTTCGCTCAAAGAACGCATCAACACCCTCTGTAAGTATATTGATTGCAAGATCACTTGCATTAACGATTTCATGCGTTATAGCACTTTGATTTATACTTTCATCCTCGAGGTCTAGTACTTTTCTTGCAATCCTGCATGTGTGATCTGCGATGCGCTCGAATAGCTTGCTTACCCTTGTGTAATGCGATGCGCTCCAGATCGTTGCTCCCATCTTATCTGCCACTTTAATGTCTTGTGATATAAGGTTTGCTTGTCTCATAACAAGCCAGTGCAGCCTATCAACCTCGTTATCATTCGTTATAACATCCTTTGCAAGTACTGGATCTCTATCAACAAAAGCGGTTATCACACCTTTGTACATGCTCTTTATTAGGATGTACATCCTCTGAATCGTTTTATCAAACGGCATCTCTGATGGGTTTAAGAGATCCTTTGTTATGATCATATTCGCTGTCTCCTCTATCACCTCAGGGCCTATTGTTATCTGGCAGAACTCTTTCACAGCCATACGGATACGAGCAGGCATCTCTACTTTTGATACAACTTTGATTGTCTTATAACCTGATATGTATGCTCCTATGAGCGAACGGAAGATAAATTCTTCTTCTGTTTTTGCGTCAGTTTCGAATATTTTGACTCTCTTATTTTCCTCCTCGATTATGGAGGGGGTTATAATGAGTGTCCCGTCCTGCCTTATGATTATCCCAAGAGGGTCGTTCTTCTTTATTTTGAGTGAGTTGATCCATGCTTTGGGGAGTGAGACGATGTAGGATGATCCTCCTGTGACCTGTACCTTTCTAATCTCCATAACTATATAGATCTAATGTGACTATGTATATAAATATATTCTATGTCGAGAAAATATATATTTACAACCTCCCTTACTCCCTGTCGTGATATGATATGAGATGGTTGAAGAACAGTACTGGAGCACGGATCGTGCTTCTATTCGTCATAGTATCGCTTGCTGGATCAGGTTGTGTCAGCGATACGAATAGCGGTCATGTGGATAGTGAATCGATGAAGAATGTGAAACTTCAGATTGCAGGATCAACAACTGTGCTTCCGATTGCTGAAGAATGTGCACGCATCTTCATGGAAAAGCATCCGGGAAGCAGGGTCGATGTTGCAGGTGGAGGATCATCACACGGAATAAAGTCTGTTGCAGACGGCACGGTTGACATTGGGGATGCATCTCGTGACATTAAAGATAGCGAGCGAGAGGCATACCCTGAACTTGTTCCCCATGCGGTTGCAAAGGACGGGGTTGCACCGGTTGTGCATCCATCAAATCGTATAAATGCTCTTACAATGGAAGAATTGCAACAGATATACACAGGCGAGATCACGAACTGGAAAGATCTTGGTGGATCTGATGCCGAGATCGTTGTTGTCTCCCGTGAGGAAGGCTCAGGAACGAGAGACTGCTTTGAGAGCAAGGTTACGAAGCCCATAGGTGAGGAGATCACACAACATGCGATCATTCAGGATTCAAACGGGAAGGTCAGAGCGACAGTGGCTGGAAACGAGCACTCAATCGGATTCTTATCACTTGGATATGTCAACCATGAGGTAAAAGCACTCACGCTCAATGGAGTTGAGCCAACGGTTGAGACTGTTCTGAGCGGCGAGTATGCGATTTCACGAACGCTCTGGATGATAACAAAGGGTGAACCGGACCATGCTGAAGAGGCATTCCTTGACTTTGTAATATCAGAAGAAGGGCAGCGAATCGTTGAAGAGGTGCACTTCATACCTTTGAGGTAGCGGAATGACACAGATCGTGCATCTTTCAGATATCCATGTATCAGAGTATTACTTTCTTTCCGATGTTGCAGAATCTGTGCTGCAGAGTATCAATGAAATCTCTCCAGACATAGTGGTCGTCACAGGAGACCTGACCCATAATGGATCACATCAAGAGTTCAAAGACGTAAAAGAGTACATCGATCGGATTGATTGCAGAAACAAGGTGATAGTCCCTGGAAATCACGACTCAAAAAACCTTGGATATCTATTATTTGAGGATCTCTTTGGAGCACGATCGCAATGCCACACCTTCTCTGGTGTCACGGTTGTTGGGGTGGACTCATCAGAACCCGACATCAATGATGGACACATCGGAAGGGAGAGTTACGATTGGATTGCAAAGAGTTTTGAAACGGATGACTTCAAGATATTCGCACTCCACCACCATTTGATCCCGGTTCCGATGACAGGACGTGAGGTGCAGATTCCTGTAGATTCAGGGGATGTGCTCGAACTGCTTCACAGGTGTGGTGTAAACCTCGTGCTCTGCGGACACAAACATGTGCCTTGGGTCTGGAGACTGAATGATATGTTTGTCGTGAATGCAGGAACTACGTCATCGAAGGACATCAAGGCAAGAACAACACAATGCTATAACTTAATCGAGGTCGATCGCGAGGCTTTGCAGATCTATCAGGTGCTGCCTACAGGTGAGCGTAAGTTGATCATCGACCCAATTCATGAATCAAAGAACGAGTGAAAGGATAATAGAAGTATCTCTTTTTTTAGCAGCTCTACTTGCGATTGTAATCGTTCTTCTCATCCTGTTGTTTCTAATAAAAGAGGGTGCGCCTGTTTTAATCAAGTTCGGACTCCGTGACTTTGTTCTCGGGATGAACTGGAACCCAATAGCGATAGTAGGCGAGCCGTCATATGGCATCTTTCCAATGGTTGTAGGATCCATATATATTGCCATTGGCGCCCTTATCCTTTCAATTCCGTTTGGGGTTGCATCTGCGGTATTTCTCATCGAGATTGCACCAGGATGGGCGCAGTCAGTAATAAGACGCGGAATTGAGCTTCTCGTAGGCATTCCTTCTGTAGTTCTCGGTTTCGTTGGGCTTGTTCTTCTCGTGCCACTTATCAGGCATACGTTTGGCGGATGCGGCTTCTCGATTCTTGCAGGCTCGATAATCCTTGCAATAATGGCGCTTCCCCACATAATAACAATCTCAGCAGATGCAATTGCTAACGTACCTACCTCAACCAGGGAGGCATCATTAGCGCTTGGCGCAACCAGATGGCAGACGATAAGACATGTGATACTCCCCTCTGCAAGATCGGGAATCGTTGCAGCCGTGATACTTGGCATGGGAAACTCTATTGGTGAGACGATGGCAGTCCTGATGGTCACAGGAAACACCCCGATTCTGCCAGAGCCGATCTACAACGTGCTTGATCCTGTTCGAACGATGACATCAAATATCGTAATCGAGATGAACTATGCAGCACCCGGGGATCACCAGCAAGCACTCTTTGCAACCGGAATCGTGCTCTTCCTGATGGTTGCAATCCTCAATGCAATATCACACACCATAATACGATCTAAAAGGGTGTCCACGCGATGAAAACGATTATTCCACGGAATACTATCGATAAGATGGCAACTGTCATGCTTTGGGCGTCTGCTGCCTCTGCAATGCTACTCCTCAGCTACATAATTGGATATATCCTACTCAACGGGATGTGGGTGGTTAATCTTTCATTCCTGCTTGAATCACCACGCCTGAGCGGTGCAGAAGGCGGGATATTTCCTGCTATTGTTGGAACGCTCGCCCTTGTTGCAGTTGCGATCATAACAGCAGTTCCCGTGGGAATTGGGGCAGCCATATACCTGACATCATACGCACCTGATAACGCTCTCACCAGAACCATCAACTTTGGCGTCGAGTGCCTTGCTGGCATCCCATCCGTTGTGATCGGGCTCTTTGGGTATGCGTTTCTCGTGATATACCTTGGCTTTGGTTTCTCAATTCTTGCAGGTGGACTCTCCCTTATGTTCATGATACTGCCATGGACGGTAAGAACATCAGAAGAAGCGATAAAGACAGTCCCAATGGAGCTTTCAGAAGGGAGCCTCGCACTTGGCGCAACAAAGTGGCAGACAATAAGACGTGTCGTTATACCATCTGCCATCCCGGGAATAACAACCGGGGTCATTCTCGGCATCGGGAAAGCGATCGGTGAGACTGCAGTCATCATGTACACGGCAGGCTCTTCGCTTCTTCTACCGCACTCGATCTTTGATCCTGTGCGAACGCTCCCATACCACCTGTACATACTTGCATCAGAGGGAATATCTGGTAAAATGGCTTACGGCACTGCTGTTGTACTTTTAGGAATGGTTTTTGCTATAAATCTTCTTGCAGTCGCTATTCAGCGCCGGTATGAATCGAAAGAGGTGAAATAAAACGAGCGAAATGAGGAATAATGTTAAAAGTCGCAATTTGACTGAAGTTGTTAAGAGAGGTGAAATCATTGCATTAGAACTATTATTACTTGGGTTTCTGAATCGTTATTCTGTATAATTTGCATTCGTTGCCCGCTGTGATCGTAACATCTGTGCTCTTGCAGGTTGGGCAGGTGATCTGGGGTGCGTTGAAGTGAAAGTCTTCAACAAGGTTAACTTCCCCCTCGTATCCGCACTCTTCACATTCGATTGCTGGTTTTATCGTGTTTATCACGAGTTCTGCATCTGCAATGACCGTGTTCTTTGTGGTGGTCTTGAAGATGTGTCTGAGCTGGTCTGGGTTTAGGTCTGTCAGTTCTCCAATTTCTATGTGAATCTTGCTTATTTTTCTTGGTTTTTCTTCTTCTGCCGTTCTGATAGCTGCATCGACAAGAGCTGCTGCAATTGAGATCTCATGCACCACCCATCACCCTTCACTAATCTTCTACTATTATTTCTATGTCCTTTTTAAGCTCGATCTCTGTTGCTGCAGCGTTTATCAGTGATGTGAGTGCACAAACTGTCCCAATTCCTCTTCCAAGCTCATTTTCTCCTTTCTTGATCAATGCCGTTATGTAGTTGTTCATCCGAACATCGGTTTCAAGCTCCCTATCTTCGAGCCTATCAAGAATGCGATACCCCACACCGCCAGCATCCTTACCTCGCGCACATATCCGGGTCGGGCACACCCTGCAGTACTCCTTAAAGAGCTCTCCCCACTTTGAACCCGAAAGCCCTGCCTCAATCTCGGCACAGACCCCACTGTAGGCTATACAACACCGACTTGCACTCCCAATAACTTCCTCGCCTCTAAATATCCTGCAGCAGACACGATTACCCCCATAAGTGAAACGGTTCTCAAGTCCCTGTTTGAACTTCTCATACCCCGTGTTCCGCGTGCCCTCGAGCCGACGGCGTATCTTCTCTGCAAGCTCAGGAATTCTCGGAAGTGCCGCCGCCGTGCCACACGTAGGACAGTACGATATCGGTCCGACACACAACTCCTTATTATTCTCATCCATGAAAACGACCTCGATACCCCACCCACTTCTTCGGATCACAACCTTTCCCCCCTGATCCCAGATCTCGTTGTACGCAGCAACAACGGGTGTCACCACACGCCCGTATCCATAGATCTTCGAGACCTCCTCCATATCGATTAAGCACTGGAGCGATTCAAGTAGACTCTCTCCAACGCTCTTTGTGTAAAATCCACCCTCGACCATTGCAAAGAGGATAGCAGGTGGCCACGTGATGCCTTCACCCTCCCCCACCACATAACCCCGTGAATCTATGATTCGTGCCCTTATCCCATCGGGTCGCTCCCAAGCCGCAGCGTACCCTCCGTGTTTTGAAATTGCTCGAAGTGTACGATGGCATGTGCCACAATTACCCTCCAGCGGATCTATCTCTGCTGCTATCTCCCTTCTTATCGTCTCAACAAAATCCATACCAACCCACCTCACGACTTTCTAATTAGTATCTTGAAACATTCGCCCAGTTCAACAATCTCCAGAACTTCATGACTATGCATCCCACACCACCGCGGAATCGTCTTCTTAGCCTTCTCATCATCGGCAAAGACCTCAAGCAGAGACCCAGACTCCATCCCCTCAATCCTCTGCTTGACATAGAATAGCGGGATTGGACAAGTCAACCCACGAGCATCCAAACACTCCATAATAAAATATAATGGTCTTTTGTGATACTTAAGAGTATCTCCAAAAACCTCTATCAAAACGCACCTCCTGAAAACACGACGGCGCAAGATCAACTTCTAAAAAGGAAAATAAAAAATATTTTTGTAATTAATAGTTTTTACTGCAGATCTACTGGAAAAGTCTGAGTTCCAAGCATATTCAGAATTATTTATAATATAAAAATATTAAAATAAAAATATATAAAAAATTGATTCACAAACACAATGGCTTACACGTTTTAAATCTACTATTAATCTTATTATATGCACACGCTTAAAAAAACTCGCTCTCTGGCTTGTCCCAACTGCAGCAGAGCCGCGGGACATAAGACATAATAATCAAATCAAAACATACTGGCTGTGTACGCTAAATCTTAAAAAATGAGTAGATAATAGAATATAAGAGTTATTCTTCAGTTGGATACATCGACGATTGCCAATAAATATTATCTTCGATTCATAGCAAGTTGGTCTTTCTGTTCTACCAGTTTTAACACTGTACGAGTTGACACATCCCTGTGATGGAAAGGCATAAATAATAAAAACGTATTAGTACCATAGTAATTTGATGCCTAAATAGTAATGTGTGATAAATGGTTGTGATATAATATGGCTGAGACACGATACAATAGCAAAAGAATGCTTAGGAAAGTGAGTAGAAGTTCACCGAATAGGAACAATCAGCAACATGAACGATAAGGGGTGAGGTAAGATGATAAAAAAAGCTGAGAGAGAAGAGACAAAAAATGTGAATAAGACCACACGCCTAACACTGATAACAGCTCTGGTAGTGCTCGTGATAGCTGTGATGGCAGGGAGTGCGAGCGCTATTTCATATGTCACAGTAACTTCCCCAAATGGTGGAGAGAACACGAGCGGAACGACGAATCTTATATGGGATTCAGATGGAACGGCCGGAGACTCAGGCTCGTTCGCGCTGGCATATAGCGCTGATAATGGAACTCTGTGGAAGAACATAATAGTAGGTCTATCTTGCGACATGAGGTCATATTCATGGGACACAACCACTGAGACACCTGCGGGTTCACCTGCGCCTAACGATGGAACCAATTATGCATTTAGAGTAGCCTACAGTGCGAATGGTTCAATCATAGATCGTTCGGATGATATATTCACCATTGACAACACGGCACCGACTCTTGACGTGCTTGACTCGCCGATTGAGGGTGTGAATTTGTCTGCCAGTTTGGTTTGGATTAATGGGTCGTACAATGATACTGGTAGTGGTGTTGATACCAGTTCGCTTGTTGTTA
>Ga0180301_10003139_pt1 | contig 12957 bp, 2 predicted proteins | sample GuaBasSediGuay16_FD_121797 | JGI IMG/M metagenome (GOLD analysis project Ga0180301, IMG submission 121797) | Subseafloor sediment microbial communities from Guaymas Basin, Gulf of California, Mexico - Guay16, Core 4569-2, 12-15 cm | ecosystem: Environmental > Aquatic > Marine > Hydrothermal...
CCAGGATTATCGGCATAGGCGATTGGAGTCGAATATACCTTACCTATATCGTATGTCGATGCGGGATATTTGACTATCGCACGCAACAGGAAAACGCTTTGCCCATAATAATAAGTCCATTCCCACGGCGCATGAGGGTCGTTATTCTTGGAATAGCGGTCACCGTTGGCGTCCATCGAGTCGGATGTTTGGTCGAGGCATATTCTGGTATTGCCACTCTCGGTGAATATCACAACGTGTAATTCCTGGGGTGAATCCAGATAGTATTTTTCGGAGTTGGTGAAATTGATATATGTCCAATCGTCTTCGACGGGAACAAATCGTCTTTCGACCCACGCCGACGCCGGTCTTTTAGGTATATGCGATGTTCCCGTTTGCATAGAGTCGGCTATTAGCCATAATGTGCATGCATCGGCGCTCGGGTTTCTCACCCATATCATAGCGCCCATCAGGGTGCACGGCTCGGCGGGGGCCGGGACCCGGGTATTGAAATCGTTGTTCGCATAACCGGTGCCGTCGTAGGCTTCATATACCCCATCATCGCGTTTTAAGGTATCCCACGATGCCGCGATACTGAGCAGTTCGAGAGCGTTCCCAGTCGCGAAAAGCCCGTAAAGCGAATCGGTTTCGAATTGGGGGTCCATCGTTTGGAACCAATCGGATTCGCTTTGCGATGTTTCGACAGTGAAACTGAAGACGGTCGACCAATCGCCGTAAGCGATACCATCGTGCGCCGCAACGCGCCAATAATAAGTAACACGGTCGGCTAACGAACCTTCGCCCTGGCTCCCGACAGTATAGGAACATGTTCCGGTTCCCTCTGGCCTCGGCGGCACGGGACTGAAACCCGCAGTGTTAAGCCTGCTCTCGATAGTAGCGAACGGCGAACCGAAATCGGCGTCGTCGTCAATCTGAACCTTAAAATCTAATGCGTCACCGTCATCGTCGACCGGGACGTCCCATTCGAGCGTTGGCGTCTGGTCGGGCATTCGCTCGTTATCGAACAGCTTGTTTAACGTCGGCGCGTCCGGGATGTGATTACATGGCAGGTCGCCGGTAAGCACAAGCGCATACGGTTGCGGACTGTAAGTAATGCTATACGCGTTCACTATAACCGTGCATTCCGCCGCCGGCGGTGAATTCAGCAGGAACTCCTCGACTACATTGAGCCTGTCGTAGCTCCCGCCCGTCGTCGATTGCCTCCCGGAAAACACGTTCCCGCGATAGACGTTTCCGCCAAATTGAATCCTCAAATCGAGGTCGTTGATTATGCATGGGTCGGCGAGTTCGGCGGCTTCGTGGTCCGTCCACACGAGCGTTATTTCGAGCGGCTCGCTATTACCGACCTGAAAATAGTGTGTATCCGCATCGCCCGAATTAACGAGGCCGGAGGTTTCATCGACTATATTGAGGACTCTCGAATCTCCCGCGAAAAATAGAACATCCTCTAACTCGGCTCTGCCAAAACCTTGATTCATTGTGGGCCAACTGGATTCACCGGTCATATCGAGAGCGCCATTTACGAGCATAGCTTTCATTAAAGCTGCGCTCGGCGTTAGGGCATCACCGGGTATTTCCGTCCCGCTCGGATACCAGCCCTCGGTAAAGTATTGCCGGACAAGAGCGGCACAACCGGCAGCAGCGGGACAAGCCATCGAAGTGCCCGTCCAGATATAGCTACCATTGGTAAGATACTCAAAATTGCATGTCGCAGCGCAGTCTCCTGTGCCACAGCAATCGCCATCGTCATTATCGACGGATTCGATAAAATGCCCCGGCGCAGTTATTGTGGGTTTTCTTCTGCCATCGTCACATGGACCGGGACAGGAATAATCCGTCATTTCATTTTCATCCCTGAAATTGTATCCTGAATTACTCGTTCCGCCCGTTGCACCGACAGAAACTATATCCTTTGCCGTTGCCGGCGGTTCGACTCGATAAGTGGGACCATCATTGCCATTGGCGAATAGAATAAGCATATCCTTATTATCCCACATAAATGCATCTGCATCGACAGCTTCGTATTGATAATTGCCGGCAGTTGTGGTGCCATAACCCCATGAATTGGAATGAATACGAGCGCCATCATTGTATGCATCATTGAGAACCGTTAGAAATGCGAAGCTTGAGAAACTACCTGCACAGCTAACAACATCGGCGAATGATATTTTAGCTTCATAAGCCATACCATTGTTATAACTACTACCGGTGATATACGATTGGTCGCCTGCCGCAGTTCCGCATACATGAGAACCATGCCCGTCCGTTTCGCCATCGTAAAGTTGTGCTCCCGCTCCGTAGGTTTGATTTCGGACAATTTTTCTGTGGCTCGAACCGAAACTTTCAAGATGAGCCGGGTCGCGGAACGCACAGTGATTATAATCGAGGCCGGTATCGGCAAAACCGATAATTTGGTTCTCGCCGTGAATACCGCGTCGCCATATAGATGTATCTCCAGCAGCGGGGATTGTGCCACCCGAAAATTCCTGGACGAAGAAGCAAGTGCTATGGTTTTTCAGTTCCTTGCGCCCTTTTGGCGTAATCCATTTGATTTCCGGGATAAAAGCCAATTTGTCGACGGCCTCCGGCTCGATATGCACGTCCAGCCGGACGACGCGGTGTTCTGGGAAATAGGCGAGGTTAGAGGTCTCTCCGCCTATTTTTTCTATTCTTCGGTTTGCACTTTGAATATCGACATCGGGAAAGAAAGACAGAACAAGGGTATAAAGAGGGTCCTCGGGGTCGTAACGCAACTTGCCGATTTTCGGGTCGAGCTTATACGCCGGGTGGAACATACCGACCCATCGCACAAAGGGCAACCGTTCGACCTCGGAGCGCGTCTGCTCGTCCATACGGACAATCAGCGCGAAAAACGGGACATAATCGTAGAGCGTCGCGCCGAGTCCGGTAAGCTCTTTGAGCCAAAATTGCTGAGTCGGCCCCTCGAACTGAACTATGTAGTAGTTATCTCCTGTCGGGTCGGGCTTGATACGCAGTTTTTCGGAGATATTCGGTTCGCCCTCGAGCGGGTCGAATTTATAGTGAACAAACGATAAGATAGACGGATTCTCCTGGCCGATAAGAGGGCATACTAATACCAGGAGAATGGCCGATATTAAACCTGCGCTCCATCCGTTTCGAATGGAGGATTTCAGCAGGTATTTCGGTAGGTCGGATATATATCGGCGTTTATATATGTTAAATGCCATTAAATTTTTACGGAAAAAGCGAGCTTATAATTAGGATTATTTTTATCTATTAGCATTTATTACTGGAAAAACTCACGCTTAAGTTATTTCCCAATTATTATCATTTGATTTCTTATTTAACTATTGGGAAATAGGCTGTTTGATTTCGTTTAATGGTTGTGTTTTCTCCATTTCATTAGCGGGTTTGAATTCTGGTCCAGGTCCGAACCGCAAATCTTGAAATCTCGCTATCCTCCCACCTTTCAATTCCTGGTCAGCCCGATTGCAGACGACGTGATACATAAACGGCGTATTCGACGTGCCACCACCTAACTCAACTACGTCGAATCCTGTGGCCGTTTTGTTTTTTACGACTACCCCTTTGCAATTTTCATTCTCCTCAAGTTGAATAAATACGCGCAACGGATGGTCTTCGTTGATAGCTACGTTTTTGACAAAGGTCGGGTCAAGCTTAATATGGGCGAATCCGTTTTTAAGTTGATCTTGGCCGTAATCTTCGAAAAGCACCTCGGGGGCTTCGGGACAGTAAAGCGTTACGGTATTGCCGTCTACGTCTTCAACCAAAGTCGAAGCTACACCAGGGCCCCAAATTTTATAATATGTTCCGCCTGCTGACCAGGCGTTAACCAGGACTTGATTAAGAACACAATCGTGAGTGATTATTGCGGAAGTTTGGACACCAATCGTAGCGTCTGTTTGTGTCGCGTAAAGACCATCGTCGTAACCGCAAAATGCGCCCCCCGAACCTGTTAGCAAAGTTGCTATACTTGCATTGCCCCCTCCCACAACACCTGTCCCAGTGAGGGCAGAACTGACAAATTCGCCACCATAGCTTCCAGTGTTTGTAGAAACAGTTGCTTCTCCGGCCCATCCTCCAACAGCTGTGCCGCCATTTGTAGCCACGCCATAAGCACCATTGGCCCAATAATCAGTTTCGTCGAGAGTAGTCTCGAAATAGCCGCCTATCCAGCAATCGGAATGCCCTACGATTGCGGCGTAGTTCGCGTTAGAAGGTGTTCTTCCGAGAACGGCGACCCTATCGATATTGCTTATATCACCCCATACGGCTACACCGGGGAGTATTGCATCGTCTAAAACGATGGAGCCTACATATCCCATATAAGCATCGGTTTGCAGTCCACCATTATCCGACATAGCGCGAAGTGCAGCGGCGCCGCCGCCCGCAGTCGAACGGAAATACCCGCCCCAGGTGTTTGTGTTTCCGTTATAATAAAGTCCGTATGTTTCTCCGCTGTCATATACGTGAATATTATCGTTCGTTACCGGCTGAATATAAGCGGCTGCGGCCGGTCTATACCAATACTCGGGCACACCGCTTGGCGGCGGGTCGGGAAATTCCATCCAGGAGCCGGCATTATGCTTGTATTCGATTCTCCCAGCATTATCGCGGAAACCATAACCGCCGCTGCCGGTAGTGGTATTGCCGTTAATATAGTCGAATGAAAAGATATCATATTCGGCCATATCGAGGTTCTGCGTCGCTATATGGTTCCCGAGGTTGTCCGCGCCGCCGCTTGCTGCCCAGTATGGTGCCCCGGCTGCGTCCTGCGTCAGAACATAACCGTCGGTGCCGGAATGAGGTGTTACCTGTATGGCGCCGGCCCCATTACCGTAGAGTATTCCACCGGAGGTGAACGACGTTGCACCGGTGCCGCCGTCCGGAACGGGTATCGGAACTGGTTGCGAAGAAACTACGCCCGTGCCAGTAGTTACTTTCAGATAACCGGATGAAAGAGCGCTGAGAGCCTGCTCGTTTGTCAATGTCGCGTCCGGGGTTTGTGTAATATAAGTAGCATTGATTGGCGCACCGCCACCGGCGGCATCTCTTAAAATTACATCGCCGTTAGCATCGACCGTGAGAAACTTGTCCGCGGTTACACCGGGAGCATAAGCGCTTGTAAGCTGAGTAAATCTAAGTCCGCTCCTATTGCTGGAGCCACTATTAATTTCTAATTTGTTATTCGGTGTTCCTGTCCCGATGCCAACATAATCGTCAGCTGAAAGCGTGCGTATGAGGTTGGGGTCAGTATCGCCTTCGACGCGGAAATAGGCAGCGTCGTCTCCATCTTCGTTCACGACTACGCAAGGTGGGTCTGGCACACCGTCGATAAGTAACATATTTTTGTTGGAGGTATAAAATTGAATCCTATCGGTGCTAGGGAACCGTATATAGCAATCCGCGTCGTCGTTGTGGTGTAGATAATCGTCAATACCCATATCTCCGGCAACATCAAGCTCGTAATCCGGTGCGTTGGTCGCAATGCCGATATTATCCGTAATAGTGCTGGGATACATGCTTCCAGTTCCAGCACCGTCCCAGTCGTTATCTGCGGCCCCCGATTGTGCTTGCCAATCATAATTGGTTCCGTCGAAAGCGAGGACATCCCCTGCCGCCGATGGCGCATCGCCATCGCTGTCGAGGATATCAACCACATCATCGAGATTCAGTGTGCCGTATATACCCATATCGCCATCGATATACGCCGCCCAATCGCCCGATGATGGGTAATGGTCGGGGTTGTTAGCGCATGCGAATAACGCTACATTGACGGTCGCGTCCTTGATAACATAGGCCCAAACACCTGTATTCGTTGCGCCGACACTGCGTGCCCTAGCGTAAATACCTATCTTATCTCCATTGTCGCCGCTTGCTTCAGTATAGATACCGTATTTATTTCGCGTAGCGACATTAACATCATTGGTATTTTGGAACCATCCCCCATAATTTGCAGCATCGAGGTCATCACCAAATAGGCCGCGAACTCCATATGTACCATTACCTAACCAACCTTCATTAGCGGTGCTTGTTCCCGGGTGTCGTCCATAAACGCCATAATTATCGGCGCCTATATACCCGTAAGTACCGGTATCGTCGTTTATACCATATATTGCATAAGTGGTGCCTCTTCCATAAACGCCACGTCCGTTGCGACCGAGTTGGCCGTAATTGTCGGCGTCGTATTCTCCATGAATAGCCGTTACGGTAGCAGCACTGTTAACCTCGAGTTTATAAGATGGAGCCGTTTCCCCTATACCAACATAACCGCCGTTATGATACATATCGTCGTCGATACCCGGAGTCCCACCGCCAACCTTAACCCAGTCGTTGTCCGCGCCCGTGGCGTCGATAGTAATCGTATTACCGGCCTCCGAAAGCGTAATATTAGAACCGGCCTCTAAAGTAACATCTGTAGCACTACCGGTTAGTTGTATCAGCGATGTCGTAGCTGCGCCTGCGCCGACCGATAACGCTTGGTTATCCGTGTTTGCCTCGTAGCCGTCCCCCGCCGCATCGATAGTAATTGTGTTTCCTGCGCGGCTGACAGTAGCAAGTCCGGATTCCTGAAATGTTACCGTCTCGCCGGCGGAAATATCCGTGGTCGCGCCCGCATTCACCTGAAGCTTCCAGTTGTTATAATTATCGTATATTCCCGGGATTACCTCGAGCTGGTCGGAGCCGTTAATCTGAATCGTTACACCATCGACGTTAACCTGAAGAGCGGTCGCGCTCGGCGCATCCAGACCAGTGAGTGTAAGCTCGGTCATATCAGTTGTAAGAGTAATATCGCCCGTGCTTGCGCCGTCCGGGTCGATACCAGTTCCGCCGGTTATACTCGTAACGCCGCCAGTATAAGTTATAGCCTGCCACTCACTTACAGCATTAACCCAGGTTAAAACCTGGCCGTCGGTCGGTGCCGGAGTATTGACATTTCCGATATCGTCGAGAGTATTATCGCTGAGGTCGTCCGCTTCGTTGTCTATCGTTACCGGCCAGTCCGTTCCGGCCTCGGTAATAGTCAGCGCGTCGGTGCCGTCGTTCCATGTAAACGCAGTTATAAGCTCGTTACTCGCGTCGCCATCGACCTCGCTCTCGAGAAAACCGGATATAACTGCACTCTGTGATAACGCACCATCGCCGTCGTAGATAGTTAGCGTATTGGTTCCGTTATTCCAGTTCATCGAATTGTTCAGATAATACGACCCATGCTGGTCGTCGAGCAAATCCGAATTAAGGTCGGTTACGAGGTTACTCGACCCTACCGCGAACGGCGCGCCCATCGCGTCGAATGTCTGCAATCCTGTCCAGGTGTTCGGGTTCGTCAGGTTGATACCGAGCTGGAACGTGGCGCCGTCGCCGGTGAGAGTCGCGTCGTGTTGGACTACCTGAATACCCCAGTTATCGCCGCCTCCACCGCCGGCAAGAGCGCGCATAGCATAAGGCACCGGGACATATTCCTCGCGCGGGGCCATCGTTACACCTTCGACCTGGATTTCGAGATAGTATGCCTCACTGAAATCGAGACCGCTCAAAGCGGAAATCCGTCCCAGAACGACATCGAACAACCCATTGGTAATTGTAACCTCGTTCGCGCCCGTATGGTTTTCGACCCACAAAGTGCAACCGGGCACATCGTCGGCGACCTTTGCGGTATTAAGAATGCGGAATACGATGTCGTAGGTTCCGTTCAGAGCGACACCGTTATCGTCCGTTATTTTGCCCTGATATTCGAGATAGAACGGAACCGGCGCGGCCCAGGCGCATATCGCACCGAACAGCGTAACTGCGATTATTAAATACTTTACGGCTTTCATAATAACCTCCTGATTGCTTTATTTCGTTAAAGTTTTTTTATCTTCTGTATTTCAGCAAAATCCCGAGATAATAAATATCTCCACCTATATCATTATGTAATACTCTAAGGCCACAAAAATCCCCGGCTGATATAAAGTCGTAAACGCCGCTAATATCTATCTCGATTAGCTTATCGGCCATTCCGGTGAAATCATACACTGTTAATACCTCGGAAGATTCGTGCATATTATAGCTTTCGCCCACGGAACAGTATTGTGAGAATAAATCTATATCCTTACCGGGGCCTGCCACATCTACCGACGGAAAAGCGAAAAGGGTAAGGCTAATTAGAGAATTGAAATCTTCAGGAATATAAAAAGTAAAAACTGCTGTCCGAATTAAATTATTTGCCTTTTTAACACTGTAATTTTCGTAATTATCCGAACCACCGGCCGGGAAAAACACCTCGACAGTATCGCTACCGCCGCCACCTGCGGCATCGAAGGTTATAGTATTAGCGCCGTCGTTAGGGGTAATAGTCATATTTGCGCCGGCAACAAAGTCGATATTACCGAAGTCGTTTATCACGCCGTCGATAGAGCTGACAACGTTACCGTTTATGGTCGGGTTAGGATATATTCCGGTTAGATTCCCGCCTGCGGTCTGGCCCTCGTCGATGTAATTCATAGTAAACCAGGTCGGGTCCGCGGCGATAGCGTCCGCTGAGACGTTTATCCCTGTTCCCGCGCCGACATCGAGTGTCACAGTCGCCCCGCTGCCGCCGCCGGTCAGGCCGTCACCGGCGACGACCTCGTCCACGACCCCACCACCTCCACCACCTCCACCAACAACGCTATCCGCGACATTAGCGCGAAAAGCGTAAGGGCTGGACGACAACTTCACTCTCGGTATCAACGTGCTTACATCGACCACGACCTCGAGCCAGTAGTCCGTGTCGAACGGCAGATCGATTGGGTTTATCGAGCCGAGCGTAACATCGAACAGACCATTGACGACCGGCACCTCGAAAGCCCCGCTGTGCGTCTCGGTCCAGAGCGCGGAGCCGCCCGATTCCGAACTGTAGATACGGAACGTCATCGGAAGCGTGTCGTTGATACCTACACCACCGGCGTCGGTCAGCTTGCCCTGATAATCCATCTCGGTCGGGACAGCCGCGACAACCGCGCCGATTAAAAGCGTCATCGATGCAATTCGATATAGTCTCATCTTGTCTCCATAATCCAAAACAGGTTTTTAGCTCTCTCTTCTTTATTTCGCGATTTTCGTGGGTGCCAACTGCGTTAGCCCGAAACGGGCGGATACCATTCGTTTCTATACGCTGTGTTAATTATTTTATATATGTTGTTTTCGTTTATTTCGTTTCAATCCGCGGAATTTTCGTCCGCCTCTTTCCTGATATTGTATGTATCGTCGGGCGTCACCGTTTCGGTAGGCGCATGTTTTTCGATAGAAATTCCCTTTTTGATGGCGCTTTTTTCGACAGGCAAAACGAGTCCGCTCGTTGCCTTCCTGTCTATCGGCTTTCCTTCGGCTGCATCTGTCGGTATTGGGGAGCTCTCATCGCGAGTAAGAGCAGGTTCGAGCAATGCTGGTTTTCCAGCAACTTCTCGCGCTGCTTTGGCTTCGTCGAGGTATTTCTGCTTCCTGCGCTCCATCATCTCGTCGTATGTGAACATCTCGACACCGGCTTCGCGGAGTTCCTCGACCCATTCGGGAGGTATTTGTACGCCGTAAGCGTCGAAATAGGGTGGCGTTTCCGGAGGAACATTTTGTGTAGATTCCTCTTCTCTTTTTAACGACATAGTTTTTTGGGGACCTGGTGCCGGCGGGAATCGTAATTGAGAAAAATTAGACACTCTCGTTTCGGTACTATCCTGCGAATAGAATGTAGCATCGGCCCTATTCGCTATAACCATCCAAGTAAATTCCGTATTTGATGTGCCACCATTCAATTCTATAACATCGAACCCATTGGGTGATTTATTGGTTACATAAACACCGTTACAATCATCTTCGAGTTGAACGAACACACGCAATGGGTGGCCGTCATCGATACGGACGTTTTTAGCAAAGACAGGGTCGAGTTCGATGACTGCTTTTCCATTAATTAGCTTACCTTTGCCGAAATCTTGGAATAGCACTTCCGGTGCTTCGGTGCAGAACATCGTTACCTTATTTCTGTCAAGATCCTCGACTATTGTAGATTTAACACCGCTACTATAGATACCGTATGCGCCCCAATCTGCGCCATTCCAAAACGCGATATACGAATACAAACCCCAACCGCCATCGTAGTATCCACCGGCTATGTCATATCCTGGATTTGTGCAAACACCAAACACACCGAAATTATATCCGGTACCCGATATACCTGATCCAAGCGCCATTATACTTCCAGCTTCGTTATTATTTGTTCCGCAAAGGCCGGTTCCCTGTTGTGCAACGTTAATAGAGCGAGAAACAATACCGCTAGCGTCATTATCTTCAGCTTCAAGTAGATACGGTGCGGTCGTTCCAACACCCACACTAACCTGGTTATTCACGTCGTCGAAATAGAAGTTCGACGCTCCACCGAAAGCCCCACCATTATTATATTGCATTTGGGCATCCACACCTCCTGGAGAGCCTCCACCCCCGCCGGTAAGGTCGTCGGACCAGGTTAACCCTCCACCTGCACCACCGGACTTCAGGACTTGCCCAGGGGAACCAACACTTCCCGCCCAATCGCGTAAATCATCGACCCAGTAGAAATCCACAGGACCGTTAACGTACAGAGCATAACTGGAACCGCCGAGGTAAGCGTAATGTGTACCACCGTCGCCGTATACTCCGTATGTTCCGCCGAGGTAACCCCATACTGCGCCGTTCTGACCTTCAACGCCGCGTGATGAACTACCTATTAACCCGACAGGGCCGGAGCTATGGCTGCCCAATACTCCAAAGCCGGTGGCAGAGGAACTATACCCCCATACACCGTAGTCGCCTGCGGCGGAGCTTGTGCCATAGACACCCGTTGTTGCAGCGCCACCGCTACCGAAAACGCCCGCACCGCTTACGTTGTTACTAATACCCTGAACGCCGCTGTTTGCCCCCCCCAAAATACCGTTTATGTTGGCATCATACTGACCGTAGGCGCCTACGCTCGCGGTTCCCATATATCCATATCTAGAAGAACTGTAAATACCACAGATGCCGACGCTCCCTTCACCGATAACACCCGCGCCATCAATATAAGCAGTTCCCCCGCTATTTGCGCCTAATCCCCATACACCGATACCTGTTGCATTAGCATTCACTCCGAACACACCGGCGCATACATTACTTGCCGCTGTACTCGCAGAACCTAAGGCGCCATCATTTGCGCCAGTCGAAACGCCTACTACGCCTGCGGCGCCCCCGGCGGCATATGTTGTTCGGAACCATCCACCGTGCCATTCGGGGCTATCACCGCCGAAATATGCAGTAGCTGTTCCAGAAGCGTAAACCTGAGCGTTCGGGTTAGTCGAGCCCCAATCGTTTCCGGGAGAGAGGTAAGTTCCGGGGCCGTTATCTACCCAATAGTTACTTCCGCCGCCGGTTCCCGAGTAATTTATCGTAATCGTCTGTCCTGCTTGTGCCAAAGTAATATCCGTTCCGGAAGCTAATGTTATATCGCCCTGAAGATACGGGTTAGCATCGGCGCGAATCTGGTTGACATCGGCGTCGTCGGTAAGGTCTATTCCGCCGATATTGTGGAAATCGTTTGCGCAGGCGTTTTGAACGTCGGTTAAAGTTACATCGTCGGCCTCGTTGTCGATTGTAACAGTCCATGGAGTTCCAGCCTCGGTAATGGTCAATTGGTCGGTGCCGTCGTTCCACGTAAACGCGGTAATAAGCTCGTTGTTGACATCGTCGTCCACCTCCGCCTGCAGGTATCTGCCGTCCAGGTCGACCGAACCGTAACTCGTTACGTGACCCGACCAGTCGATACCCAAATCTTGTATTACTACACCTCCGCTAAGGTTTATACTCCCCTGGCTGGATTCGTCCTCGTGGGCAATCGTAATCGTATTGCTTGAACGGGTTACATCGATACCGGTTCCTTCGGCGAAATTCACTGTCGCGCCGGAGGTTATATCGACCGTCGCGCCACCGTTTGCCTGGAGCTTCCAGTTATCGTAATCGTCATATATTCCCGACACGACCTGGAGCACATCGCCGCTAATCTCGATAGTCGTGCCATCGACATTGACCTGAATATTATTGGCGTTGGCGGTAATTCCGTCGCCCGCGATATCTCCAACGGCGAGCGTAGCGGTAAGGCCGCTGCCGAGAACACCGCTCGCATCGGCAGTAAGGCCGTTTCCAGCGGTAATGCTCCACGCCGTATTCCCCTGAACGGCAGTATTAGCGGCGTTACCGTAAATAACGCTCAGCGAGGTCGCGGTCGGAGCGGACAGCCCGGTCAACGTAAGCTCGGTCATATCTGCAGTAAGAGTAACCGCGCCACTGCTTGCTCCGTCGGGGTCTATTCCGGTTCCTCCGGTTATGCTGGTAACTCCGCCTGTGGAAGGTAATGCCTGCCATTCGTTTGTAGCGCCGCCGACCCAGGTTAAGACCTGACCGTCCGCCGGTGCGGGAGCGTTGACATCCCCGAGGTCGTTTAGATTATTATCGTTGAGGTCGTCCGCCTCGTTATCTATCCATACGTCCCAGTTCGCGCCTGCTTCGGTGATACGGAGAAGGTCGGTGCCGTCGTTCCACGTAAACGCGGTGATAAGCTCGTTGTTGATGTCGCCGTCGACCTCACTCTCGAGGAAGCCCGTGATTACGACACTCTTAACGTTGGTTCCGGCCCCGTCGGTAACCGACACAGTATTCGTAACGTTATCCCAGCTCATAGAATTGTTCAGGTAAAACGACCCATCCTGGCCATCGAGCAAATCTGAGTTCAGGTTCGCCACGACACCGTTATCGGAAGCATCGACAGCGAACGGAACGCTTCCCGAAGCCGTATTAAACGTCTGCAGTCCGGTCCACGTATTATTATTCGCGAGATTTATCCCGAGCGGGGTTTCGTCGCCGTTGCCGAGAAGGGTCGCGTCGGTTACGACATCCTGTGCGCCCCAGTCGTCTCCGGGAGCGCCACCGACC
>Ga0180301_10003140_pt1 | contig 12957 bp, 11 predicted proteins | sample GuaBasSediGuay16_FD_121797 | JGI IMG/M metagenome (GOLD analysis project Ga0180301, IMG submission 121797) | Subseafloor sediment microbial communities from Guaymas Basin, Gulf of California, Mexico - Guay16, Core 4569-2, 12-15 cm | ecosystem: Environmental > Aquatic > Marine > Hydrothermal...
GTCAAGGGTGAATATCCAGGATACTGTTTTTTCTCAACGCTCAGTAATGCTCTCAGACAGTGAGCCAGTCTCCAATCGGATGGCCTGTCCGCAATAATATTTTCAAAAAGCTAAACTGATACCTAAAGTGTTAGCAGCAGTTCAGGAGGCTATTGATTGATCAGCTTGGTCAGACTTCCAGCAGGCTTGAAATGGACCGCCAACCGCGCTGGCACGTGAACAGCAATTCCCGTCTTCGGGTTTTTCCCCCTCGTGGCTGCGTGTCTTTTTACGCTGAAGCGCCCAATGCCCCGGACTTCGATCGCTTCTCTCCTAATCAGGGCCTGGGCCATGCTCTCAAAAAGGGTCCTTGTCACTTCTGACATATCGCCCCTGGTAATACCTGGAAACGCTTTTACCAGCGCATCTGTGAGCTCACGCTTAACCACCCAGTCACTCCCGAGCAGGTGTCCAAAGATATCCGTAGTGAAAGGCTTCGGAAGTTATTTCGCCCAGCATCTCGGTGAGCGATGATCCAAAGATGTATTCTAAAAGCGAAAACTTCTTTTCTTTTACGTAGAAAACAGAGGGCTCCCCTTCGATGCCGGCAAGTTTCGCCGCCAGTGTGATGGCATCCTCCAGATTGCCCAAACTGTCGAGCAGGCCAAGTTTCTTGGCGTCTTCCCCCGTCAAAATACGCCCATCAGCAATTGCCCGGACTTTTTCTTCGGGTATCTTTCTTCCCTCAGCAACAGCTCTTATAAACTGCTCGTGCAGATTGCCAAGAAAACTTTGCAGGAGTTCTTTTTCTTCATCTGTCATCTTCCGTAGCGGGGAGCCAACATCCTTGTATTCGCCGCTTTTGAGAACATTAGCGGAGATACCTATCTTCTTGAACAGCTCTTCAACATTGGGGAATTTCGCAATCACGCCGATGCTGCCCGTGATAGTGCCTGGATTTGCCATAACATGATCCGCTGCTGCTCCAACATAGTAGCCACCTGAAGCGGCAACGGCGCCCATAGAGGCGACTACTGTTTTTACGCGAGTGGTTTTTTTAACTTCCTCATAGATCTCCTGAGATGGGCCAACAGCACCACCTGGAGAATTGATTCTCAACACTATCGCCTTGATGTCTTTGTTCCGGCGCAAGCTCCTGAGGTGGGCCAACACAGGCTTGGGATCCGTAATAACCCCCTTGATCTCGACAACACCAACCTTTTCACCAAAACTCAAGGATGGTTCACTCTTGCCTAAAAAGAAGAGGAGGGCAATGCTGATAATCACAATAGCCCCGATAGCCCACATAACCAACAGGGAAAACAAAACAGGGTGTCTTCTGGCAAACATGGTATTGTCTTCAAGGGCTTTTGGAGAACCAGGAATGCTGTGTATCTTCTATGCCATGGGCAGCTGAATCAAGCTGCTTCGACGGTTTCATCAACAGTTTCATCGGTCTTACTGCCAGACGCGGTTTGCTTTTCAGTCGGCCCCCGGGGGGCTTTCTCTTCTGTTTCGGGAGCAGAAAGCTCTTGTCTTTTTTCCTGGCTTTTGTCTGAACCTTCTTCCTCGCCTTGGTCGACTGCTTCAGACGATATATCAGATCTTTCATCGGGAGGATTTTGAGTGACTATCTCTTCTTTAAGATCTTCCTTCAAGATCTCTCCCAAGCTTGATGGAGATCCCCTGAAATTATTCAGGTAACCGCTTATGAGATCTTGTTCCTCCTCCATTTCGAGTTGCTTTATGGAAAGACCTATCCGCCGCTCTTTAGAATTAATATTAAGCACCTTGGCTGATACGATGTCTCCAGCGTGGAATTTACCCACGGGGGTACTGAGTTTTTCCCTGCTTATCTCCGAAACGTGAACCAATCCTTCGATCCCCTCCTCAAGCTCGACAAACACACCAAAATCCGTCACATTCGTTACAGTGCCTGTAATAGTGCCCCCTTCCTTATACCGTTCGGGAACTGTTTCCCAGGGGTCTTTTTGAAGCTGTTTAATGCCTAGGGAAAAGCGCTCATTTTCCTTGTCAATGTTTAGAACAATGGCCTGAACCGAGTCGCCTTTCTTGTAAAGTTCTGATGGGTGCTTGACGCGCTTGGTCCACGATATGTCGGAGATATGCACCAGGCCGTCAATCCCTTCATCAATCCCGATAAACAAACCAAAGTCGGTGATGTTCTTGATTTTCCCTTCAATCGTAGTACCGACTGGATACTTTTCGGCAATCACATCCCATGGGTTTGGCACCACTTGCTTCATGCCGAGAGAGATTCTCCTGCTCTGAGCAGAAATATTTAGAACAACAGCCTCGACTGTGTCACCAACAGAGACTATTTTGGAAGGATGCCGGATCTTTCTCGTCCATGACATCTCTGAAATGTGAATCAGGCCTTCGACCCCCTTCTCGAGTTCAACAAATGCCCCGTAGTCCGTCAGGCTCACAACTTTGCCCGTAACATGGGAGCCGATAGGATATTTTTCTTCGGCCGTTTCCCAGGGATCTGGTAACAATTGCTTCAACCCGAGCGATACGCGCTCCCGTTCCAGGTCAAGGTCCAACACTTTTACCGTGATACTATCTCCCACCGAAAACATCTCAGAAGGATGACGAATCCGCCCCCACGACATATCCGTGATATGCAGCAGGCCATCGATACCCCCCAAATCGACAAAGACTCCGTATTCGGTAATGTTTTTCACTACGCCATCCATTATCTTGCCTTTGTGGATGGTAGCAAGAGTCTTTGCCCGCTCCAACTCCCGTGCATTTTCCAGTAATACCCGCCTGGACAATACAACGTTGCTCCGCTTTCTACTGTATTTTAAGATCTTAAACTCAAATGTCCTGCCCACCATTTCATCAAGATCGGGCACTGGTCTAAGGTCAACCTGAGAGCCCGGCAAAAAGGCAGGTACCCCGATATCGACTGTAAGCCCGCCCTTGACACGGCCGGTGATAACTCCTGTAATTGGTTTGTCTTCTTCGTAAGCTTTTTGGATATCCTCCCAGACTTTTATTCTGGAGGCCTTCTCCTTGGAAAGCATCACAGCTCCATCTTGAAGCCCGGTGCTGTCTTCAGGCTCCCAGCGTTCCACCATAACGGAAATTGTGTCACCAACCGCGGCATTGATAGTTCCATCTGATGCCCGAAATTCCTCGATAGGAACTCGCCCTTCCGATTTGTATCCAATGTCGACTAAAACAAATTCTTTATCAATCTGAATGATCTTGCCTTCAACAACTTCCCCCTCACGGAAGCGTTTGATGCTTTCCTCATACATCTTTTCCATGGCGCCCTCGCCGGCATCCGCAACTTTGGCGTCGGCCACGTCCGCATCGTCCTCAAACACTGGTGAAGCCTGAGGCTTTTCCTGCGCACCTTCGTTGTCAATTGCATCGGTAGCGTGATATTCGGTTGGTTTACTGCTTTCGGTTAGGCCTTCTTGTCCCATGTTGGCTTCCCCGAGTTCTTGTAGTCCGGTTTCGGTGTTTTTGTCCGACAATTCCATCAAACGCTTGCCCCCTTTATTCTTTTCGAGATGCCCATTGCCCATGTTGTTCCATAGGATAACGCTACATAGCAAGTGTTTACTCAAAACACAAGCCTTATTTCACGATCCCGGCTATATAGCGGTGCATAAGATCAACTACCTCTTCGATTTCCATTAAAGTGGAATCGATTCTGATCGCATCACGGGCCGGCTTTAATGGCGCCAGTGAACGGCTTGAGTCGCGCTCATCCCTCTCTGTCACGGCTTTGGCAACTTCATCCAGCCTGATATGCGTTCTCCCCATGCGGGCGGCCAATTCCTTGTATCGCCTCAAGACACGTGTGTCGTGATCAGCATCCAGATAAAACTTCATATCAGCATTGGGGAATACAACGGTTCCGATATCACGTCCTTCAACAACGACAGCCCCGTCTTTAGCCATCTTTTTCTGCACTTTCAGGAGAAACTGACGTACACACCGGCGTGCAGAAATATCAGAGGCGAGCATACTAATCTCAGGAGTCCGAATCTGTTCGGTGATGTCAATCCCATTCATGTACAATCTTTGGCCGTTCGGGCTTTCCCTGAACTCAAAGGTTAGTTTGCTGCAAATATCCGCCAGCTTGCTATCATCGTCTGCTGCCCACTTTTTGCGGGAGGCAGCAAGCGCTACGCCTCTATATAAAGCCCCTGTGTCGATATAACGATACCCCAAACGCTGCGCCAGCAAACGGCTTACCGTGGTTTTGCCCGCCCCCGAAGGGCCGTCTACCGTTATCAAAAGACGTTTCAACTATAGCACCTCTTTGAGAGCTTCGATAAAACGCCGATTTTCTTCAGGCAAGCCGGCGTTGACCCGAATATAGGTCGAATAACCGTATGCGCTCATGGGACGTACGATCACGCCCTTGCGAAGCATGTTCTCAAACACGACGCTTGCATCTTGCTTTACATCTATTAAGAAAAAATTGGCCTGGGACGGAAAATACGAAAGCCCCATTTTATCTATCTCGGCATATAAGAAGTCGAGCCCCCCATGAACCGTCCGAATCGTCCGTTTGAAAAACTCATCGTCGTCAAGTGCTGCAAGTGCCCCAACCTGTGCCAGGACATTGGTATTAAAAGGTTGCCTGACCCTGTCGATTAGGTCTACCAGCTCTTCCCTCATCACACCATACCCTATGCGGAGGCCGGCAAGGCCGTATGCCTTTGAAAAGGTTCGCAGGGTCACCACGATTTTGTCACTGTTCACATAACGCAACCCTACCGGACAGGTTCTATCTCGCACAAATTCAATATAGGCTTCATCCACCACAACGATTATTTGGCGGGGAATCTTGTCCAGAAACTCTTCAAATGCCTCAGACGAAACTATTGTTCCGGTTGGATTGTTGGGATTGTTTACAAAGATCATGCGCGTCTTCACTGAAATATGCTCTGCCATACTTTTTAGATCAACAACCATGTTCTTCAAAGGCACCTTAACAGGCCTTCCCCCGGCAGCCTGTATGATGATTTCGTACATCAAGAATGAAGGCGCAGGCATAATTACTTCATCATCCTTCCGGAGAAAAGTCCGAACCAGAAGTTCGATGATCTCATTAGACCCGTTTCCAAAAACGATCTGCTTACTTTGAATCCCGAGCATTTCTGCCAAGCGTTTTTTCAGACGATGACAACTCCCGTCCGGATAGCGGTGTATATCCTTTAACGCCCTCCTGATCGCTTCAATGGCTTTCGGTGATGGGCCGAGGGGATTTTCGTTGGAGGCCAATTTCACCGAATTACTGAGGCCGTACGTGCGTTCCAATTCTTCAATTGTTTTGCCCGGCACATAAGGCTTCAATCGAAGGATATAGTCAGGTACTTCCATAGTAGCTCTTATCCTTTCTCAGACATTAAGTCGTTTGACCATTTTTCTGGTAGCACAATTTCTCTGGTTGAAAAAGGTTTTTCGTCCATCATTGTTGCAAGATCGACGATATGGTAATAAAAAGAAGCGATCACTTTAGCCCCTTTGAAAAATACACATATTGCAGTGTCCAGACTATGATTGGAGTTTAAGGTGTCGTAACAGTTTAGCTTTTTTAAAAAACAAACATACGCAATAATATTTTCAAAAACCTTGTATGATTAAAACAAAAATAAAACAGGAAAAGAAAAGGGGGTATGGGGGGACACCCCCACACCGAAAAATCGGTTTATCACAGAGCTTTCTTTTATTCGGTAAAACCATTGAGCTAAATTGCTACCAGTTTTCTATGTTCACTTTTCTGGCACCTGGCACCTGAAACCTGATACTTTTTCCCAGGGTCTAAGGCCGCCGTGGAAGAAACCACCGTACGGAGATAAATTTGTGAGGCTCCCGTTTGGCTTCATTACCGGGAACCCTGCTATTCCGGGTACTCTGTTTTCTCGCTGACGATGATCGCCGCCAGAACAGAAAAAAAGAGTCCGTGAACGGGCACAAAAGGCTTTTGTGAGGGATATTGCGCAGATATTTCTATGACTGAGGACAGAATCCGAAAAAGTGAAAAGGATCAGCCGCGATGGAAGCGCATGATGTTTAAAGGCCATAAGGTTTGGCTTCAACTTGATGCCAGCGGGCAACCAGTTGTTGAGAACAATAAAGTTTTGATCAAATACCGGTTGGACCATGAGTATCAATACTGGGTACCCGCAAAAGCCGTCGAGCCAATAAACCCCAAGCACCTGAAAAAGAAGAATACCGGGAAAAAGCCGGGCCATCCTGAAGGCCCCCTTAAGCGGGGAGTTCCCTTCCAGGAGTTACTAACTGCAGGACCAGCAAAGGAGGAATCGGTTCTTCCGGGAAGCATTGTGATTTACACTGACGGCGCATCTTCAGGCAATCCCGGTCCTGCCGGCATAGGCATTGTCATGCGATATGGCAAACATACAAAGGAAATTTCACGCCATATCGGCATCGCAACCAACAATATAGCCGAACTAATGGCGATTAAAGTCGCATTAGAAGCCGTTCGTACAACCGACATCCCGGTTCGACTATATACTGACAGCCGATATTGTTACGGCCTGCTGATCCTTGGATGGAAGCCCAGGCGAAACGAGGCTCTGGTGGCAGCAATCAAGAAATTAATGAAGAGATTTCAGGACCTAAAAATCATCAAGGTTGAAGGACATGTCGGAATAGCCGCAAACGAACAGGCAGACCGCCTGGCACGGGCGGCAGCACGTAAAAAGCCCCGGAGCAATGCTGCGGGGCTCTAAGTATCAATATGTATGAGGACTTCACGGAAAAGAGCCAAGCCTACTTCTTTTCCTTCTTTTCCTTCTTTTCCTCTTCCTTCTCTGCTTTCTTCTCTTGTTCTTTTTTCTTTTGTTCTTTCTCTTCCTTTTCAGCTTTCAGCCGCTCAACCTCTTTCCTCAGCTCTTCTGCCTCTTTTTTATACTTCTCAGCTTCTTCCTTTCCAGCAGTGGAAACCCCAAATTCCTCCTCTTTGCCCTTCCACTTGTCTTTCAGCTCATCAACTCCTAAATAAATTGCCAATGCACCGCCTGAAAGTAGTGCAAACGGTATGGCCCCTGCAAGTAACTGCAAGAAAGGCTTCCACCACAATATCAAGCCCAAAATTCCAAGAACCGCTGCAGCCACACCTCCAATCAATGTCTTCATATGACGTCTCCTCCTTTTTAGACAAGTTATTAGAACAGGTTATTAGAAAGGATGCAAATCAGGTTAAGGTCTCAGTGTTGTCAGCTAACACAAGCGGAAAACCAAATCAAGTGCAAAATGCTAATCGACCCTTTTTTTTCGTTTAAACAGAGGGATCACCTTGCCGCTGCCGCTTGCATCTTTTTCCCTTGAGCCGCCGCCAGGCTGTGTGGATTTCTCTTCTGACGCAACTGGTCCCTTGATTTTTTCTATCCTGATTTTGTGCCCGCCCATTGTAAAGCTTTCTCCATTGATGTACTCTTCCCGAAGTATCCACACAGTTTCAATGACAGGCAACTGCAAAACAAGAAGCCTCACTTGATACCAATCTGGTTTGTGGTTTGCTGAGATATCCTCGATGCGGGCAAAAAAAGCAGGCTGATCTTCCCGATATACTAATACAAGATCGCCAATACTTGCCATTATGGTTCACCTGTGAGATACTGGTTTCAAATTTGACATCAAGCAAATCTATGCTATTTCTCTTATCATCACAAAAGCACTACAAGCAAGAACTTTTAACCGTACTGGTAACACTATGGATTCTTTTGAAAGCAATAGAGGTAAAATAGGAACCTGGATCGATAGATTTCTTCATGGCCATCATGATTATTATGCCTGCGAACTCCCACAGAGGTGGGGCTTCTTTTCCTCCTGGATATTAAAGACCCTTTTTTCCCGTGTCTCGATCAATCCGGTTCAGGCTGCACGATTGAAAATCCTCCGGGAAAAAGGGATTATCGTTTATGCTTCGAAATACAAGAGTAAATTTGAATACCTGTTTTATCATACCAGATACAAAAACGAAGGTCTCCCCTTTCCAAGAATAGCTTTCGAATACAGGGTGTTGCTATGGCAAAACATCTTAACCCTGATCCGGATTGCCGTAAGCCACCTTGATCATTACCGCCGCTATAAGACCTTGCCCAGCCCTTATACATCAGGCTTTTTCAAGCATGCGCTGGAAGAGGGAAATGCCGCATTTTTGTCTTTAGTTGACCGCAAAGCCTTTTATGACCGCCTCGTAAAATCGAAATACGACCCATTACAATATCTGATCGAGGTTCAGCGCAAGACAGATCGTCCAATTTACATCGTTCCCCAGTGGCTCCTTTTCAGCAAGAGACCTCGGGAGGCTACCCCTGGCCTTCTTGATATTTTTTTCGGAAGTCTCGAAAATCCTGGACCTGTCCGCCAATGGGCGCACATCATCCGCTTTCCGGAAAAGCCATTTGTTGAAATCTCTGATCCATTTGACTTGAGCAGATTTATTCAGGAGCCGGACAATCAAAAACGAGATTCAGCCCAACTGTCGTTTTTGCTCAGGCAGCGGCTTCTGGATCAGATGAACCGTCATCGCCAGAGCATTACCGGGCCGGTTCTGAAGTCAAGAGAGGAACTAAAAGAGCTCATCATCAGAAACGAGCGTTTTCAGAATTTCATCAAATCTTACGCCCATTCCCGCAACAAGGACATAGCCGAACTCAATAAGAAAGCAGATGCCTATTTGAATGAAATAGCAGCCGACTACAGTCCCACGGTTGTTCACACCTTGTGCAAGATCTTCAGCTGGGTATGGAAAACCATGTTCGAGGGGATCACCTTAGATATGGAAGGGTTAAACCGGGTCAAAAGTGCTGCAACAAAGGCGCCACTTGTGTTTGTTCCGTGCCATAAAAGCCATTTTGACTACCTTATCCTTTCGTATCTACTCTTTAACCACAACATGCCCTGTCCTCATGTGGCTGCAGGACGTAATCTCGCTTTCTGGCCTATTGGAACCCTTTTTAGAAAAAGCGGTGCATTTTTCATAAAACGGACGTTTCATGGTGCAAAACTGTATGCCAAGGTCTTCTCGGAATACATTCACATGTTGATCGGACAGGGTTTCAACATTGAATTTTTCATAGAGGGAGGCCGAAGCCGCACAGGGAAAATGGTACTGCCAAAGACAGGATTACTCACTATACTCATGGATGCTTATAAGAACGGCGTTTGTCAGGATTTGATGTTTATACCCGTCTATATCGGATATGACCAGCTTCTTGAAGAGGCTGCCATTTTGAAAGAGTTGGAAGGTCAACCCAAAAAACGTGAAAGCTTTGCTCAGTTGATTCATGCCCGAAAGTTTTTAAAAAAGAGACATGGTCGGGTATATGTTCAATTTGCCGAGCCGATTTCACTAAAGGCACTATCATCCAAATCAGGTCACCCTTTACAGGAAATGGAACAGGCTCAATATCAGGCATTCGGTCGCAACCTCGCCTTTCGAATTATTAACGCCATAAATAGCGTATCAGTGGTCACGCCACAGGCACTTACGGCCTGTGCCATCCTTAATTACCCAAGGCATACTTTCACACAAATGGACCTTATGCCTTATCTTGAAACATATTTAAATTACCTGTCTCATCGAAAAGTGCATTTGTCGGAAAGTCTTTACGATCCTCGGAATGCCGTGAAAAATGTTTTAACTTTTTATGAGCACCGCAAATTTATCCAAAAACAGAAGGTCGTCGGAGTTAGCGATGCTCCTGCGGAAGAACAGAGATTTGGGGTTGTCGAAAACAAACGCCTCAACCTTGAATACTATAAAAACAACTGCTTGCATTTCTTTGCGCCGGCTGCTTATACGGCACTTGCAATACTGTCGTATGATTCATTTCAGTTCTCCGCATCTTCCCTCCACTCGGACTATAGTTTCTTGCAGGATTTCTTTAAGTACGAGGTAGCCTTTGATGCGGATAGAACTCCCGAATATATGGTCAGAAAAACCCTTAAGGCCTTTATCGATGACGCTATACTCATACCCCATCAAACGCTCCCGGATACCTACCATATTACGTCGGCAGGATTTCGAAAACTGCTGTTTTTCGCGAGCTTTCTGAAGACCTATTTCGAATCGTACTGGGTGGTCCTCAATGTCCTGAAAAGATACAGCCGTCGGCAGTTGGTGAAGAAACAATGCATGAAAAGAATTCGGGCATTGGGCAATACGATGTATAAACAAAGAGAAATTGAAAGAAGAGAGGCCCTTTCTACTGTCAATTATGAGAATGGCCTGACATTTTTCAATTTTAAAGGAATCCGTGGGAAGGAAGATAAAGAGGAGATTGAATTTTACAGCCGCGTGATTCAAAAATACATGAGCTGTTTCATGGCAGAAAAATAGCCGACAGTGAAGCGGCTGAGAGGGATTCCCCCCGGCTGGCCCGATGCTGCTTTTGAAGGCTATGCTCCTGGCAGCAGGTCTTGGCATGCGCCTGCTACCCGTGACCAAAAAACTGAAACCTCTCTTTCCAAATCCAGGCGGGTTTTACCCGAGGCTCGCCGGGGCAGCGTTGAGCAATGTGGATGCCCAGGACTGGCCGGGATTATTAAAAGCATTTGAGTCATTCCTCCACTACCTTCCAGCAGCGCACCATGTGCCCATTACCAGCATTATAAAAGCCGATTTCCTGTCTCCGACATTGTTCTTCTACAATAGGACACCGGCCCTGAAATTTGCACCCCGGTGGCAGGTTCAAATGGCTTGGGACGTCACCTGAAACGGCTTTCAAATCGCCTCTCAGGTGCGGTTCAGGCACGGGTATTGCTGCAAGCAACGCCCGGGTATAAGGATGAAGTGGATGCTCAAAAAGCTCGTCTACAGGAGCATATTCCATGATCTGCCCTAAATACATGACTGCAACCCAGTCACTAATATAGCTTACAACATTCAGGTCGTGGGCAATAAAAAGATAGCTAAGCCCGAGCTGAGCTTGTAATTCTTTTAAAAGATTAATAATCTGCGCCTGGATCGACACATCAAGCGCAGATACCGGTTCATCACACACGATCAATGACGGCTCCACACTCAGTGCCCGGGCTATCCCGATGCGCTGACGCTGGCCACCGCTGAATTCATGGGGATAACGATCAGCCATGCCTGCGGCGATACCAACCATCTCGAGCAACTTTCCAGAACGTTTCTTGCGCTCATCACGGCCTCTCATGCCTGTAGCCCTCAGACCTTCTTCAATAGATGCCCCTATTGTCATGCGAGGATTCAGGGAGCCGAACGGGTCTTGAAATACGATCTGCATTTTCTTTCGGAAGGGCTTCATCTCATTGCGGGAAAAACTACTTATATCTTTTCCCTGATAGATGATCTTGCCCTCATCCGGTTCAAGAAGCTTGAGGATCAGCTTGCCAACAGTCGATTTTCCGCACCCGCTTTCACCAACCAGCCCCAGGGTCTTCCCCCGTTCGATGTCAAAATCCACCCCGTCAACGGCCTTGATCCAGCCAACAACCCGCTGCAAAAAACCCCTGCGGACAGGAAAGTATTTCTTGAGACCTCTCACCCTGAGCAGAACGCCGTTTGGCGAATCAGTTCTTCCGGTCTGGATGGTCATATCGCAAGTTGCTCAATATCTTCGTGCTTTGTTTTCCCGAAGCCCGCACAGTTTTTTTGGGGCCAATCCGAATTTCCCAAAAGAGTGTGGCACCAGAAATTACTAACTTCCGTCAATTAGGACTGATGGTCTTGCAAAAACTCGAAATTATCCCAAGCCCTTTTCTTTCCTGAAAAATGTGCAATGTTCAAACACCCAGATCATCGAGTGGGCTTGGTGCAGCTTGTCCGCCCTGTTGTAGCACGTGCGTATAAATCATAGTTGTGGCCACATCCTTGTGGCCCAACAATGCCTGTATAGTCCTGATATCGGTACCGCGCTGAAGAAGATGTGTGGCAAAACTATGGCGAAATGTATGTGCGCTTATTCGCTTCGTCATTCCTGCCTTACGTACAGCCGCCTTGATTGCCTTGTTGATGACACTGGGATCGACATGGTGCCGCCGTACTTTTTCGTTGCGCGGATCAACGGCAAGATTACGAGCGGGAAACACATACTGCCAATTCCATTCCTTTGCGGCATTTGGATATTTCCTTGCGAGAGCATTTGGCATATAAACCTCCCCATATCCCTGATCCAGATCCCGGTTATGGATCACCCGTACTTTTGCAAGATGATTCTGAAGTAACGGAATTACTGAGGTTGGGAAAGTCGTGATCCGATCTTTTGCGCCTTTGCCTGAGCGAACAGTGATCTGCTTGAAATTATAATCTATGTCTTGCACACGAAGGCGGACAGCCTCCATGATGCGCAGCCCGCTGCCGTATAATAACTTAACAACCAGTTGCGGGACACCTCCCATGAGAGCAATGATCTGCGCTACCTCTTCCCTGGTCATAACCACGGGGATATTGATCTTCCTGGATGCCCGAACAGCATTAATTTCCTGGTCAAGCGGTTGCTTCAGAACATGTTTGTACAGGAAAACCAACGCATTCATCGCCTGATTCTGCGTGGATGGAGCCACGGCTTTATCCACTGCCAGGTGTGTCAGGAAAGCCTCGATCTTAGCTTCACCATCTATTAAATCCTGCCGACTGCCATACTGTGGTGCCGTATATACCGTTTAATCCAGTCACACAGCCCGCACTTCATCAAGCAGTTTCCTGTTTTTAGATGGGTTTTTCGGCGTTGACATATGGTATTGCCTCCTGTTAAAAATAATAACAAAACTGAAGATAATGGGGCAAGGCAAATATGCCCGAAAATGTATTCAATATCATTATATCAAGGCAAATTTGCCTGTCAATCAATGGTTCGGTGTATATAGACGATAAATGAAAAAAATTTGTTATATCATTGCTGGTCCCAATGGAGCAGGAAAGACAACTTTTGCGAAGGAATTTCTGCCTTTTGAGGCCCAGTGTATAAATTTTGTAAATGCTGA
>Ga0180301_10003141_pt1 | contig 12956 bp, 3 predicted proteins | sample GuaBasSediGuay16_FD_121797 | JGI IMG/M metagenome (GOLD analysis project Ga0180301, IMG submission 121797) | Subseafloor sediment microbial communities from Guaymas Basin, Gulf of California, Mexico - Guay16, Core 4569-2, 12-15 cm | ecosystem: Environmental > Aquatic > Marine > Hydrothermal...
CTATAATTCTCATAGCTCTGCGGCAGAATGCACAATCTATTGTTGTCATTGCGAGTTCTGAAATTCAAAAACTTTTGTTTTGAGTAATTTCGAGAATCCTCGAAAGTCTAATCCCGCTCTGGCGGAAAGATTTTCGGGAGATTAAAAAAAACTAAGTGAACTGCTAATAAGTGCGCTAATAAAGGATTGCTATGCTCTCCTGATAACTCGAGAGGATATTTTTCTATCTGCGTTTATCTGTGTCTATCTGTGGAAAATTTGTGTTTTGTTTTCGACAAAATTGTTTGAACCGCGATTTTGTTATTGGGAATTTATGGGGAGAGCCACACCGACTTTTCATCCAGTATGGCACGCAATTTTTCCACTAATTCTGCCGAGGCAGATGTAGAGTAAGATATGGAAATTGCACGGTAGGTCTTTTCGGAGGTCTGTATATGAAGATTGATTGGCACCTTGCCACTATATTTTTTCAGCAATGATATTATTTTGCTCAACTTCTTTTCATCCTCGTCTGCGGAAAATTTGATATGAATTCCACGACACAATTTCTTTCTGACCTGCGGTAATGGGATAATATTTTCTGCAATCAGCACTGGCGGTTCGGCATCTCGTTTCAATCTGCCCTCTACCCAGATAAGCGAACCCTTACTCAATATAGGACTATACTTATCCAGGATATTGGAATAGACAATCACTTTAATTTGTGCAGTGGTATCCTGTAAGTTGGCTATTCCGGTCTGTTTTTTCCCGCTGGAGCGTTTTCGTGAGAGGGAAAATTGAGTAATTAAACCAGCTACTCGAACTTTGGCATCCGATGAAATAGATAAAATTTCCTGAATGGCGCCGTGAGTGAAAGCTTTCAATTCATCCTGAAAATGTTGTAGCGGATGCCCCGATATGAAAACACCCAGGACATCTCTTTCGTGCTTAAGTTTTTCCAATGGACCCCATTCTGGGATTTTAATCAATTTCGGTCTATCGAAATTTGCGCCTTCCTCGCTCCCTGAAAATAACGATTGCGATAGACTTTGCTTTTGATTATCGCGGTAATTGCGCCATTGTTGCAATAAATCCATCGAGGAATATAGCATACTGCGTTTAAGCCCAAATGAATCGAATGCGCCAGCATCCACCAGGGATAGAAATGTTTTTTTATTCAGCACCGAGCTATCCACAGATTCCACGAATTGATAAATATCCTCGAATTTTCCACCTAATTTTTCTCGAGTTTCTACGATAGAGGTTATCGCTGAACTGCCTACATTTTTAATTTTTGCCAGTCCATATCTAATTCCATTACCCTCCACAGCGAAATGCTCGAAACTTTTATTCACATCTGGTGGATAAATGGGGATTCCCAGTCTCTTGCATTCGTGCAAAAATTCTTCCACATTTTTTTCATTTCGAGCAAATGTCAAACTGGCAGCGAGAAATTCCCGTGGATAATAACATTTAAGATATGCAGTTTGATATGCCAATATGGCATAAGCGGCACTATGAGATTTAGTGAAACCATATCCTGCAAACTCCTCGATAATATCGAAAACCTCATTGGCGAGTCTTTGGGATAGTCCTTTATCCACCGCCATTTGGACGAATTGGTTTCTCTGTTTAACCATAACTTCAGATTTTTTCTTGCCAATCGCTCTGCGCAGGATATCTGCCTGCCCCAGAGAATAACCAGCCAATCTTTGAGCCAGAAGCATCACCTGTTCTTGATACACTGCGATTCCATAAGTTCCTTTCAGCACATCCTCTACATCCGGATGAGGATAGGAGACTTTTTCCTTATTGTGTTTCCGAGCGATATAGCTGTCGATATATTGCATCGGTCCCGGACGATATAGTGCATTCATCGCTATCAAATCCTCGATGCAATCTGGTTTCAATTGTTTCAAATAGCGTCTCATACCATCACTTTCGAACTGGAATATTCCCGTTGTCTCGCCATCAGAAAATAACTTGAATACTTTCTTATCATCTTTTGGGATTTTTTCGAGAACGATAGTATTACCCAAATTTCCCGACGATTCTTTATCCGCGCTATTTTTATTTATCAAGCGAACACATTCTCGCAATATGGAGAGTGTGGTCAAACCGAGAAAATCCATCTTCAACAGACCTATCTTTTCGAGTGAGTCCTTATCGAATTGTGTGGTTATTTCACCTTTTGTGCTTTTGTATAGTGGGACATAATCAGTAAGTGCACCTGGAGTAATGACTACTCCAGCGGCGTGGACACCCGCATTGCGGGGAAAACCCTCCAGATGAGAGGCATAATCTATTACCTTTTTTACCAATTTATCTTCTCTATACAATTTTGCAAGTTGAGTAGAGGAATTCAATGCGCTTTTTATGGTAACATTCAGTTCATCGGGGATTAATGCAGTAATCGAATTTACATCCTTGAATGGTAAATTAAAAATTCTTCCTACATCCTTAATAGCGGCTCTCGCTTTCAAAGTATTGAATGTGATAATCTGACAAACTGCATCTTCCCCAAAACGATTCTTGGTGTATTCTATCACCTTATTTCTATGCAAATCATCGAAATCAATATCGAAATCGGGCATAGATACTCTTTCCGGATTGAGAAATCTTTCGAACAGTAAATTATATTCCATCGGATCTATATTGGTAATACCGAGGCAATATGCTACCAGACTACCCGCACCGGAACCTCTACCTGGACCGACCCAGGCACCGAGTTTCCTTGCATTATCAGTAAAATCTGCCACGATTGCGAAATAGCCAGCAAAATTCATTTTCTTAATCACTTCGAGCTCGTAATTCAATCTATTCTCTAATTTCTGGGTAATTCGATTGTATCGTTTTTTAAGTCCCTCACGCGATTTATAGTCGAGATAATCATCCACCGAGTCGAATTTGTCCGGCACCGGGAAATGAGGTAATTTAGATACACCTGTCTCGATTTGCACATCGGTTCGTTCGGCTATCCACAGCGTATTATCCAAGGATTCAGGAATCTCGGCGAACAACTCCTGCATTTGTTGAGCAGATTTCAAATAGAATTGGTCACTACCGAAACGCATACGATTGGGGTCATCCACCAGCTTATCCATTTGAATACATAGCATTTTATCGTGGAAATCGGAATCCTGGGCATCGATATAGTGCACATCATTAGTTGCTACCATACGAATTCCCATCTCTCTGGCAAGTTTTATCAATTTTGGAAGGACTCGTTTTTGTTCGGGTAGATTGTGGTCTTGCAGTTCGATAAAGAAATGCTCGGTCCCAAATCGCTCCAGAAACCATCGTGCAGTTTCTTTAGCGCCAGACCAATCTCCCTGAAGAATTTTCCATGGAATTTCACCGTGCAAACATCCAGACAGGACAAACAATCCTGCCGAATATTTTTCCAATATTTGTTTATCGATTCTCGGCTTATAATAGAATCCCTCCAGATATCCAATCGAGGAGAGCTTGATAAGATTATTATATCCGGTGTTATTTGCAGCTAAAACGGTAAGATGAAATCCACCCTGAATGCCTTTGGCAGGGTCTTTCCGCTCTTTTCGATTATCGGTGATGTAAAATTCCTGTCCTATTATGGGATGGATGCCAGCTTTTTTTGCAGATTGGTAAAATTCCAATGCACCGAACATATTGCCGTGGTCTGTAATGGCAATAGCCGGCATACCGAGTTCGTATGCTCGCCGAGTAAGTTCATCCAATCGGCAAGCGCCATCCAGAAGACTATACATCGTATGATTATGCAGGTGGACAAATTCATTAGCCATATTACACTCACCAATCTTAAATTACACATTATTTCGAAATAGTCAAAGTAATTTGGAAATTATGTGCACAAAACAGAGAATATTTCTATGTATAAATCTCTATTGTTTTTTCAATAGCCGTTCCAGGATTTCTACAAACTATCCTAAAACTTTCATTGCGAGTCCCGAAATTCCAAAACCTTTGTTTTGAGGATTTTCGGGAGATTGAAAAGACAAAGCAATTTTTCCATAATAGTGTAAATAAAAAAAGACTGCCGCTCCTTACAAGTCGGGTGCTCTCGCAAAGACATTATTAATAGTTTTTTTACAAATTTTCTACCTAACCAGGATTACCGTGCCACTGCAAACAACTTCTCCCTCCTGAACTATGATATATATGTAAATTCCATTTGGCAATGGATTTCCCTCGTTGTCGAGTCCGTTCCATTTTCGCTGTTCCAGTTCGGCAGCATCGCTAATCGGACCTATTTCTTCACGATAAACTTCTATTCCTCGCCCGTCGAAAATGATTAGTTCTGCGGTTCGTGCGAACATCGCCGGATAATCGAATACCACGAAATCGTTGATATTATTTCCATCGGGAGTAAATGGATTTGGTCGAATATAACAGGCTGCTTTGGGCACTGTGATGAACTGGAATTCGAGTTGTGAACAATTCGGTCCACAAAAATCGGGTAAATCACACACCTCGAAAGTAACCGATACGGTTTCTCCGGGAGCGAATTGTCCGAATACATTCTCCGGTATGAATCTGGATACCAAATAGGATTCATCGCCGGTGTGCACCAGATTCGATGTTTGGTCGATTCCATTGACTGTGAACCCAATGGATGCTTGGTCTATTCCCGATGCGATGTCGGTCGATTGTATCACGATATCCTGCTCATAATCTATCACCATAGATGATGTATCTGGCTCCAGTATGTCGATACCGGGTGGACTCCTGTCGATGTAGAATTGAATACAGGGAGTAGAACTGGCTGGATTTCCATATATATCCCCAGCGGATAACACACATATATCGATTACCGCTCCATCGGCGAACCCATCATCTGGATGGAATGTCAATGTGGGTTCTGACCAAACTATCTGGCTGGAATCCACAGTATATTCGATTCCATTTACGCTGACTACGATAGTCGAATCCACCAATCCATCCGGGTCAATTATAGTAATCACGATACTTTCCGGATAACAAGCTGAATATGCATTATCGAACGGGTGTTCAATCGAAATATCCGGACCATCACAGGGTTGAGTATGAAATGGCGGGTCGCCCTCCCAACCCCAGGGATTATCGAGCGTATCTATGATATATACATTGCCCGAGTCTATCTCTATCCATACCGACTCGGCAACACAATGTGGAATAGTATCGCTACAGTAATTATATGCGCTCACCGACCAATAATGAGTCTGTCCGCAGGGAACATCGAAAGAATAGGAAGTATCTGTAATTCCCGGTGCCACCATTTCTCCATCCACATAGACATCATAGTAAATGGGAGGAGTGCCATCGGTAGTGTGCCATATCAATGTCACCATTCCGGGGGGAAGAACTTCATCCGCCAGCGGAGATATCAACTCTCCATCGGTAACCGGTTCGAATTCAGAATACACCGTGATAGTATCATATTCCACGCAACCATAATCATCGGATATGATTAAGATATAAGTAGTGGTGCTTTCTGGCCATACGATAGGATTGGGAATAGTATCTATGGTATCGTTATGGGCAGTAATCCATAAGTATGTATATGGTTCTATTCCGCCGTATGCTGGTGGTTCTGCACCCAATTGGACTGAATTCCCATAGCATAGAACGATATCCTCGCAGGCATCTATTTCCAGTCTGCAGGGCGGAGTAATAAAAAACCAGCAGGTATCCAGCACATTTGGAGCACATAAGTCTGGTAAATCCTCGGCATTCACACAAACCCAAATGGTCTCTGCTGGAGTAAATTCGATGTCCGCAAGTGATGCCCAGAAAGAATCATCCTCGGTAGAATAAGTCAATATAGTAGTGTCGCCATCGATTATTATGGTCAACTCTACCGAACCGATGTCCAATCCAGATAGCGAATCTTCCAATCTAAATCCAATAGAATCGGGAATAATAAGCAGTTCTCCGGTTGGATATTCATTCCATATCACCGGTGAGGAATTATCCATATAGAAAATCATCGAATCTGCTATTCCATCCTCGATAGTGTTTCCCAGCGAATCCTGGGCGGTTAGAATATGAATGCACACAGTATCGTCGTTTGCCAATGGCGGTTCCGGGACAAACCAGAACTGAAGCGAATCCGCCCATTCTACCAATCCGGAAATTTCTGTGTCGAATATAGTATATGTCTCACAATCTGAACAATCACCACCGGTGCATAGCTCGAAACTAATGGACGAAGTAATAATGCCATTCTCATCTTCGATAAATATAAGGATAGAATCGGAATCACAAGCAGACCAAACGAAATCATCGGGATATCGAATTTCGGATACTGGGCCGCCAGCGGAGACGTAAAATGTGCAGCAGGTATCCACCGAGTTTGCGGGACAAATGTCATCGGCACAATCTGTCAAATGCCAGCATATTTCGACTTCATCACCGCCAGAGAAACTGATACCGAAGTCATCTGGGTCGAATACCAATCGTCCAGCTATTATTTCGATTTCGCCATCGATATAACTATACGATAATGTATCATTAATGGTCAGTCGAGAGCTATCCATTGTAATTCCGCAACCGCTATCATAAGGCTGAATGGAAATTTCTGGCGAGCGGTCTGGAATAGAATCACCGCAGGCGGGACTCCAATCTAATGCTATCGGAGGAATCCTATCCATTGCAAAAGTCCATTCCAGTGAATCTGCCAGTTCGTTTCCGAGCATATCCTGTGCAGAGAGGAGTCTGACCGTGATAGTTCCCTCATCGGGGAATGGCGAACCCGGAATGAAAATTAGTGTATCATCGTGGAAATGGAGTCCAGCATCACCCCAATATATTGTTCCAATAGTGGAAATCTGGAGTGTTATTGTGGATGTATCCACACCGGGAAGAGAATCCCATAACCATATAGATATAGAATCCTCTGGGCAGGAACTAACCACATCGGGTGGAATGTAAATCACATCAGCTTGCGGACCCTCACAATCCAAACTGAATGTCCACGAAGTATCGAGAATATTGTCATCACAATAATCGGTAGAATCGGTAGCTACCACACGAATCTCCACAGTATCGCATCCTGAAAATTCCACGCAGGAAGAGTCGATGGATATTAGGAAACAATGACCATCACAATATCCTGGTATTATTTCCACGCAGGGGTCATCCGAATCGAATAATATCCCATTCACATATATCTGAATTGAATTACTGTCTGGAGCAGATAGCCAATCCACAATTTCGAACTGTATTTCTATATCCTCCGAAAACAAAATAGTATCATCCGGTGGAAATGCGGTGGAAATATAAGGCGGAGAGATATCCACAAAAAATGTCCAGCATAGCGAATCACCGGTAAGTGGATTTCCATACATATCCTCAGCAGAAAGCAAACAAATATCGATAGTATCGCCATCGGAGAATGATGGGTCGGGAATAAATTCGAGATATGGGTCGGTCCAATTAACCTCGGCAGAATCGACAGTATATTCTATTCCATTCACTCGAATTGTAATGGTTTCCTCACGAATACTATCTCCTTCGATTCTAACCACAATGGTTTCTGGGATGCAGGAAGACCAGGAGTTATCGATAGGTCGTTGGATATATGCCACCGGACCTTCACAGGGATAAGTATAAAACGGTGGGTCGGCTGATGCAGAATAACCCCAGGGATTGGTCACAGTATCGGCTAAATATATGTTGAGTGAATCTATTGTCGCCACTACACCGGTGGAATCACAGCGGGGTATAGATGAGGAACAAGAATTGTATCCAACAATAGTCCATCTATGAGTCTCATCGCAACCGACATCGAAACTATGCGATGTATCAGTAATACCCGATGCTACTTCCACACCATCGATAATTACATTGTAATAAATTGGTTCGGTGCCATCGAGTGAATGCCAGATTAAAGTGACAGTCCCCGGTGGAAGCATAGTATCTGCTGAAGGATACAACAATTCGACAGTGGTTATTCTCTCGAATTCAGATGAGACCATAACAGTATCGAAAACTACACAACCGTAATCATCCTCCACGCGCAGAATGTATATGGTTGTGGATTCTGGAGATACGGTCGGATTAGGGCTTGTGCTCACAGTATCGCCATCGGCAGTAGTCCATAAATATAAATAAGGAGGAGTTCCGCTCCAGGCTGGCGGTTCTGCGCCCAATGATACTTCCATTCCCGGACAAAGAACTATATCCTCGCAGGCAGAAATCTCTAAATCGCAAGGATATATCATAAACATCCAGCAGGTATCGAGGACATTGGGGTCACAATAATCGGGATTATCCTGGGCGTGAACACATATCTGGACAGTATCTCCTGGAGCGAAATCGTATCCGCTCAAATCGAACCAGATTGAGTCATCCGATACAACCAGTCCGCTATCCAAAGAAAGTGAAGTGGTGTCGCCAGAGAAAATTATATTCGCAATAACCGACGAGGAATCCAAGCCGGATAATGTATCCTGTAGATGAAAACCGGCATAAAGTGGGATAGAATCGATTTCTCCGGTGGGGAATTCAGCCCAGAAATGAGGTGTAGATAAGTCGATATCGAAACTCCAGCATACCGGTGATTCGAGACAATTGTAATGGACATCGCAGACAGAATCGAGGCAGACATCGATATATTCACCATCTATCCACACCGGCGATGGAACAAAGCGCAATGTCTCGCCATCGAAAGTGAGTTGTGGGTCATCGATATGATAATCGGTGCCATTTACATTCAGCGATATCGATGCATCATCCACACCTTCGGCATCGATAATAGTCATAATTATATTCTGGTCCTCGCAGGCAGACCAAGTATTAGGCAATGGTTCCTCGATATACACTTGAGGACCCTCGCAGGGATATATATAAAATGTCCATTCTGATGAGAGCACATTCCCGCAGCCATTTTCGGCAATGACAGACCAGATATATGTGGAACCACACTCTGCTCCAGTAAATATATAGGAAGTATCTGTAGTAGTGGTTAGTGTCTCGCCATTCACTATAACATAATATATTTCCGCATCTGATGAATTGTTCCAAAAAAGCTCGATAGCGCCCAATAACAGTGAATCCTCATCCGGTGGAGAAATCAAATCGAAAGATGATGGCATAGGCAATATGTGGATATACATACTATCTTTTGCTACGCATCCATTATCATCGGTCACCGTGCAAATATACCATCGCGATGTGTCACCGATAATTCCAGTATTAGCTGAATCTGGGGAAATAACCGTCTCCGATGGATTCCAATTCACCGAATATGGTTCCACTCCATCCGAGATATTCGCTGAAACATAAGCAGTATCACCGAAACATATGGATGAATCTCCACCGACCGATACGAACAATTCATCCACAATAATTACCACTGTGTCTGTATCTGCACAGCCGAAATAATCGAGAACGGAAAGATAATAAGTAGATGTGGTTTCTGGATATGCAAAAGTATTGGCAGTATGTGGAGAACTCAACCCAATCTCGGGAATCCAATTGTATTCATATGGAGCGGTTCCGCTTATCACAGTGGAATTCAATTCCACAGTATCACCGGAACACAAAATGATTGTATCTCCCAATATATCTACACTCGGCGGATCGACCAACGGAAATACCAGACAATGAGTGATATTATATGGACCGATAGGGTCGTCTATCGATGATACGAAAAAGTCATCGATATACCATCCATTAGAAGTAGATGGATCGGGAAGGAATGCTCCAGTGCCAAACCTGAACCTGACTTCGAGTAGGTCTCCGGGAGCACAATATCCGAGCGAAATCAAGTCCAAACTTTGCACTTGAATCCAACCACCAGTATCGTTGCAATATGTAAGCTTATACGCCAGTGGATTGGAGATTCCATTTCTGATATAACCAGAATAACGAGGAGATAGCATTCCGGTGGCAAATTCATCCACTTGTTGCCAGCCGGTTCCGTTTACATTTATTTCCAAAATTCCGCCATCGATACCCTCCATAGAGACTCCACTTTCTCTTGCATCCAGCCAGTGCCAGAAATGAATATAGCATTCGGTGAATCCAGTCAGGTCGAATGGTGCGGTAGTGGTAAGAGACCAATCACCAGCCTCGGGATACATACCGCCCGATGCGGGAATACCAGCTATTCCAGTGCCCGATGGCGGACTGGAGGCTCGAGGCGCCACAGTAGAAACATCTGTATAATCGAAATTACCGGTGGGTTCGCCAACAAATAATCGCAATGTATCATCATCGAAATTGTCTCGAAAACCCTGAACGGAATCGGCAGAAGTAAGCAAAACCTCGAAACATCTATTTCCTACCAGTGAATCATCGGCATAGATTTGCCAGGATGTAAACATAGTCTCTGCGGGTGCGATGTCTCCCAGATTTACTATGCTATCTCCACCCGCGAGATGTAGTCCCGGTGGCAATATTATAGTGGCGGTTACCGAATGAACCATAGTTCCACCGGAATTCCACACGGAGAAATCTGCGGTAAATGGATTAGGGTCGAATCTACAATCGACTGCGGAAATTGCCAATGGTGCATCCAGTATCCAATCCAATTCACCGTGTTCGGGACCACCACCGATATAGAAATCGTCGATTAACCAACCTCGAAATGCGTTATACAATTGGTCAACAGTATCGAAATTGAATTTTATCTGTATATCGTGTCCAGCGTAAGCGGATAAATCATAAGTCCACAGGACCCATTGTCCGTATTGAAGATAACCACCGCTGGAATATGAATCGTTTTCATTCCATCCGGTGAGTCTGGAGAAAGGTGGATTGAGTGTGTCTATCGGTGTCCATGCGCCGCCATCGATAGAGACAGAAATTTCCATTACATCGAATGAGTAAATATCTATACACTCTACTTCCCACCAGGTCCAGAACGACATATACACATTGGACAATCCAGCAGTATTAAAAACTGGAGTAATAAGCCAGGCTTTCATCCAACAATACGAATTTCCATAAGCGCTATCCTCCATCAATGGAACAGTTAAATCGGGATCGTAAGGGTCTCCCACGAATGTTCCATTTATCATACTCCCACACCACCAGGCGCGAGTTCCGCTGTGAGCCTCGGGAAGATATGCGACAGTTATTCCATCGATGACCTCCTCGGGATAATCGACATGGTCAGGAAAAATATCAGGTGCTACTTGAATTAGCTCTGGGTTGTTTACCCAATTCCATTGGATATTGGAACAATATGATAATGGTGGTAAATGAATACAAGTGGGGTCTCGTTCATTATCCATAGTCCATCCAGTAATATCACTTTCGAAATCATTGGAATAGGGGACAGGGACAGTAATAGCCTCCGGAGCGAATGGGGTGGGTTCATACTCATTAATTCTCGGTGGAACTATTCGTCCCGCAGATAATCCTGAAATTACCAATGAAATCGTCCCCAAAATCGCTAATTTATACCCATTCATTTAATTCACCTCACTATAATATAATACAGATGCTCCCACCGGCAAATTTAGATGCCGTGCGACTATCTCACATTTCACTGTCAATAGGAAAAAAATATCCCTATCCACATCGTTCAGGGTCTCATAATTTCCTTGCCCTTTCGATATAATAATATCGCATTTTTCAAATAAATTTGCAAACAATTTCGAAATTTGTGTAAATAAAATTCCGGGAGCAGAACATCCAGTGGATATAATTTCTGCGAATTCATCTATGCCCGATTTATAAGCATCCTCACGAGTAGCATCGTTTATTATCGGCGATTCACGCACCGCATAGTATATTTTCATCTCCGGATATATATTTCGAATCACACTCGACAGGACCTTATCGAATACGGTTTCACCAGCATTATCGCCGATTATCAATACAGAATTTGCAGCTGGCAATTTTTCCGATAATATATCCGAATGCCATATCCGATGTTCCATATTTATTGCATCGTGAAGGACTCGTTCTATATTTCGTATTTCACTTTGCGCACCGAGATCGATTATATTTCCTGCCGAGGATATTCGAAGTGCCATATCCAATTTATTCGCCGAAACATTCACATAATCGAGTAATCGTGGATATAACGATAGAGCGAGTTTTATATGCTTCTGTTTGATATCATAATACGGATCGGTTTCACCGGATACTTCATTCACTATGCTATATACCAGGCTTCCTATTTCTGGCGGTGGTGTCGCCATATCGATATCCTTGATATTTTCTCCCAATCGGGACAGTATATGCAGGATTTTTTGTTCAGATAAACCAGCTATTCTGCCGGCTCGTATCGCCTGATAAAAAAAACACGGTATGCAATCTATATATGAACGCATAATTATTCTCAAAGTCTAGGGTTAACTATATTTGTGTAAATAGAACCGAAGGTATAGCTTATTCCAAAATAAGAATTGAATCTATATGTAGTTTTGAGTTCTCTTATTCTTAAATATACTTCTTCCTCGGTAGCACCACTTCGTGGAAGACTAATTTGATTGTGAATAAAGGAATAGTTTCCATGTCCATTTAAGCTGAGTCCCTCTATCAGGTTTAATGAAAAACCGACACCAATAGACAATCGGTTCATCAAGATATCGTGAAGGTAATGAGAACCACTCAAATACATATACATATTACCCCATTGTTGTGTTGTCCGGAAATTAAGAGTCAACCTGTTCTCGAATAGATATTCTGAATTCTTGAAATAAATAGTTTCCTCATAATAGTCATTATGTTTTGCATTAAATGAATAATAACAGGTTAAACTTTTGGTATTATATTCTTCATAAGGGAACACATTAAATTCTATAGCTGGCGATAAATATATTCCCAATTTCACATTGTTATAAGTATTAGAAAAAGCGCCAGTTTTTCCGCCAATTGACCAGTGTTCTGCCATGCTATATGCATAATATACTGAGAAACTTTGTCCTCGAGAAATAGAGATTGTGGTGATATCTGCATAATCGTAAAGTTGTTCATCATAGTTTAACCCTAAATAAAATATTAATTTATGCATTTCGGTAATTCTTTGTGCCCTGATA
>Ga0180301_10003142_pt1 | contig 12955 bp, 11 predicted proteins | sample GuaBasSediGuay16_FD_121797 | JGI IMG/M metagenome (GOLD analysis project Ga0180301, IMG submission 121797) | Subseafloor sediment microbial communities from Guaymas Basin, Gulf of California, Mexico - Guay16, Core 4569-2, 12-15 cm | ecosystem: Environmental > Aquatic > Marine > Hydrothermal...
CAACAATAGAGCTCTGTAGGAGCGGCATAGAAATATTAATTTGATCATAGATTAGTGTAACTCATGCTTCCAGCTTGAGATTTAATTATCATAACCATACATTTAAAAAGTACGCAAATTTTTTTAACACAAATTCGTTTAATTAGTGTAATTCGTTGTTTATATATTAACAGAATATCACTACCAGAATTAAATTCTGGTAGTGGATAAAACATTCTGGAAGTCTCTGAAGAGACTGTTTTTTAGTTTCAGCAATATAAAGTTATAATCCTTTTAAAAAAGTCATTTTAATGACTTACCAGTGGACTATTCCAGCACCAGAATTAGATTCTGGTGCGGAAAAAAAAAGGAATTAAATAACATTTCTGTAGTTCAAGAATCCCTATCCGAGCTTTTAAAACAACATTCCGCTCCTACGGAACTCAATATTTTTTTATCTCTTATCTACAAACATATCGCTCCTGACGGAGCTCTTTAATAAAGCTTAATATGTAATTGTAAGCCTTTACAGGCAAAGAAATCTATAACCTCAACCAAACGGTCAAGAGTGATGAAAAGAATGGAATAATTTCTTTGAGGTAAAATATAAAAAATGAAAATATATTTTTCTATTCAAGCCCTGTAAGGGCGAAATGTTTGTAGCAAAAAATAGTAAACAATAATAGAGCTCCGTAGGAACTGCATAAGAAATATTAATTTGATTATAGATTAGTGTAACTCAAGCTTCCAGCTTGAGATTTAATTATCAGAACCATACATTTAAAAAGTACGCAAATTTTTTTTAAAATAAAATTCGTTTAATCCGTGTAATTCGTTGTTTATATATTACCAGAATAACACTACCAGAATTAAATTCTGGTAGTGGATTAAAGGATATGGAAGTCTCTGAAGAGACTGTTTTTATATACAATTAGAGAAATATGAGAAATTAGTTGTTCCATTACAACCCCGCAGGGGTGTAATATTTGTAGCAAAAATAGTTAAAGATATTAATTATCCCCCTTATTTTTCGCTCTTAGCCTCATTTCTTTTAATTTTTCTTTAATAACATCTCTTTCAAACCCAGATTTTCTAAAAGCACGAGAATGAACATCTGGAAGAATTTCAGCCTTCAAGGATATAACAAGCTCTTTTTCAGAAGTACTTTTACTGTTGTAACCTGTAAGATACCTGATACCAAGAACCCACCAGGGAAGGTCTTTCAATCCTGGAATTCCCTTTCTTTCGATTGAATTCTCAGTTGAATAAAGACCAGCAATAGCTGTTTCTTCTCCACTGCTTAAAAGAAGAGAAGTTTTAGCCATTATTTTGTTAACAACAGTGCTAATTGCTCCAGGAGTTACCGAACTTTTCTCCGCTTTTACATTCAGATGAACAAACTCAAAGTCATCCTCCTTAATTACTGTTGGAGTAACGGTTAAAATTATTCCGGAACTGACAAAGTTATCGGTTACATTTCCTGCAAAATCTCTCTGCTTAATAGAAAAATCCTGCCCGACCTGGACTTTGCCTTCTTTTCCATCAAGAACAGTAATCTGGGGCGTGGCAATTATTTTACCAATGTTTTCGGTCTCAAACATCTTTAAAAGCGTAGAAATCTCCATCTTTCCTGTGGCTTTTGATACCTGAAAATTGAAAATATCCTCCGGTAAAGCACCACCTACAACATTCTGCTGAAAAGAACTGGATATATCACCTTTCATCTTAAAAAAATTCCAGTTAATCCCTCTTTCCCTCATTTTTTTTCTGTCAGCGTCAAAAAAAACAGCAGATATTTTTACCTCTCTTGAGCTCGAAGTATAAATCTCCTCTGGCGATTCTTCTTTCTTCTTCTTTCTTTCTTCAGATATAATCAGGATATAGTTACTGTATTCTTCATACCTGAGATTATTAACAATTGTAATAAGTTCAAGAGCTTTTCTCCATTCCAGGTTCTCAATATTAACATTTATTGGAGATGTTCTTTTCATAGGGTCTATTATTAGTTTTCCTTCGAGCCTTCCACTAACTTCACTTAGAGCCTGTATAGCAATATTAAAAGGTGTTCTGCTGTCAAGAGAAATTTTACCCTCTGGCGAAACATATTCAGATGGTATTCTTTCCTGAGAATACCCATTATTAAATAAAAAAACAATCAGAAAAATTGTAAAATACCTCATTTCATCACCTGTAATTAAATTCAATTTCTAAAAATCTCTTTTCTATGATTCCCCCGATATTCAACAGGAATTCTGCTCTATTCTTTTGATGGTCTATTGCAGTTAACCTTCCAAGATACACTTTATCACCCAGATTAAGCATCTTTAACTCACCGTTTTCATTTTTCAGGAAAATTTTATTACCGCTTATCCCTATCAGCTTAACTTTATCAATTTCAACGAGCTTCTCAGTATTTGGTGGCAATGTCTTTCTTATCAGTGGTCTAAAAGGATTAAAAACAAAATATTTATACTGCCCCGCATAATTATAACTTACTCTATTTTTACCAGCAATTTCTGAATAAAAAGTTTCTATAACCATATCAAATTTCACAAGATACTTTATTTTTCCACTTTCGGGTCGAACATCCTCCTTATTATTTATGGATAATGATTTTATCCTTATAAGAACAGGAAAATTTTCAAGCTTCCATATAAAACTCCTCAACCTCCTGAAATCTCCAGAACCATATAAAATATATGTACATATTCCAACATCTCCTTCTTCTTTAGCACCAAGATAATCTATATTAATAGATATAAAACTATCCTTCGTTGAAGCGAGAACATTTAATAACCTGAAGATTAATACCGAATTTTCTTTTTCCAAAATATATTTTTTCCTTACAAGCCAGGCTTCCCTTAATTTTTTCAGGTTTTCTTCAACATTACTTCTTGTTGCAGTTATTTTCCTTGCTTTAATAAGTTCATTTTCTTTAATTTTTTGAATCTTGACAAGGTTACGAATTTTCTTTGTTTCCCCGAAATAGAGAGATAAAAAACCACCCATTGACACTATAATTAGAAGAATCAGAAAAATCATTGAATTTCTTTTACCATAACTCATTTTTACTCCCTTAAAAATCACCTGTGTTTAGCAAAAATCTCAAACTCATAAATTTTTAACTTCCTTATTTTATTTTCTTTTACATTTTTTATCTGGGTCAGCGAATCCTTTTGAGCAAGAAGATTTATTCTATTTCTATAAAGAGACTTACCCTCAATAGAATAATTCTTACTGTTACCCTGAAACTTTTCTATCCATAAAGAATTCAGAACCTGAATATTTCTGGAATAGTTTTCAAGAATATCACTGTACTTTATAGAACTATTCTCAAGACTATCAAGAATTGAATTTTTCTTTTCCAGTAATTTAATTTCTCTGACCATATTATTAACGTAGTCAACAATCTGGTTTTCAAACTCAATTTCGCTTTGCAGGCTGTTGATATTTGTTTCCAGATTTCTGATAGTCATATTTGCATCAACTTTCTTTTTTAATATGAAAAGACTCATTAGCATAAGAAATAAAAGCAGCAGATATCCATGCCACTCTATCCTGAGTGCGTTCTGTTTTCTCCTGATTCTTTCCGGTAGAAAATTAATTTTGAAGAACTCTCTGTTTTCAGGCTCCAGTATTTTCCATGCAATAGAGATTGGAATAGCATAACTCGATATTAAAAACCTCTTATCCTGGTCAACTGCCGATTGGTCTAAAATTTCAGGTTCCAGATAATTAATAACAACAGAATCACCAAATTTCTCTTCAAGATATTTTTTAAGCTCAATGTTAATGGACTCTCCAGCGAGTAAAATCGTATTAACACCCGAAATACCCCATTCATCAAGCCCTAAAAGGATTTTACTGTAAATAGTATCTTTGATAGAAGAATCATTCACACCTTCATTTATTACATCTCCGAGATGGAACAACTCGCCACCTTTTATAAAAATTATCCGGGCAAAATCATTACCAACATAAATTATTATCCCGGTTTCATCTTCCTGGAATCTGTAACATCTTCTCGCATAACCAATTAAAGCAAGCTCATTTACTTCAATAAGGCTTATTTTAATCTTTCCTGAAACGTAACTATTGATCTCCTCTAATTGTTCAAGGATATAATTATTTCCTTTGCAGTATATTCCAAGATATGAACCATCATACTTCCTTATACACTCAAAACAATCTTCTTCAATTGGTTCTTTCTGGTTAGAATTTACTTCTCTGAGGAAATTATATTTTATTTTTTTCTTTTTAATGTTCTTAAACTTTCCGTTCTGTATGAAATAGACGTTTGACTCCGGAATATTTACCCCGAATCTTCCTTTTTTTACAGGCAAATGATTTATAGAATCCAGTATAATGGAAAGATTTGTGGGTTTTTCAAGTTCTGTAATTTCCTGAAAACCAGAATCATCCATAGATTGTGCATCTCCAAAAATTTCTTTGCTCTGGTCTAAATTTTCCGATGTTTTTTCCTCCTCAACCTCAACTCTTGAAATAAGCTTTGAAGTAAATACGTCTTTAATAAATATTTTTCCTTTTCTTTTTACAAGATGAGCAACTTTTAAATCCAATCCATCAATAAAAATTCCAAATGAATGCTTCATAATTTATATTCCTCTCAAAAGTTCTAAAATTCTATTTTTGTTATTTGCATAGTTTACAGCATTTTCTTTACTTATTTTTCTCTCTTTATATAACCTCAATAAATCCTGTTCCATAGTAATCATTCCCAATCTTCCAGATTCATTAATCATCTGATAAATTTCCCCGGTATTATTATTTTTAATTGCAGCTTTCACTGATGGTGTAGTTAGAAGAATTTCTTTAGCAAGAACCCTTTTTCCGGATAAATCTGGAACTAACTTTTGAGATACAACACACGTAAGAACATCTGCCAGTCGATTTCTTACTCTTTCCTGTTCTATTGGTGGGCATTCACCAATTATCCTGTCGATACTTTCCACTGCTGAAGCAGTATGCAATGTTGAAAATACTTTATGCCCACTATCAGTAATTTCAAGAACGGCCATTATAGTTTCAGGGTCTCGCATTTCGCCGACCACAATTATGTCTGGGTCCTGTCGTAATGACTGGATGACCCCCTCCTTAAATGAAAGAACATCTCTTCCAACCTCTCGATGCCTGATTATACTCTTAAATGGTTTATGAACAGTTTCTATTGGAGAACCGATAATGGTTATATGGGCATTAACTGTATGGTTATTAGCGCTTATTATACTATCCAGGGTGGAACTTTTCCCCGAACCGGTAATTCCGGTAACGAGAATGAGACCCTGCTTCACATAATTAAGACTCATAACTTTGAGAACATTAGGATGAAATCCCAGCTCTTTTATTGGTCTGATTTTATTGGAAATATATCTCATATTTAAACATAAGTGGTCAAGGTCAAAATAAAGGTCTGCTCTGAATCTTTCTGCATCTTCAAGAATCTGGTAAGAAAAATCAAGATTCCTGTTAGAATAAAGATAATCCCTCTGTTTTTCCGTAAGTATACTCTGGCAAAGAACATCAGTTTCTGTTAAAGTAAACTCTCCAAATTCCATCTCGGGTTTTTTCTCCCCATATATTCTATACCATACCTTTCCATTACAACCCCTACCGCCAATATCTATATCAGAAGCCTCTTTCTCTTTCATAAAAAGCAAGAAAGTATCAAATAATCTTTTTAAAAACATCCTTTCTTCTGGAGTAATTTTTTTCAAGCTATTCCCTATAAATACCTGTCTGTCTAATCCAATCAGGTTTTCCGGTACCTGTTCAGCAATGTTTTTTAAAATCTTTCTCGGAAAAGAAATATTTTTATGGTTAACAATATTTAACATTATAAAACCTCTATTCTAATAAATTTCTGGGAACAATTTTTTTCCTTATATAAGTTTTAATATAATCATTTCGTAATGGAACAATACTTTCAACTTCCAATTCGATGCCTATATTTCTTATATTCTTCAAAACAGAAGTTTCAGAACCCGTACTATCATAATAACTGAAATGAAGTTTCGTTATTCCAGCCGAGATCGCCAGAGGAGTCTGTCCATTTATCACCCTGTACAGTACCCGATCATCCGGATTATCAGTATAATCGAGTTCCGAAACATCTCCAGTATAATATAATACAGAATCGACCATACCATTATTATCTATATCTGCTATAAAAGATATCCTATCAGAATCAGCCGTAGTGATTGAAGTTATCAGGGAATCCACACCAAAACCAATTTTCCTTATATCCTGTTCAATCATTCTGGAAATATCAACAACATTTTGCTCTGTTACAAGCATCAAATTACTTCTGTAGTTTGATTCAATAAGATTCGCATTCGTGCCAATAAGGGCTAAAAGAAGAACTGAACCTGCTATAAAAGCTCCTATTATGTCAAGCAATGTGCTCATACTTACCTCATTTACTGAGTGAAAAAAGAATAGAATTTTTTATACTATCATCAAAGAACGGGCTCGAAATAGCAACCGTCATTTTTTTAAGAAATGTTGGACCTGAAGTTATTATTGAATCGGGTTGTATAGTATCAACATAAGCCACCGATACTGTAACAACATAGTTAATTAATGGTGTTTTTACTGTATCTGAATATCCATTGTAGTCATCCACATCATCAAAACTCGAAGGAGTCTCCCCTGGTTCAGGTCCAAGAAATTCTGGAGAAGTAAGAGCACCAGGTAAATCAACTACTACGGAATCAACAAGAACTTCATCAAAAGAAAGACACAATGAATTCTCTATAATTTCCTGAGTCAATTCGACTCCAGTTATTCTTAATTCATTCTGTATCAATGTTAATTCATTCTGACCAATAGTATTATTAACCGAAAGAAAAATGAGACCTAAAATTATTGTGGCACCTATTACAAGCAACATTTCTCCGGTATTCAAAAAATTTTTCTCCTTAATCTTCAGCTGTTACAAATGCGACTTCATCACAGGTTGTTATTCCTTCTTTAATTCTTTCTCTTCCCGAAGCTCTTAATGTTAACATACCTTCTTTTATTGCCAGATCTTTAATTGCCTCTTCATTTATCTGAGAATTTGAAGAAAGAATGACCTGCCTTATCTCTTTATGGAAATAAAGAGCCTCGTGAATAGCAACCCGTCCTTTATAACCCGAGTAATTACATTTTTCACATCCTGCACCTCTATAAAAGGTCGTATTTTCTATTTCTTCATCAGTAAAACCCAGAGAAAGCGGTATATTAGGATTAATATTTTTAACTTCTTCTTTACAGTTATTACAGATTGTTCTTACCAGCCTCTGGGCAACAACAATATTTATGGCATATGCAATCAGAAATGGTTCAATTCCCATTTTATAAAGCCTTGATACCGCACTGGCAGCATCATTAGTATGCAGGGTGGAAAATGTCAAATGCCCCGTATTAGCCAGTTTGATAGCAATTTCAGCTGTTTTAAGGTCTCTTATTTCACCAACCATCACTATGTCCGGGTCATGTCGCAGGATACACCGTAGTGCCTGATCAAAATTCATCTTTTCACCGATCTTTAACTGTCGAGCACCCCGAATTAGATACTCAACCGGTTCCTCAATAGTAATAACATTCAATGTCGGGTCTATAACATGGTGTAAAGCAGCCATCAAGGTTGTGCTTTTACCACTTCCAGTAGGTCCTGTAAGAATAACAATACCTGAAGGCTTTTTTATAGCCTTCAGAAAATCCTCTTTTGCTTTTTTCTGAAAACCAAGTTTATTTAAATCAGTAATAACCTTTCTATCATCAAGGATTCTTATAACTATACTTTCAAATCTTCTTTGATATTCAGAGCCAACAATCGGCAGAATAGAAACCCTGTAACGAATCAGATAATCATCAACTTTTCTCTGAATAAATCCATCCTGAGCTTTTTCTCTTTCAAATCGGTTTACATTTTTAGACCTATCCTTGAATACAGCAGCAATAGCTTCTGGTTTTGTATTTTCCTGTCTTAACCACAACTGGAGTTTTCCATCAATTCTGAATAATATATCAGTTGTTGATTTATCTCTTGGCATAATATGGATATCACTGGCTCCTCTCCGAACAGCCTCAACCAGGCATCCTTCAACGAGATTTACCAGTAAACTCTGATTGATTTCAGCATCCAGAGCTTCTTCCTGAAATTCTTCTTCTTCCTCAACAGATTGAACCTCCGGAGTAATCTCCTGCAATAACTCAAGATACTCATTTTCGACAGGTGTTATTTTTTTAATCAATTCATCCAGTTGTTCCATACGACAATAAGCAATCTCATATCTCTTGTATCCAAAGTACATTGCAATTTCAGGAATTTCCCTGTCAGTAGGGTCTGGTGTAAGGAAAATCAGTGTGTTTTTCTTTTCATCAAGCAATTTGTATGGAATAATTTTTTTCTTTAATACAATCGATCTTTTGTCTTTTGGTAAACCGGATAACACTTCAGAAATGAACTTTAAACATTTATCATCCATTTCATCCTTTGATAAATCCACCTCCCGAAAAGCATAAATAGAGGCAATTTCCCGATAAACAAGGTGTCTATCCACACTGAAATCATTTATTAAAATTTCTCCGAGTTTTCTTCTTTTCTCAGGTGGTTCTTTTTCCTGAATTCTAAGCGCAATCTGGACGGTTTCCTCCGAAACTATCCCTTTTTTTATAAGCCTTTCACCTATTCTTGTTAAAGCTTTCATTTGGGCTATCCTATGTTTTGCATTCCAGGCATTTTTGGTCTTATCACAGCAGTTTCAGATGATACCAGGGTTAGAACAATCATAATGACCATTATAAAAAGTGATATAGAAATATTAATAAAATCTATAATGTTTTTAAGTTTGTATGTCGTTTCTTTTTCGTAATAATTTGCCACCTGCAAAGAAGCCATTTTTAATGTTCCGGTTTCTGCTCCTGAATTTAACCTCGAAAGAGCATTTTTAGGAAAAACACCTGTCTTCTCAAAAGCTTCTACTAATCCTGTTCCTTCTTTAAGCATTAATGGAATTGCTATAGTTTTTATCTGATTTTCTATATACTTATTTCTACATGCTTCAGCAGCAATCCTTATTGCCGTAATATTTTCACCTGAACCTGAGTAAAGGCAATGAAACACTCTCGAAAATATCTCTATGCTTGTTTTATGAAACAGCCCCCCTATAACCGGTAATTTGATGAGATATTTATCGAAAATAATTCTTCCTCTTTCAGATTTTATTAACTGTAGAAAAACTAATACTAAAACTATTGTAAAACCAGCAATAAATAGTATATTACTCTGTAGAAAATCACTTATCATCAAAGTCATTTTTGTCATAGGTGGTAATGGAATATCATACTTGGTGAACAATTCTGCTGTTTTAGGAAATATATAACCAACATAAAATATTACTGCCCCGAAAAGAGCAATGAGAACAACTACCGGCATTATAAGAGCCTGTCTTAAACTTTTTTTAAACTCTTCATCTCTTTCCAGGAATTTTGCCGTACTCTCATAAATCGATGCCATATCTCCGCTTGTGGAAGCAATACCAAGCATATATGAGGGAAATTTACCAAGAACTGAGGAGTGTTTTTCAAAAACTTCCTTACCATCTTTTCCTTCTTTCAGTTCCTGATGAATATCTTTTATTGTATTTTTTAATGTATTATTTTCAATATCATTGGATAATAGAGAAAGGATTTCGTCAAACGGGAGTTTTTCTCTGAGCAAATCCGCACAAATCCTTATAAACATTACCACATCTTTACAGGGCGGTTTAAACTCAAAATCAAATAATTTTTTTTCAACCTTAATAACCGAATATCCTATTTTTCTGAGAGCTTTTTCGACATCTTCTTTAGAAAAGGCTTTCTGCTCACCCTTAACAGGTTTTTCAAGTCCTTTCTGTGCTTTATAAAGGAATGTTCTTTTTTTCTCAAGATTTGTAACGCGAATGGCAAACTTTGCAGTTATTTCTTTGACAGCTTTTCTTGCTTCTCTTGAGTTCCTTGCAGAAAAATATCCCTGTACTACTTTATTCCTTATGTTTATTCCTTTATATCTATAATCAGCCATTTTACTTTCCTTTCTCTAAACTTTTCATTGAAGGCTGCCCGGAATAGAACCGGACAGCCTCCTGTATCAGTCAGCTGTAACAGTAGCTAATGTAGGGGTTCCTACCGTTGGAATAGTAATAGAATAAACGGCAAGAGTTCCATCTCCATCACCATCTTCCTTTAATGTTCCTGTAACTACAAGAGTTGCACCGGGAGTCCCGGAAATAGCAAAAGAACCGTTCTCATTTGTAGGATTTACACCAAGAGTTGCAAGTGTTACACCGGTAAAATCTCCAGTAGTTGGTCCACCCATTGAAGCAGGTTTTCTCAGATACTGCTGAGCCTTCTGAGCAATCTGATTCAAATCAAGTATTACAGCATCCCTGTTGGATTCAAATGCAGACTGATTGAATATATTTAACCCCGCAACAACTGCTATCCCAACAATTATTACCCCCAGAACAATCAATAAAAGTTGTTGTTGACCCATAACTCTTTCCTCCTATATGCTAAGTTAAGTAATATTGTTTTCTCTCCACTGGATAACATTTACAATTATTATGCCATAGCAGTTTTGATGATTATTAAGCACTAATTATCGAATTGAACAGAAATTTAATTGATTATTTTTCAGATAAAAATAAATAGTGGTTAATATTAACCAGATTTATAAAACAGTAAAGGAAGGAAAGCCTGTAAAAGAAATATAAAATTGCAAATTGTTTTTGCTTTATTTTTAATGATTAATACTTTAATCTTTTTTTAAACAAATCGTAAGATCTTTTTAAAAAGAAAAAATGTTTATAATCTTCTATAAAATGTTAAACTTATTTTGAATAATAAATAAACATCTTGATTTTATTGTTTATCTTTAATATTTTATGAAAACTTAAGTTAATTAGTTTAATAAGAGTGAATATCTCATAATGGAGGTGCAAAATGGATGCATTTGTTGAAAAGACTTTTAACCTTGTTAAAAAAACAATCGAAAATAATAGATGGAGACAGGAAGAATGCATTAACCTCATTCCTTCAGAAACAACACCGAGTATTCTCGTTAGATTACTCGAAATATCTGACCCCTCAGGAAGATATGCAGAGCACAGAACTATGAAAGGAAAAGAAATATATTTTTACCAGGGAATAGACTTTATAAAAGATGTTGAAATAGAAGTAAAAAAAGAATTAATAAAATATTTCAACTGTAACGAAGTAGATGTAAGACCTATAAGCGGTCAGATGGCTAATATGGTCGCATTTAATGCTATGCTTAAATTTATAAACAGGGGTAATAAAGGAAAACCCTTAAGAAGAATGACAGCCGTGATGAACAATGAACTGACTCACGGAGGGCATCTCAGTTCACAGCCTATGGGTGCTCTTTTCAACTGTGTTGAAATCGACCCCAATACAGGAAGAGAACGAACCATTGGTTTTCCTGTAAGAAAAGATAACCCTTACAAAACCGATATAACAAAACTTGACGAGTTAATAAAAAAATATAAACCTGAACTGATAATATTTGGCAAAAGTATGTTCATATATCCTGAACCTGTAAAAGAAGTTTACGATATGGTAAAAGATATGGAAAATAGACCTGTCATTATGTACGATATGGCACATACCCTTGGTTTATATGGAGCTTTTCAGAAACCTTTTGATGAAGGTGCTGATATTTTAACGGGAAGTACTCATAAAACTTTCTTTGGACCCCAGAGAGGAGTAATAGCAACAAACTTTGACGAGGACTCCCCTTTTAGAAAATTATGGATAGATATTAAGAATCGAGCCTTCCCTGGAGCTACAAGTAACCACCATCTTGGTACATTACTGGCACTGCTACTTGCAACTATAGAAATGAATCAATTCAAAGATGAATATCAATCTCAGGTGATAAAAAATGCTAAATCTTTTGCTCGTTCTCTGAAAAGTTATGGTATAGATGTAGAAGGTGATGAATCTGATGGCTATACAAAAACTCATCAGGTCCTTATACGGGTGAAAAAATATGATTCTGGCGAAGTAATTGCAAAAAAACTCGAAGAGAATAATATTATAGCAAACTATCAGGCTTTACCGGATGATGAAAGTTTCATAAATTGCAGTGGAATCCGCCTCGGGGTTCAGGAAATGACAAGATTTGGAATGACTGAAAAAGATTTCGATACCATTGCGGGTTTAATGGCAGAAGTAATTGTATATAATAAAAATGTAAAAGATGAGGTGAAAAATCTAAGAAAAAATTTCCTGAAAATGAAATTTTGTTTACCGGACAAAGAATCAATAGAGCTTACAAAAAATTTATTAAACAGTATCTATTCTAATTTATCGGGTTAATTCAATTACAAATATGCATAAAAATCTCCTAACATATCTCTTATTTATAGCTATCGTATGTAGTTACTCTTTGATTTTTTCACAGACCCTTCCTCTTAAAAACTACAATACAAAAGACGGTTTACCTCAGTCAACAATTAGATGTATATTTCAGGATTCAAAAGGATTCATCTGGTTCGGCACTTTTAATGGAATCTCAAAATTCAACGGAACTAAATTCTATAATTACAATATTGAGAATGGCCTGAGTAATAATACTGTTAATTCAATTATGGAAGACAATAATGGAAATATATGGATTGGTACTCCCAAGGGTCTGAATAAAATGGTTAATTCGAAAATTACCGTAGAAAAGCTTAAAGGTAATATTACTAAAATCTTAAAAGATAAAAAGGGAAACTTATTTATTCTTATTCCCAAGCAAACCATTTACAAATATGATGGAAAAGAGTTCACTCCATTAGATTTTAACTTTAACAAAAAAGAGTTACACATAACTAATTTCGCGCTCGATAAAAAAGATAACATCATTTTAATCAATTCAGGAAAACTATATAGATATGATTTTGTTTCTACAAAGGAAATA
>Ga0180301_10003143_pt1 | contig 12954 bp, 14 predicted proteins | sample GuaBasSediGuay16_FD_121797 | JGI IMG/M metagenome (GOLD analysis project Ga0180301, IMG submission 121797) | Subseafloor sediment microbial communities from Guaymas Basin, Gulf of California, Mexico - Guay16, Core 4569-2, 12-15 cm | ecosystem: Environmental > Aquatic > Marine > Hydrothermal...
TCCACCCTACTGTTTTTTCTCAACGCTCAGTAATGCTCTCAGACAGTGAGCCAGTCTCCAATCGGATGGCCTATCCGCAATAATATTTTCAAAAATCTAAACTGATACGTTTTCCCTATCTCTTGTTGACACAAAGGGAATATGTAGGTATTAATAACCGCGTATATTCTTCACCTATATTAAACCACTAAGGAGTTCTTCTATGTTTGGCATGGGAATGCCGGAAATTCTCGTGATTCTCGCCATCGCACTGATTGTTCTTGGCCCGAAAAAGCTTCCTGAAATAGCCAGGTCTCTCGGTCGAGGCATCGCCGAATTCAAAAAAGCGACACAGGAATTCAAGGAGAATCTTGAAGTAGATAACGAGCTAAAAGAGGTTAAAGATACAATCCACGAAATCAAGGGAGACATTGAGCAAACCGTGCAGGAACCGATAGCTGAAGGTACGGATGTGCATGATAGGGATGCTGTGTCCGAGGAGGATCTTGAAGATAGCTTTGACGGGGACATGATGGAAACTCCAAAAGAGCGTATCGGCGAGAAATCCCCTCGTCAGGCAGATGCAAAGGAGTCTTCCAGTAATGCCTGAAGAGGAAAAACTCCCCTTCACAGCTCACCTGGAGGAGCTTCGCAAAAGACTGATTATTTGTTTTTCCGCCATTGGTGTTGGTTTTGTTGTCTGCTACGTGTTTTCAAAGAAGCTCTTTGAATTGCTTATGCTGCCGCTGCTGAAAGCGATGCCTCCTGAGGAGAAGCTGATTTATACAGGCCTGCCCGAAGCATTTTTTACCTATCTGAAAGTTGCATTCTTTGCCGGCATTCTTCTCGCGATTCCCGTCATTATGTACCAGTTGTGGATGTTTATTGCCCCTGGTCTATATGACAAGGAAAAGCGTTTAGCCTTGCCTGTGGTCTTCCTGTCATCCCTCTTTTTTGTGGGTGGGGCATTGTTTGGGTACTTTGTTGTTTTTCCTTTCGGATTCAAGTTCTTTATGGGGTTTTCCTCTGAGTACATCAGGCCGCTGCCATCCATGAAAGAATACCTGAGTTTTTCTGTGAAGCTCCTGTTTGCTTTTGGTGTTGTTTTTGAACTGCCTCTTTTTGTGACCTTTCTGGCAAAGCTCGGCATTGTGAATGTCTCGTTTCTCAGGGCAAAGCGTAAATATGCTATCCTGCTTTTCTTCGTGTTTGCGGCCATCCTGACCCCGCCGGATGTTATTACACAGGTGATGATGGCAGGACCTTTGATCTTGCTTTACGAGATAAGTATTTTTGGCGCAAAGATATTCGGGAAAAAGGAGCCGCAGGTAAGTACAAAGGAAACTAAGGAAACTTCCGGGTAAGCGCTTTCTTCTTGACAGTTTCTTAAAATTTTAGTAAACGCAAACTGGGTCCGTTCGAACAGTTTCTTAATTATGTTGATAAATTCGCGGAAAGGGGGTGAAAGCAGATTATGAAGAAACAATCATTATCAGTACTTGTGACTATGGTCTTGGGGCTGGTATTTCTTTTCGCACTTGCATATGCAGCCCAGCAGGCGCCTGACACGATTACCATGAATTCAAAGGTTTACCCCAAACACAAAAAATCTCTCGTCACCTTTACCCACAAAAAGCACAACGTGGACTACAAGATCGGCTGCACCGAGTGCCACCATAACTATGTAGGCGGAAAAAACGTCTGGAAAAAGGGAGATGAGGTCAAGAAATGTGACGCCTGCCACAGCGAGGCCAAAAAACCTAAAGGCGTGAAGTTAAGCAAAAAGGAAAAAATCAAAAAGTATCATTATTCAGCTATTCATGAAAACTGTAAAAGCTGCCACAGGAAACTAAAAAAGCAGGGTAAACCCACCGGCCCGACGGCGTGTAAGGGCTGTCATCCGAAGAAAAAATAAAGCACGAGAATTAAAACCAAAAATAGGGTAAGATCGTTTTTAGGGTCTTGCCCTATTTTTTTGCGCTTTTCAGCTCTTATCGTCTCATTGAGGGAATGAGAGGAGAATCCTGCCTGTTCGACCTTCCTGCTGATGCCTTTTGGTATAGAAGACTCGCCTCTACCATTGCCTTAGCCCAGGCAGGAGTACCCAGGGCATGTACGTGTGAATATGTGGCCAGTGTGTTTTTGTAACAGAGACCGTCGCGTTTGCCATTAAAGCCTGATCCGCGGATCATCCGAAAGCACAGGTCTTCCGGCTTACCCTGCCAGTTTAAGACTTTTGAATAATGGAACTCATGGCCTCGAATAATGGTACCGGGCGCATAATAAGGATTTTTTCTTTCAACTTCTAAAATCGTATAACCGTGCCCCTCCGGTCTCTTTGAAAGCCCAAAAACTGCAGGGAACACGCCTACCATCGGGTAAGTCGCACCGTTAACAATCAGACTTTCACCCATATACATCAGCCCCCCGCATTCAGCGTATATGGGTAGGCCGGTTTGTGCCAGGGAACGAATATTGTTGCGAAATTTCTTATTTTTCGCCAGAATCCTCGCATGGGTTTCAGGAAAGCCGCCCCCTATGTACAATCCGTCGATATTTTGAATACCTGAACCCTCAAGGGCACTCAGCATAACTACCTCAGCCCCTGCCGCTTCGAGCGCTTCTATGTTTTCCGGGTAGTAAAACTGAAATGCTGCATCCCTGATTACGGCAATGCGGGGTAGCGGCGTATTGTTTTTCAAAGTGACATCTTCCTCTTTCTCTACCCGCTCGTGCCTCACACTGGCCGGCCGGCCTAATCCCCTCCCGGCGGGGAAGTGGGAATAGCCTCGTGAAATAACATTATTTTGCCCTTCCCATTGAGGGCGGGGTGTCAGAGTGAGTGGCGAATCTGTCAGAGCAGGAGCCTCTTTTATCATAGAAAGGAGCCTATCAAGATCAAGATACCGCTCAGCCATGTCGGCGGCTTTTTGAATCGATTCTTCCGCCCACTTATGTTCTGGCGTAGGAACCAGGCCCATGTGCCTTTCGGGAAAAGAATTTCCGCCCATCTTTGGTATGGCTCCGAGAACAGGTATATGGCAGTGATGTTCTATGGTAGTTCTGAGGATCGACTCATGACGGGGGCCTGCGACTCGATTCAGGATAACGGCGCAAATATTGACTGCCGGGTCGAAGTGGACACACCCTAATATCATAGCGGCAACCGTACGTGTTGTTTTAGTGCAGTCTATGACAAGGACCACGGGGGCATTGAGGAGTTTGGCAAGTTCCGAAGTGCTGGTATCACCTGTCAAGTTGATGCCATCATAAAGACCGCGGTTTCCCTCTATGACGGCGACATCACTTGCCAGGGCGTGGTTTGCAAACGAAAGGAGAATCTCGTCGGGTGGGATTAAGAAGGTATCCAGATTATGACACGGGTGGCCGGCCGCCAGAGCCAACCACCCCGCGTCAATAAAATCCGGTCCCTTTTTGAATGGTGCAACAACCATCCCGCGTTTTCGGCAGGATGCTATTACTCCAAGGGAAATTATCGTCTTCCCCGAACCGCCAGACATACCAGAAATAACAATTCGGGGAAAAGCCATACTTTTCGGTTTATCGTCTCTTTAAATATGCCTGTTTTAACAGCGAACTACCTGGTTTGAAAAAGACCAGAGCCTACTCCTCGTGCTCGGCACCAGCCTGCTTGCCGACACCTTTAAGGCCGTACAGAGTAGTACTCCCGCTGGACCAGTACTCAAGCATGCCTTCCTGGACCATCTTGTTAACCAGATTCTTCACTGTTCTGCTCTTTTCATCTGGCAACATTTTGTAAAAGTCCTTCAGGTAAAACTTGGACTTGCCTTTCTTTTTTTCCAGTGTTTCGACGATGAGTTTCTTGGCTGCTTCTTCATCCATTTTTTTACCTCTTTTCGTTTTAGGTAAACTTAAACTGCGTTGTTTGACGCCAGGTATAATAAGCAGGATCACGGAAATCATCTATGAGATGATGGGTAAACTCAAGGCCGGTCTTCTCAAAGAATTTCTCCCAACCGATCCTCTCAGCCCAGTCACCGAAGCGCTCGTATTTCCTGGCATCAGCCGCGTATGTATCTACCATCTTTTTGATTGTCTCTGTCATGGTCGGCCAGCGCGGCGTCTCGTTTGGAATAAACGCAACTACCACCTTCGAGAACTTGGGAGCAGTTATCCTGTTCGATATCTTACCACCTGCCAGGAGCACGATGCCGTCACCTTCCGTATCAGCCAAAGGCATGGATGGACACATCGTGTAGCAATTGCCGCAGAACATGCAGCGTTCTTCGTTGACAGCCACGCTCTTTACGGTGGTGCCATCCTCAAGTTCCACCTTTGCAGGCTTGATAGCCCCTGTAGGACAGGCGGCAATGGCGAGAGGAATCTCGCAAAGTTTGTCGATGTATTCATGGTCGATCATGGGCGGTTTGCGGTGATAACCCAAGATTGCGATATCCGAACAGTGCACAGCTCCGCACATGTTCAGGCAGCAAGCCATTGATATCCTGAGCTTGGCAGGAAGTTTCATGTTGGTAAAATCATCAAACAGGACGTCAAGTGTAGCCTTTACCGTCCCTGATGCATCAGTCGCCGGGGTATGGCAATGGATCCAGCCCTGGGTGTGCACGATGTTGGTGATCCCCGCACCGGTGCCCCCTATGGGGAACTTGTAACACCCGCCAGGCTGCTTCCGGCTCAGAAGGTCTTCTTTCAGAGACATAGCCTTTTCTTTGCTGTCGACCATGAATTCGACATTATTTCTGGTTGTCCATCGCACATAGCCGTCGCAGTATTTATCTGCAATTGATATTATTTCACGAATGAGACTTACACTCATAAGGCGGCATCCGCCTGCCCTTATCGTATAAAGCTCATCTCCGCTTTCGGCAACCCGCTTGATGATTCCAGGCTCCAGGATCTCGTGATACAACCACTTGCCTTTATTTTTCTTGATAATTGGTGGATAGAATTCGCTCCCTTTTCTCGGTCCAATATCTGTAATCCTGTCTTTCAACGGGTTTTCGGGATCATATCCTGATGATATAAATGCCATAGTTTTCACCTCCTATCTTTGATGGTATTTTCTGAATTCTTTGATGTCTCTCTTAAATCCACCAGGAACTTCTTCCTCTTTCCAGAATATGTAAGGATTGGACCGGGGCTCCTGAATCATCTGCGGAATAGGCTTGAGACCTGTTACTTCCAGAAGCTTCTGGAAACCTTGCCTCTTCATCAACTCGCCGAGACGCTCACGGTTCAGTCCCTCTTCCATCCACCAATCCCAGAGCTTTTCTATGAGTTCCTTGATTTCGTCGTAGGGTTCTTCTACCTTCATAAAGGGTACTATTAAAGTAGACATCTGGGCTCCGTGCAGGATCGGGGCCTTTGCGCCGGCCAGGAGGCATACGCCTCTGTCATTTCCTATCCTCAAAGCTCTTGGCATAACATTTATGCAGTGCATGCAGCGCGTGCACTCGGGATTGTTGATTTCAAGCTTCTCGCCGTCCCATCGCATACACTTCGTCGGGCAAAGATCGATCACTTCTTTCTGGATGTCAAATTTCCCCCAGTCGCGACCGGCATGGGCACCGGCATTTGGCACCAGCTCCCCGCCAACATACGCCTTAACCGCTTCCTGGTCGATGCGGATATCATCGCGCCAGATCCCGATAAAAGACAGGTCAGCTCGTGCGATAGAGGCGACACAGCAATTTGGACAGCCATCAAACTTGAACTTGAATTTGTACGGGAAAGCAGGCCTGTGGAGTTCGTCCTGGTATTCCATGGTCAGGTCGTAACAAAGGGCCTGGGTGTCGTAACAGGCGAATTCACACATGGACTCACCCATACAGTCAGACGGGGTCCTCAAGTTTGATCCCGAACCGCCGAGGTCCTGATCAAGGTTATGAGTCATCTCATAGAATATCTCTTCTAACTGCTCCGTTGTAGTGCCCAGAAAGATGATGTCACCTGTAGAGCCATGCATGTTCGTAAGGCCGCTGCCGCGCCTTTCCCAGAGGTCACAAAGCTTTTCCAAGTATTCGGTAGTGTAAAAGTGCCCCGCGGGTTGGTTTACACGAAGGGTGTGAAAATGTGCCACGCCTGGAAACATCTCTGGTTGGTCGCAGTATCGGCCGATAACGCCGCCGCCATATCCAAAAACGCCGACGATACCGCCATGTTTCCAGTGCGTCCGCTTGTGAACATACGAGAGTTCGAGAACTCCCAAGAGGTCTTCGCAGCAGTCCACCGGTATCTGATACTCAATGTTCTTTTCATTCTTTTTTCTGGATTCGGCCTCTTGCTTGATGTCAGTCACAAAGCTCGGCCACGGTCCTGTCTCCAGTTGATCGAGCAAAGGAGTTTTGTGCTTGAATTCCATTATTGTACCTCCCTTCTTTTGGGATTTTAAACATTAATTCTGAACCACGGTTCCCTCAACGGAATATCTCTTCTCACCTCCTCTCAGGTTGAATTTTGGAAGTCGTTTAAGCAGAAACGTTTAAGTAGAAAATAGTCACGGAAAAGGAAAGTTATGTTATTTTGAGAAAAAGCAGGACGTGTACAACCCTGCAGAAACCCTATATAGACTTGAGAACCGATATTGTCAACAAAAAAACCAGAAATTTTCTGTTTGCGAGTTCGCGTGTGGTAACGAAAAAATCACAGCCTATTCATTCAAGCCTTGAAAGGCTATGTGAACCTTCGATATGTGCCTATCGAGATGCCGCCTGATAATGGGCATGTCGGGGGCAGCCTGGTTACACGCATCTACAATAGCGCGGAACATGAGCGATAGTTCCTCTTTGTCGAGCAGCCTGCAATCCTGGAGAAAGGAATCAACAAAGCCTGGCTCAACAGCTCCTTTGCGTTGTTTCTCCCTGAGCCCTTCAATGAAGCCTTCCAGCGTTGCGTCCACGCAATCATCATCCGCCCACGCCACGGTGCCGATACCGTCGAGCCGGTCAATACGCATCCTCAGAGACAGGTTCAAAAAGAAGAAAAGAAGGGCGTCACGGCGCGAAATTCCCGAGGAATGGCCCAGCATAGAAGCATATTGCCTCGCAGCTACCAGTCTCACATCTATCGAATTGTTTTCTTTTTTTACCACAAAGTCCCCCGCTGCATGGTGCCAGGGAAAGATCTGGTCAAATGTATTGATATCATAATAGCCGGTCAGGATTTCGGCGGCCTGGCTGTATAATTGCCATGCCTCGGGGCGAGAAAGATAATAAGGACCTTTATCGGTGTCCCAAACTATAAGTTTCTGACAACTCTTTTGCCTCCCCAGGGAGAGGTGAAATTCATGATACCCTTGAAACCAGTCTGCCAGAAACATAAGCATGGAATCTCGTGCCTTTCCATGATGCCTCGATTCATAGAATGATTCTGCTTCAAAGTAGGTCTTGGGCAAGAAAGAAAGTTGATATTTCTTGTTTAGATATTGCAAGGTTCGAAATTCCCTTGCCAGCCCGGCTTTCCCTCTCGCGGTCAGTGCCACATTCATAGTAAATGATGCGCGAGTGTCGCCGATTACTGCTTCGATCCTTGCTGGATGGTAGTCGCTGCCATCTTTCTCTGCATAGATCAGGATTTTATGAATGTCGGAAACAGAGACATCCTTTGCTAACTGTGTCATTGCAGCATCAAGTAACGGCCTGTATCCATGTTCGGAGATAACGTCCGTGATTCCCTGGAAATAGTCTTTGAAAGTAACTGGAGGTTGAGTTTGCTCGCCATCACCACGGGTCAGGCGCATTGAAGCCTGCAACATATCTTTGTCGAAATAGACAGGACCGCTTCTCGATGGGGCTAAATAACTAATCTCTGGTTGATGACTTTTGCTCAAAAGCAGCTCGGATGTGGGAATCAGCAAGTGAATTTTAGCGATAGGGTTCGAGTTGTTTTAGAAACTCCGGTTTTACGTCAAATCCGTACGCCAGGGCCTTATCACAATGTTCGACGGCCTTCTTGTAGGCTTTCTTCTCAAAGTATGCTAGGGCAAGATTGTTGTGGGCCACAGCAAATGTAGGTGCAAGTTCGAGTGCCTTTTTAGCAGCCGCAATGCAATCGTCTAATTGCCCACGCATGAAGTAGGCGCTGGCAAGCGTCGCGTAAGCCTGGACCATGTGTGGATTGAGCGATATTGCCCTTTGCAGAAAAGGAAGTGCCGCTTCTACGTCACCCTTTTGCAAATAAGCGAATCCAAGATTTGCATAACCAGGGGCAAATTTCGGTCGCATTTTAATCGCTTGCTGGTTGGCTGCTATACAAGCAGCCAAATTTCCTTTATGCAGGTAGATGCCACCAAGGTCTGCATACGCTTCGTCAAGTGTAGGGCTATGCTCAATAGCCGCTGCAAGTTCTTCTATCGCCTCGTCCCACTTCTGCTCTTTGATCAAACCTATGGCGAGGTTGTAATGGGTCGTCCCGCATGCGGGCATGTTGGATAGAATTTGTTTCTGTGTTTCGATGTATTGGGCGGTCTTTGGCGCTGTTGGCTGTGGTTTATTCATAACCTTGTCTATCTCCTCTCCGCTGTACCTGTTGACGGACTCAGGATTGTCTTATGCTTTGTTGGTTTGAGGCCATGTAAAACTCATCCTCGACTTCCGGCTAAGAGAGTTTCAGCCGTGCGCCTGCCGGCAGGAGCCCTATGTGGAGAGCTGACAGCGACTTTGCCAAAACTGGTTTTTCATATGGAAAGAAAACCCAATAGGCTCACGGTTCCCACGGATCTGAGGTTCAGAGTTGGGGTGAACCCTGAACCAGTGAACGGTCACCTAATTTCATGCCTCGGGATTTCTATAAGTTATTGAACTTCCATCGATTTTAGTCGAGCAGTTAAATAGTCAAGTTGTCGAGTCGTAACGTCCTTGAACCACTCGACTAATCAACTACTTGACCACTCGACCAATTGTGAGCGAAGCGAACTAAGTTCGCTAAACTGCCGTACGAAGACCCTTGCCGGCAAGAGGATTGTAAAGTTTAATAATTGCCTGCTTCATAACGTCCAGGCTGCGCGCATTAATTATAATATCAAACAAGGTCTTTTCCCCGTCTTCCGGAAGCACGCAGGCGTTTGAAGCATCAAAGGTCAATCCAGGAAAACCTTTAACCAGCTTCTTTTGCTCTTTCTTGTTAACTTCAACCTGAATTGCCTTTTTTCCCTCTATTTCTTTTATTTCTCCCGCTAACCCAGCCTCTTCAATCTTTTTGAGCTTTTCGTCATCCAGGAAAATATTGATGTAATAATCAGCCATCAGAACACCTCCTCTTCGCAATATATTGATTTAAACTGCTAAATGTATGACAGAAGCTGCCATAAAATGGCATTCCTCGCCGGAACCCGCATCACCACCTTCTAACTAACCCGAATGTAACACTTTAGCTCTTTTGAAAAACAGACATACGGAACGGACAGGGCATCTGCAATAATATCTTCAACAATCTAAACTAACACACCCGAATAGAAATTTTTCAGTCCGGGAACATATCACGAAAGTTATTTTCTGTCAAGGAACTTTGAGCAATGTTTCCGAATGCGGCGTCAATCAAGATGGTCAGGAAGCTTCTCCCTTCTTGCGGAACACTAAACAGGCCCAGTTGTGATCTATTTGCTGCCGGATCAATATGAAGCCATTCCTCAGGTATGCCCGTAGGGTTTCCGCCAGTGCAGACACTTTAAAACCGGAAAGTATTAAAATTGCTCCCCTCTTTGCTTTTTCTGCACATGTGCCTGAGATCGCCTTTAAGGTTGGAAACGCCATGTTGGCAACAATCAGAGAAAACGGGGTCTGGAGACTGTTAAGCGCAACATCCGAAATGGTAACCCGTGAACCAAGATTATTTAACCGGACGTTTTGGGTTGCCTCCCAGAGAGCGCATGGATCAAGGTCGAGTCCAACCACTCTTTCCACTCCCAGCATCGCCATGGCAATGGCGAGTATCCCTGTGCCGGTGCCGACATCAAGTCCGTAAGAGGCATCGTATTCCTCGGCATAATAATCACCACCCAATACGTAATCCAGTGCCCTCAGTGCCAGATACGTACTCGGATGCGACCCGTTGCCAAAAGCAGTGCCAGAAGCTATGCTGATTGTGACTTCTCCGCTCTGCGGTCGATATCGCTTCCCGGGGGGCTTGACCACAATCCTCTCAGAAATCCTGACGGGTCGGCGGAAGGATTTTTCAATAAAGCTTCTGCCATATAGATATGTGTAACTGAGTTTTCCTGAACTTACAAGTTCTCTGATCCCGAGTCTGACTGCTTTTCTGTCGATCCAATCAGCTCTTGCAAGCTTCTTTTCCACATCGGCTGGAGTCAGCTTTCTGTCGGCCTCAGCGATGGTGTTGTAGATCATATGTTTTAACTTCTCCACTGTGTAGCTACGCAACTCAGTTTGCCTTATAGGTGACCAGCTTCTATTTTCTGCCCTCTTTTTCCATCAAACGGCTGTACCAGCGACAAAATTCGTACATGCCTTTATATCGATCATCGTAGTTACTGATGAGGCCAACGCACATTTCCCAAACGCCCTGACGAAAAGCATTGCTGTCATCCAGCATCTGGCGCCCTGCAAGAAATTCTCTGGTTAGTTCGATTGCCGTGCGCTTGGATTTGTTCATTCGCAAGTCGATCGGATCCTTCGGTTCGATAAAGGGATCCCACTCCTCGTACCCCTTTTTCAGGATGTGCTTTTGCCGCCTGGGCGACATGCCGTCGAAGATGGCCTTTTTTCGCTTTTCGTCTTCAGGTGATAGCTTGCGCATCACGTTATCTCCTTGTACGGGCCAACCGATTCGAAACAGAGACCTTAAATTCCGAAGTATTCCCGGTTATAATCAGTTAGCAAGGCAGTTGAGACAGGAACAAGCCTCATATGCGTTTTTTCCTCCTTTGAACCAATCTCTCTTAATAGTTCCTTGGAAAGCTCAAAGAGACGAGCGTTAACATTATCAAGATTGACGGTAGGATATGCTGTTCCTTCTTTAAATCCCGATTTTTCACAGATGTGAGCAACGCCACCAATAGATGTCGGAATGCCGTAAAGCCTGCAAGTAATAGGTCGCCACTTATATAGGTCGCACAGGTTGTCCGAATTTAGCAGCGGGCAGGCTGCTCTTTCTCGTGCTAAATGAAGCAACACCTCTTCTGAAGACATCCCCTGGCGGAGGTACATCTTTTGAAGCCTGTGTTTGATCTGATAAAATCTACGATCCGCCTTTTCAGCTCTTGCAAGCACCTGACGTTGGTCGGTTTTGCTGAGCGATTTCTGGAAGTGATAGTTAATATAAACCGCCTCAATTAGCGTCAGGTCAAAAACAGCGTAGCAGCAATCGCAACAATATATCTTACACCGGACACAATCCTTGTAGGCATCCTGTATATTGCTGAAGAGCTTGTCGGTTTGAGCCACAAGGGCTTCGTATTTGTTGAAGGTTTTTGAAAAGTTCAGCATCACCAAATCCGGCAGGTTAATCTAAGGCCTCGTAATTTCTACAAGTTATTGAACTTCCGTCGATTTTAGTCGAGTAGTTAAATAGTCAAGTTGTCGAGTCGTAACGTCCTTGAACCACTCGACTAATCAACTACTTGACCACTCGACCAATTGTGAGCGAAGCGAACTAAGTTCTTGTTGTGTGATTAGTGGAAGAACATCCTTTCAGGAGCATCTTCATGTATTCTATTTACAGAAAGCTGCAATAGATGTCAATTACCCAAAATAGGTTTCAGTGGATCAGTCCTTGAGTCAACATCCGTGCGTAGCGGTTAGCCAGTCGTGCTTGGAGTGGTTCATTTATTCCAGTTTCGAGAAATCTGTCTACCTGTCTGGTAAATTTATGCTTATCTTTCTTGTACCTCTCTAACCATTGTCGGGTTAATTCCCTGCCTTTATTTTCACCGTGAAGGTCCATCAAACCCTTCTGGATACCTCGGAAGACTACGTGCGGTGGCCGGAACGGTTTCTTATATTTCAAAAGTGTAATATGTTTATGGGTATATGGATCTATAAGTTGATAGTCGACTTCATATTTTAGAAGCCTTTCTATGAGATCACTCACCCCTACACCGTATCGCCTCTTTCTTATTGTGACAAGCTTGAGATCAAAGTCCCCTTCTTTATTCAACATCCGTATGACAAAATCACCAGCGTTGATGTCGAGGCTATCAACCATTGATTTAGTTGCAGGGTCATAGTCCTTAGCTAGGATCCTGACCATTTCCTCTGCAATCACACGTCCATCCGCTTCTGAAAGATAATGCTCAGCAAATACAGGGGTGGCTCTCTCTACATATCCAGAATAGTAGTTCAAATAGAACTTCCACTTTTCTGTGTTGCGATCCACGAAATAATCCAATTCCACTGAATCTTTGATCCACTCTACGGCAATCATCTTGAGCTCGGTCGGCTCACTCATATTATGATGGAACATACCTGCGCCTTTTGCATAAGGCTCGGGTATATCTTCTGGATGCCTGGACCATGAGAAGGATATCTGGTCGAACTCGCCGAAGATATCGTATTCTTCATCATTGGGATATTCGCTAACGGAAAGGCAGAAAGTGGTTTTTCGCCCATCTTTCAACTTTGCCATAACCTGAAAAACAGCAGTCTTCAAACCCTCCTGGAAATATCTTGCTTCTATCCGGCCGATATTGCCAATCTCCACTTCATCGCCTAAGGCTCCCGAGACCGCTCTCTGTAAAAATAAGCCGTCTTTCATAAACAGGTTTTTTATTGCTTCTTTCATCCGGTGAGGCTCAACTTTGTCAAGTCTCGCAGGTTCAAGTCTCCACCTATCCGCCATAGCTACTTTAATCTTGCTTGATGGAAGCCCAGGTATTTTCATGAACTTAGTTCGCTTCGCTCACAATTGGTCGAGTGGTCAAGTAGTTGATTAGTCGAGTGGTTCAAGGGCGTTACGACTCGACAACTTGACTATTTAACTACTCGACTAAAATCGACGGAAGTTCAATAACTTATAGAA
>Ga0180301_10003144_pt1 | contig 12952 bp, 15 predicted proteins | sample GuaBasSediGuay16_FD_121797 | JGI IMG/M metagenome (GOLD analysis project Ga0180301, IMG submission 121797) | Subseafloor sediment microbial communities from Guaymas Basin, Gulf of California, Mexico - Guay16, Core 4569-2, 12-15 cm | ecosystem: Environmental > Aquatic > Marine > Hydrothermal...
AACATGTGCATATCCATCTTTTACTCTTATTTTCAGATATTCAGGGTTCAGTGATATGCTTTTCTCGAGACTCCCTGCCTCCAGGAGTAAAGGAAGCAAGAACAAAATTATGTACCTCATAAAACCTCCTTTTTAAATTAAAATTTATTTTACAGGGTAATCCTAGTTGAAACAAAACTCTTGCTTGATATAATTCCGTGAAGCTTTTATAATATTCACCCAAAAAAGGAGGATAAAATGCCAGCACCTAAAAGGAGACACTCAAGGGCCCGTTCAAGAAAAAGAAGGACCCATTATAAGATTAAATTAAGTGGTTATGCTGTTTGTTCCAACTGTGGAGCCCCTATCAGGCCTCATACGGTTTGCCCACATTGTGGTTATTATAATGGTAAGCCGGTGCTTGTCGTAAAAACCAAAGAGGGCTGATCAGGGCTTGATATATAATCCCACAGGTAGAAGGATAACAAATCCTAGAACAAGCAGTATCACTGAGATAGTTATTTCACCCAGGCCAACAAGTACAAAACCAATTATGCCCAGGAGCAAGCCTGCTCCACTCACTATATAATTCTTCTTACTCAATGCCGCCCTTTTGGGGGCTTTCTTCTCTGGTTTTCCTTTCTTCATTACCAGCCTCCTTCTTATAAAGTTTACCACGTTTAAGGTAATAGATTTCCAAAGGGATGTCCTCAGTAAATACCCAGTCTGATGATAGACCCTGGAAATATTTCAAATCCTTCAAACCAAGTAAAATCTCTGCAGGTGAAATTTCTCTCTTACCTGCTACTACTTTATTTAAAATAAGTCCACAATCATATCCCCTCATCGCAATATAAGTGGGGACATAATTGTACAGCTCATAATACTTATTCTTGAATTCTTCTCTTTTATTGTTAAGTTTTATTATGTCCCGAAAGGTCAAAGGAAGGGAAGAAAACATAAAATTTTCAAGGCTGAAGGCTCCGGTTTCGAAAACTCCCTTCCACAGCGATAAACCGAAAACTGGAACTTCTGGGAACATTACCCTGGCTCTCGAAGCCATAAAAAGAGCCCTTTTATCACCCCCGGGAACAAATATTCCGTCAAGAAGGGTGGTATCCACTGTCTCGAATACAGAGTCAGGTAGGGTAGAATCTCCATACTCAATTTCAAAAAGGACCTTTCCATAATTTTTTTCCAGTTCCTTGCTAAATAATCTTTGCCACAGGTATCCCTCTGCATTCTTATTGAAAATTAAACCAAAGTAGACATAACCCAGCTGATTAATTAAATAATCCACCAGTTTTTTAATTTCAAGCTCGTAGATTCTGTATGGCGTGTAGATAAAATTCAGGGTTTCGGGAGGAATATACACCGCCACAGGGGAAAATACCGGAATGGCTGCTTCGAGTTGTTGTGAAAGGTAAAACATGTATCTGGATGAAAGGGGACCCACTGCACAGCAAATGTTGTTAATATCATTTATACTGTAAAAATCCTTCTCATTTAAAACCTCAAATTTTCCCTTAAAGGACATCCGAAAACCTCTAATAAATTCTTCTCCAAGTTCATACAGTCTCCCTTGTGGAACAAAAAGGTATATTATACCCCTGCGAAACAATTTTCCCAGCCTGTTTGTATCTCTCAGTCTTTTCAGTATTTCCGGCTTCAGCCCAAGAAGACTAGAAAGTCTTAAAAGGGCTGCATCTTGTTCCTTTTCACCATAGACTGCCCTGTAATAGGCGAATATCGCTCTATCAGGATGTCCAAGCTTTTCATAAGAAAGTCCTGCATAGAAAGATGCTCCTTCAAAATTCAACATCTCTCCATCTCTTTTTTTAAGCAATTCGTAATAATATAGAGAACTATCATGTTCACCCAGTCTTGTGTAAGATACAGTGAGAAGAGCAAGAGCTTTAGTATTTTTGAAGTATTTGCTGTAAGAGAGTATCCGGTTTATGCATTTTCTATACTCTTTCATCTCATAAAAATTGTATGCCTCTCTTATCTCCCTCGGCTCACCAAAAATAGAAAATATAAGAAAGAAGGGAAAAATAAATTTCATTCTCCAAGGCCCTCCCTAGTTAATTCCGCATATTTCACATACCTTCTAGCTATTTCTTTTATCATGGAGACCTCCTCCTCATGAAGTTCCCTTACGACTTTTGCTGGTATCCCGAGAACAAGAACTCCTGGAGGAATTTTTGTATGAGGGGGAACAAGAGCCTGGGCACCCACTATAACATTTTCGCCTATTTCCACATCATCCAGCACCACTGCTCCGATTCCTATTAGAACAAAAGAAGATACGGAAGCCCCATGTATAACGGCTCTATGTCCCACTGTTACATAATCTCCTATAAAAACAGGATATTTCCCCTTCGTTCCATGAAGTATAGCGCCATCCTGTATATTGGAATAGGCCCCTATTTCTATCCTCTCCACATCCCCCCTTACCACGGCATTATACCAAATGGTTGAATAATCCCCAATTTTCACATCGCCTACAACTATTGAACCAGGTGCAAGAAAGACCCCTCTTCCCAGTTCGGGTTTCTTTCCGTCATATTCCAGGATTCTGCCCATGCATAGATTTTATAGTTTTAAAAAAGTGGGTTCAATTTTTCCACATTTTTCTTCTTGCAAAATCTTTCCTATTCAGTTAATATAATTTAGCTATGATTTACTTAATTTTTTTGCTCCTGAGCTTTAATTTTCAGCAAATAAAGCCCTTTCCGTACAAATTTGAAGGGATCACCCGGATTTCTGTCATTGATTTTAATGTGGATGGAAGGACAGATTTAATTCTGTGGGGTGAAGGTAGAGCGCCGCTGCTCCTGGAAAATTTGGGAGAATCTAATTTTTTGGAAAGAAGCATCCCGGCTTTTTCAGATTATACCTTTGGTATCGTGTACCTGGGTGTTATTAACTACAACAGGGATGAATACCCCGATATACTAGTGATCGTCAATTTACCCGGAGTTCTACCAGAAGTCCTGGTAAATGATTTTGGAAATGGGTTTGTAAAAAATATATTGAATATAACTCCCCCCGATATAGTAGATTCAGTGTTATTATCCGATGTAAATCAAGATGATCGAAGTGATATCCTGTTCTGGGGCACAGAATTGACTACATTTCTGCAGAAAAAGGAATACATTTTTGAAAAAGATACACTTCTTCGGAAATTTTTAATACACAAAGCCACCCTAACGGACTTCGATTTTGATGGAAAGATGGATACCCTCTTTCTTGCAGACTCAACGCTCATATTGAATGACACAATCCTGGACCAAAATGTCACTTCCTATACAGTTATGGACTGGAATGAGGACAATACCCCGGATGTATGCTTAATCAAGAATGGGGAAGTTTTCTGTCTCCTCAATGTAACACCGAATGTCAAACACCTCTCCATCAAGACTTCTGGAATAGAAGGGATTAAAATCATATTTTTCCACGGAGATACTGCAAGCTTCATTAGAACATATAAAACAGCTAGACTGGATATCTACAAGGAAATCGATTCCATATATGCCATCTCTGAAGGAGACACAGTTGTGCTGGATACGGCCACAAATGGTATGGATTTTCCTCTCATTTCCTCGGTCAGGGAGAAAGATACTTTGATTGATGTAAATCCCCGAATTACCCGGGATGGCTTCGAGGTCCAGTGTATCATGAGGACAGAAGGGTTCATGAGAGTAACTCTCTTCTCCCGGGACGGAAGATTAATAGGCATTCTTGATGAAAGACAGGCAGAACCTGGAATCTATTATATTCCTTATGAAGGAAGCCATCTTAGACCTGGTATATATATAATAAAATTCGAAGAACCTCTCGGAATTCACTCCACAAGGATAGTAATTACAAGATGAAAATCCAAATTAACCTCCCACTTGATAAAGACATTCTTGAAAAGTTTGATATTTTTGTGGTTGGAGGAACAATAAGGGATATACTTCTGGGAGATATTCCTCGTGATTTTGATATTGTGGTTCCTCCACCGGTGGAGATCTTTCTTCATGAGTTAAAAAAGAAAAACTACAGATTTTTCGTCCTTGATGAGAAGGAACAGGAATATCGAATAATTTTGTCTAAGGAGGAGTGGATTGACCTTTCTCAAATAAAGGGTGAAACCATTGAAAGAGACCTTATAATGAGAGATTTTACTATCAATTCCATAGGCGTACATTTGAAAAGTGGAACGCTTATAGACCCAACAGACGGTATAAAAGACCTCAAAGGAAAAATTATCAGGACTGTGAGTGGCACTAATCTCATCCAGGATCCCTTGAGAATCTTAAGAGCTTTCAGATTCTACGCCACGCTGGGCTTCAACATAGAAAAAAAGACAGAGGAATTAATAAGAGAATTGCATCCTCTTATCAATATTGTGGCAATGGAAAGAATCAAATATGAACTTTTCCTCATCTTAAAAACTGATCAGGCTTATAAAACCTTCAAATATATGGAGGAGGTGGGTCTTTTATACGATATATTTCCAGAATTAAGGCCACTTCGTTATACCTCCCAAAGATATTATAATGAACAGAATCTTCTTTATCACAGCATGATGACAATGAAATATACAGAAGAAATAATTGAAAAAGAAACTCATCCACAGGAAGCAGGTGACTTAAAGGTATTAATTAAACTCGCGTCTCTCTTGCATGATATAGCAAAACCAGAAACACTGTCTTATGACGATGAAGGAAATACACATTTTTACGGCCACGACAAGATAGGTGCTGAGAAGGTGGAGCAGATAGCCTTGAGACTGAAGTTTTCCAATAAAGAAAAGGATATCCTAAAAAAACTCGTGAGATATCACATGTATCCTCATCTTCTTTCTGCTGAAAAAGAAATTACAAAAAAAGCCGCGAACCGATACTTGAGAAAGACAGATGAGCTTGCTTTCCCACTTCTGAGAATGGCACTAGGCGATGCTATGGCTTCTCCGCCAAGGCCTGGTGGGATGCAGGGCTATGAAAGATTGGAGAAAATTCTAAAGGAAATTCTGGAAGAGAAAAAGAAACAAAAGAAAAGAATAATAACCGGGCATGATCTTATATCCCTTGGCCTTGAACCTGGACCTTTATTCAGAAAAATACTTGAAGAAATTGAGGATATGTGGGCTCAGGGTGAGATAAAGACAAAGGAAGAAGCACTTGCCTATATAAAGCAAAAATATATTCAACCCCGCTAAAACATACGTCTCAGAGCCATATAGAGCGCCATATTCAAAGGAATAAAATTTTATAAGTATAAAACCATTATTTTTGTTCATAAAGAAGCGAATATGGACGCCTAAATGCACGGCGTTAAAAATCACTTTTTATTCTCCTGAATTCCAAGTTTCCGTATTCTATACCGAAGAACTCTTTCCGATATACCCAGCTCCCGGGCAGCCCTTGTTTTTACCCAGTTATTTCTTTTCAGAGCTTCAAGAATTATACTCCTTTCAATTGCTTCGATTCTCTCATCCAGAGACAGGAACTCTTGCTCCTGTGGAAAAATTTCCTTCCTGAGGGAGAGGGGGAGTTCTTCTGTAGTGATATACTCACCCTGGGATAACACTACTGCACGCTCCACTATATTTTCAAGCTCTCTGACATTTCCAGGATAATGGTATCGCAGAAGTAATTCGTAGGCTTCTCTTGTAAATCCCTTTATTTTTTTAGCTTCTCTTGCGCTGTAAATCTTAAGAAAATGCTCCAGTAAATATGGTATATCCTCCTTTCTTTCTCTGAGGGACGGGATGTGTATATGAATCACATTTATACGATAAAAAAGGTCATCTCTGAAGGTTCCTGCTTTCACCATCTCTTCAAGATCTCTGTTTGTTGCTGTAAGAAGGCGAAAATCCACCTTTTTGGGCTTCAATCCCCCGAGTCTCTGAATCTCCTTTTCTTCAATAACTCTTAAAAGCTTGACCTGCAGGGGAAGAGGTAATTCCCCAATCTCGTCTAGAAAGAGAGTACCTCCATGTGCTCTCTCTATCAATCCCGGTTTTTCTCTATCTGCACCTGTGAAGGCGCCTTTTTCGTAGCCAAAAAGCTCAGACTCTATTAAACTCTCCGGAATAGCTGCAAGATTCACTGCTACAAAGGGCCCGTTCTTTCGTTGAGACTTTTCATGTATCAACCTGGCAATTAGCTCTTTCCCCGTACCACTCTCTCCGGTAATTAATACAGTGGAAGAAGAACCAGCAACTCTAATGGCTATATCGACAACTTGTTTCATTGCATAAGACTCAGCAACGATACCCTTAAGCCTCTCGGGCCTTACAATTGTGCGCAACACTTTAACCTCTCTTTCCAATCTGAGATTCTCCTGGGCTTTACGAATGTTGATAAGAAGCTCTTCCAGATTTATCGGCTTTACAAGATAATTGAAGGCGCCGTTCTTCAGAGATTCAACAACCAGTTTCACATCCTGAAAAGCTGTGATCATTATGGCTTTTATTTCAAGGTTTATCTTTCGAATCTCCTTAAGCACCTCTATTCCAGATATATCCGGTAGCCTTATATCAATGAGCACAACATCAAAAGCCATTTTTTTAACCTTTTTTATGCCCTCTTCCCCTGTTTCTGCTTCGTCTACGGTGTATCCCCTTTCTTCCAAGAATTCTCGAAGCAACATCCTCTGGGAGCCCTCATCCTCAATAATAAGTATTTTAGACATCCTGAACCTCCATTTCTATAATAACTAGCGTTCCTCTCCCTGGCTGACTCTTCACATAAAGTCTCCCACCATGAGCTTCTATTATTCTCCTTGTGACCGCGAGACCTATACCAAGCCCGCGAGTTTTTGTTGTATAAAAAAAGCCCATTGCTTTTGAAAGGGTCTCCTCGTCCATCCCCTTTCCGGTATCTTTTAATTCTATTATAATCTTTTTCCCAGACCTCCTCGCGGCAATATATACTGTACCATTGTCCTCTATAGCCTCAAAAGCATTTTTTATAAGATTGTAAAAAACCTGATTCATGAGATCTGGATCACATGGCAACACCATTTCTTTTGGAACATCCACCTCAACCTTTATGGAAGGCATGCCCAGTTCCACCTTAACAGAGTTCAGTGCTTTATTAATAATATCTCTGAGCCGGCATGACCCCTTTTTCACGGTCACAGGCCGGGCAATATCGCGGAATTGATCCACAATCCTATTCATTCTTGATATTTCATTGTCAATAATAGAAAGGTATTTTTCTTCCACGGTTCCCATTTCTTTTAACCTGTCCAATAATAAACTTAACGTATTTAATGGATTTTTAATCTCATGGGCTACTGCAGAAGAAAGAGCTGATAGTTCTTCGAAATGCTTTCTTAAGGCCGCTTCCTCTCGGAGAGCAATTTCTCTTTTCAGGATGAGATTCTCCAATTTTACAACCAGGAAAATGGAAATTATTGCTGAAATTATAAGAACCAGAAGAACTATTACAAAATTTTTCTTTGCTCTTCTTTCAAACTCATCCATATATTCCAAGGAGTAACCGCCAACAATGAAATAACCATTTCTCAACTCCCTACTGAATTCCATAATCCGATGTACAGGAGTTTTTATCACACGTAGCCCCTCGATGGATTCCCTTCTGATAGGGAGAAAACCTTCATATCTCGAATCCCAGTACACTAAGGTATCTGCCCTAAGAAGAGCCAGATAATCAAAATCTCCACTTTCCGTCAGAGAATAAAACAGAATCTTCACCTTCTTTACATCGGGAATCTCCGTCTTGAATATCTCTCCCATTAACCCGGCTACGGAAATAACATGCCTTCGGGAAATCTCCTCCAGCTCTGAAAGCGTTCTTTTCTGATTCCAGATGTAAATGGTTCCAAAAAGAAGGAAAAGCAAAATATAAATGCATACAAGAAAATAACGTCCCTTCACCGTCCCCTTCTTCTCCTCATCCGATCGGCACATCGCCAGAGAGGAAACCCTTCTTTATCTCTAAGATAAATATCCCTGTTCCTTGAGCGGAAGTTAATAAATCCTGCCACTATTATATGCTCCCCGTTATTTTTATTGAGAGAGCCTCTCACTTCCACAATTTCCCCTCTTCGGGGCAGCTCCTCTATATACCAGGGAGGACCCAGTATAATTTTAAATGTATCTGTATCTGCATCAACCATAAGGAATACCAGTGGTGCACCGGATCGAGGCCCTTTTTCTTCCCCTACTTTTATTATCCTTCCCTTTATTTCTATTTGATTTTCAAGATCATAGTAAAATCTTCCCTGTGGGCCTGCTAAAATTAAGGTTATAACCAGAAAAAGCATAATATTTCCACCTCCTACATAGAGAAAGACAGAAAAAATCTAAAAGCACCCATATTGTAAATATATTTCTCCACATTAGAATCATTTTGATTGTAGAGGTAGTCCAGATTCAAATCAAGGACCCGTGAACCTACCGGAAAGCTCTTCTTTAATGCCAGGTAAAAATATTTAAGATTATCCTTTCTCAAGGCAATGGAATCTGCCGTGTATGTATTAAGATAATCTCTTGTTTCCACCCCCAACTCCAGGTTCACTTTTATTAGGAGTGGTAAATATACAGTGGTACCCACCATGAAACCTGTGAGGTCGTATGCATAAGGATCATCGTAAATATCGGAGTCTATATATACACTACCGGATGAAGAAGGAGCTTCTCCTCCTATCAAATTTCTTCTCGTATATTGAAAATAAACACCTGCATAATCTGTGAGGCTTCTTGAGATTCTTATTCCATATCCTATCCTGTACAACGCTTCTTCAGATATTGAATAATCAACTGGGATCCGAGGCAGTCTTCTCCCTATTGCCGGCCTCACATAGGTATCACTGTACTCTATTAACTTCACATTCTTTCTTCCCATATCCCCGAGCAATTTTACTGTTGTTCTGGTTAATGGGAAAATACTAAAATCAAGCCTCGCTATGTGTTCACTCTCTTTAAAATAATCCGCATATTCAAGATATTGGTATGTGTAGTTTGCCTTCAACATTGTTTGGTCCGTGGGGTAAATTTTCAGCTCCGGAACAAAACTGATTCTCTGATATTCGGTATATCCATCGCTATATTTAAACAGGTGCTCCACCCCGAGTTTTATGTAATTCCCCACTCCGGGGAGATCGACAAAATAGGAGACCCCCATAAGATTTTTAAAGTACGATAGAGAATCATGTTCAAAAAATTTATTGTACTGAGGACTTATAAATAGAAGAAGAGGGGAGTCACCACCCGTCTCAAGGTCTACCAGCACAGAAAATATAGCATCACCAACACCTGTACTGTCCTGAAAAATGTTGCTACTGTACTCCTGTCCTGCAGTGAGTGTAAAATTGATTGATATTATAAACGCAAGAATTATGTTTCCAATCATAGTATTATTATAACCCCCTTTTCCTTCAAGAAAAAAGGGGGGCAAAGCCCCCCTTAATCTTTTATTGAGTTCCTCTTCTCTGCTTTCTGCCTAGAGAACTTCCACCTGCTCGTCTCGTGCCGCCGTTTCTGCCGCTCCATTGGGGGAATCCATTTTCGTCTCTCAAACGGAATTGCTCTCGGGTATGCGTATTCACCATTTCTCTTGCAAGCACAAGTTTGCCTTTACCAAGAACTTCGGTATAGGAACCGGTGATTTTAACCTCGTCGTTTATCTTAACCTTTGGAACCACATAATCTGGGCCAAGTTCAACTGTATATCTCTTTTTGTCTTTGGTCTCAACTGTAATCTGCTTAATCAGATTTCTTCCGTTGAGTGAGGTTATATTTTTAACCTCTATTACTTTTCCTTCAATGGTCACTTCTTTGGATATATCATAGTATCTTGCTCTTGTCTGAGCATTGAGACCCGCAACCCCCAGGAATGTTATTATTGCTCCAAGTATTATGTTTCTCATCTTTAATTTCTCCCTCTGTATTTATTTCTCTCCATATTTGGAATCTCTGGTTTTTGACTTCTTTCTTTTCTTTCCACCTTTTTATTCTCCCTTATTCTTTTTCTGAGTTGAAGCGAATCAGGGATACCATCTCCATCTTCGTCTCTGAGTCTTAACCTTTTCTGAAGCTGGGTTCTCACCTGGGTTGTATCACCAGCATTTTTGACTCTTACCTGATTCAACACCCTGACCTGCATGGTATCATTACGGGTCACAGTGACCTCATGAGAGACATCAACCCTGTCATTTGACACATTTACCATCACCTCTGTGGTATCTTTTGTAACCTTTACTTCTCTCTCCACCTCTGCCTGCTGGGCAGAGAGGAGTCCGGCCATTCCTGCTATTAGTGTTATGGTGAAGAGTTTCTTCATGATCTCACCTCCTTTTCTATTGTATATTATTACAATTCCGGTGCCAGAATCAGAGAAAAATCAGGATTTCCTTGTAAACCCAAGGGGAAAAGGGGGATATATACACCATTTGTTCGACAATTTTGTCGAAATTTTAAAGTGGAATTGTAAGCAAATTTACAAAATCTGTCTTTTAATACCCGATCTCTCTAATAAATCTTAAATTTTTTCTCCATTTTTCTGAAACCTTTACCCACAGCTCAAGGTGAACAGGTCTTCCGAGAAACAGTTCTATTTCCCTCCTTGCATGTATACCCAGTCTCTTTATCGCCTGCCCTCCTTTCCCGATAATTATAGCCTTCTGTGAAGGCCTTTCCACATGAATTGTAGCCCTTATATAATCTTTTCCACCATGTTTCTCCGATTTTTCTATAAATTCCTCAATTTCCACAGCAGTAGTATAGGGTATTTCTTCTCCGTAAAATTGGAAAACCTTTTCCCTCAGAATTTCCTGGACCACAAACCTTTCCGGTCTATCCGTGATCATGTCTTCAGGATAAAAGGGCTCTCCCTCTGGAAGGTATTCTATTATGGCCTTAAGAAGCTCATCAAAATTGATGGCTTTCAAGATACTCACGGGTATAATTTCTTTAAATTCATACAGCTTAGAATATTCGTCTATGATGGGTAACAGCTCCGGCTTTCTCACCAGATCGACCTTATTTATAGCCAGTATGGCTGGCTTTTCCCTCTCCTTTATTTCTTCCACAATGTGGATGTCTATGTCCTCTGGCGGATAAGGTTCTGTCATCATAAGGATCAGGTCTGCTTCTTCTAGGGCTTCCATTGCTCTTCTGACCATCCACCTATCCAATTCATGTTTTGGCCTATCCATAATACCCGGTGTATCCAGAAATAGTATCTGGTAATTCCTACCGGTCAGTATTCCCAGTATCTTATGTCTGGTGGTCTGTGGTTTTGGGCTGATAGCTGCAAGTTTGAAATTCAGTACTGAGTTCATGAATGTGGATTTACCTACATTGGGTTTTCCTATTATCCCCACATAGCCTGACTTAAATCCTCTCCCTTTTTCTAATTCCAATTTCAAAATACCTCCTTTTTATCATTAGTCCAGGAAAAATTTCATCCCTGGAATTGAATATATTGTTAACCCGCAAAAAACATTCTAACTTAGCCTTTAATTTTAAACCAAGGGAAACATCGCTCCACAATGCACTTTTACCATGGAATAAATAGTGCAAATAATAAGAGAATTCGAAATTCTTGAAAGCTACCTTATACCCTAAATATCCCTTTTCCTGGAAAATGTTTATATCAGAAAAAACCCTTGTATAATTTAAAAAGACACGCTCTGAACGTAAGCCAACATCTAATCTCTTTTCTTTCGTATCTCTGAATTTCGAAAGATACAAACTTATAGGGTCGGGCCTGTAAATCTCGTCGAAGATATTTCTGGTAAATTGCAGGTAAAATCCCTTATAACCCAGAGTGATACCTTCCACCTTTTTCTTTGATCTTATCCGTAAAGGAAGAGAGTCGGCTAAGAAATAATCAAATTTCTCGATATCACCGAGGAAAATCTTTCTATCCCTCAAGATCTTGAGGAAAAACCCCCTGTATAGATAATAAAATTTTAAGGCGGGATAAAAATCTTCTCTTAATTTAATAAGGAAAAACCCGTTTTCCCAGAGGAATCCCCCTCCAAATGCATTATAGAAAATTGGATTGGTTTCTACAAAAAGCACTGTATTTCCGGTCCTGTAACCAATCTGCACATCTCCTCCATGCAAAATTTCCCTCTTGCCATGTATGTAGTCCACGCTGTTCTTCAGTTCACCGGATATAAAACCTCCCCCACCTTCAAAATAAAACAGAATAGAATCTTTGAGCGTTATAAAACGACCCACTTCTTTCTCTTCTAAACCAAGAGACACAGGTCCCTCATAAGTTAAGGCACTCCTCCACGTGCTAACTCCATGGAAAAGGTGTTTTTCTCTAGAAACTTGCAATTCTCTAAAATCAAATTCCATCCTGAAAGGATAAAAAAGCCCAAGGGCAAATCTATCCAGTCCCTCCTCTGGAACATATCTCAAGTCTTCAGGTCTGGGTCTGAATTTATAAAGTGGAGAATAAATACTATCCGGTATAGGGAAAGGAACACTATTTAAAAGCATAAAAACAAGTAAGATTAACATCCTACTCCACCTTTTTAATGAGCAAGATTCCAATAATTAAAAAGAAGAGATTGGGGAACCACATGGCAGGAATAGCATTTATAACCCCTCTTCCTGCAAGTTCTTCCCCTCCCACAAGAAGCACATAGTAAATTGTAAAAAGTATGAAGGATATCCCGAAGGCAGAACCATAACCTCCTTTCTTTACAATGATTGCCAGTGGGGCTCCAATCAAGACAAATACTATGGATGCGAAGGGAATGGAAAACTTTTTGTGTATTTCCACCCAAAGTTGATTGATCCTTCTTTTGAGTATGCGGATTCTTATGCTGTCAGTAGGCGAAGTTGTTCTCAGATCATTTTTAAAGGATTCGATCTTCTCATGAAGCATCCGTATATTCATTTCCCTGTCTCCGCGATAAGTACGTTCCTGCCTCACTAGCCTGGTGTCCACGGGGATTTTGATAATCTGCTTTTTGAATTTTATCCTTCTAA
>Ga0180301_10003145_pt1 | contig 12948 bp, 13 predicted proteins | sample GuaBasSediGuay16_FD_121797 | JGI IMG/M metagenome (GOLD analysis project Ga0180301, IMG submission 121797) | Subseafloor sediment microbial communities from Guaymas Basin, Gulf of California, Mexico - Guay16, Core 4569-2, 12-15 cm | ecosystem: Environmental > Aquatic > Marine > Hydrothermal...
GTACCCCATCGTTGTCGCACTCGATATATATCTCGAGAACCCACCTTAGCTAATACCTGAAATGGTTAAGGTATTCCTGGAGAGGGGTCTTGATCTACTCGTTGCTTGTAGGGCGGTCATTCCTAGGGTGTCCGAACGATTCGCATCGAGAACTATTGGGAGGGTCGTTGGTGTGGGGGATATCTACTCAAACTTCAGAGTGTGTAAACGCGACCTATTCAAGGACTTCAGACCCAGACTTAAGGGGGGTTTCGGTGCTGAACTCGTAGTCCATGCATGGCTCAACAACTATAGGATAGGTGAGTACGTATACGAACCACTACCCAGAAGGAGAAACCCCAGGATTGGTGGAAGACTAAAAGCAAACGCAAGGATCTTCAGCACCACCATAAAGCTACTTGCATACTTGCTACTCACTAGGCCTAAGAGAGAACCTAGGCAAAGACCCTAACTTAGAGGCATTAAAGAACCGCGATTAAGCACGAGGATATTTAAGGAACCTGCTTTGTGATTAAAAACTACGCTTAAAATGTGGGCCTGAAGAATTCCATTTATACTGTAGGATCATCATAAGGAGCTTATGAAGAACATTTGCATAGAGTAAACCCTAGGCAAGACTCTATGTATTAAGCTTCATGGCAAAACCATGAGTTTGTAGTAAAGGGAAAGACTTCGACATAAATACAGTAAGAACAAAAGACATAACCCTTATAAGTTTTAGCAATATTTCAAAATTAGGTGTACAAAGAAAAGCATGAAGAACATACCGTGAATCAGTAAAGGAGTCGGGGAGACCGGATGTTTAAATTCCTTAAGGACCTGATTTATTACACAACAATCCCGTCAAGACTTATTGCTTTAGATCTGAGAAAGAAAACAAAGAGGATTCGCACACTGAATGAATTAGTGGACCTAGCCTTCAATTATAGACCTCTATCCTTTAAAAGACTAGCCATAAGACCTGCTCAGGTTAAAGAAGAAATTTTAAAGCTTTTGAGAATTCTTAAGGGTCTAAAACCGCGAACAATTTTAGAGATAGGGACAGCTAGTGGCGGCACGCTCTTTCTATTCACACAAGTTGCTGAACCTGATGCTATTATAATCAGTATTGACTTACCTGGAGGGCCGTTTGGGGGTGGTTATCCGGCTTGGAAGATACCTCTATACAAATCGTTCGCCAGATACCCAACTCAGAGAATCTACTTACTTAGAGCGGATTCTCACAACGTGAACACTTTAAGAAAAGTTAAGAAGATTCTCGGCAATAAGCTAATCGATTTCCTCTTCATAGACGGAGATCATACGTATGAAGGTGTCAAAAAGGATTTCGAGATGTACTCGCCTCTTGTGAGAAAGGGTGGAGTAATAGCTTTTCATGATATCGTGGAACACCCTCCAGAGACTGGTTGTGAAGTTAATATGTTCTGGAATGAAATTAAATATAATTATAAATACTTAGAGATAGTAAGGGACTGGAATCAGAAATGGGCAGGCATAGGTGTAATCTATGTGTAACGTGGCAGTAATAGAGTTCTTTATCGAGTATGCCGAACCAGAGGAGTTCAAAGGTAGAAGAGTGTTAGAAGTTGGTAGCAGGTATGAGAATGGTAGTGTTAGACCTTTGGTAGAGAAGTTCTTCCATCCTAGAGAGTACATAGGTATAGATATAGTGCCAGGGAAGTTTGTTGATATAGTGCTTCCGGCTGAAAAACTATTTGAATACTTTGGCCCTGAGTCTTTCGATGTGGTTATAGCAACAGAGGTTCTTGAACATGTTAAAAATTGGAGACTCGTAATCAATAACATGAAGACTGTTTTAAAACCAGGCGGATACATATACATCACTACGAGATCTCGTTATTTTCCCTACCACGGCTTTCCGCATGATTATTGGCGTTACGAAATAAGCGATATGAAACTCATATTTTCAGACTTCGAAATACTGTGTTTAAAAAGAGACTATATGGAACCGGGAGTGTTCCTTAAAGCTAGGAAACCTAAGGACTGGTCACCAGCATATCTAGATAATATAGCTTTGTACTCGGTATTACTAGGTAGAAGAACAAAGAAAATAGTCGATATTCGGGAAGCTCCACTTAGCAGAAGACTTATGTTTAAATTTTTAGACTCTAGAGTAAGTTACTTACTGCCAGGAGCATTGACACGCTTACTTAAGAAGAGGTTTGCCTAAACTTTTCCTTACTGTCTGAAGACGTGATTCTCGCATCCAACAACGTATTCACCATAAATGATTAAACAATGTTATCGACGATGTCTTTAAGAAGACCTTAGTATAATTAAACGCATCGTACTCCTTAAAGCGTGAAGATCTAGATGACAACATGGAATCTTCATTGTATGAAGCAGGGATTTCGAAAGCTTCACACAAAACGAATTTTCCTTGCTTACGAAACAGATCACGTGAAATGTTAACATTAAGATTTAATAAGATATTATTCAAAATTCTATGCAGGGGCTTTGTACGATGCATATCTTGCTGACTGGTGGTGCTGGCTACATAGGTAATGTTATGGCTAGGCATCTTCTTGATAGAGGCTTCAATGTTGTTGTTCTTGATAGACTTTTCTTCGGTGTTGAACCCGTTAAGGATCTCCTTAGTGAGAAGGGGTATACCCTCATACATGATGATGTTAGGTGGTTCGATCCCTCAATTCTAAACAACATAGATGTTGTTGTCGATATGGCTGCTATAGCCAATGATCCAGCTGGTGAGTTAAATCCTGAGTTTACCATGGATATTAACTACCGTGGTAGGGTCAGAGTTGCTAACCTAGCTAAGAAACACCGCGTTAGGAGGTATATTTATTTCTCGACGTGTAGTGTCTATGGCTATCAGGAAGGTATAGTTGATGAGAAAAGCGGTCTTAATCCTCTAACAACATATGCTAAGGCATCCGCTATAGGAGAGAAGGAGATCCTCCCATTAGCTTCTAAAGACTTTATAGTTACTATTGTTAGACCAGCTACGGTATATGGTTACTCACCTAGGCTTCGCTTAGACCTTGTTGTGAACACCATGACCTTCACCCTCTTTACCGAGGGAAGGGTGAAGGTATTTGGTGGTACACAGTATAGGCCTTTAGTTCATGTAAGAGATGTTGCTAGGGCTGTAGAGGCGATTATTGATGCTGAGCCAGAGAAGGTCAATAGTGAGATCTTTAACCTAGGTTCTGACGAGCAGAACTTCAGGATCCTTGATTTAGCTAGGGAGATATGTAAAGTCCTTGGTAGGGATCCTGGTGAGTGTATAGAGTTAAGACCCCAAGACGTTGATATCAGGTCCTATAGGGTTAGCTTCGCTAAGATAAGGACTAAGTTAGGCTTCATCCCTAAGTACACTATTGCTGATGGAGTTAGGGAGGTGTGGAAGGCTTTAGATGAGGGTAGGGTGAAACCCTCAACAAAGAACTGGACTGTTAGGAGGTATCGTGAAATACTTGAGAGGTTCCCTGATATCTTAGCTAAGCCTATCAACATCATACTTCCTTAGGATTTCAGCCATGAGGGTTCTCTTAACCGGGGCTAGTAGCTCACCTGGTTTTAAAACTCTATTTGAGCTATCTACGAGAGGATATCAGGTTTACGCTATATACAACACTCATTCTATTATGATTGATCTATCTAATATCACCCCCATAAAGCTAGATCTAACTCAGTTTGATGAAGCAGTTAAGATATTTAATGAAGTAAAACCCGATATCGTTATACACATGGCTGCGTTAGGTGATGTTAATCTCTGTGAGAAGGATAAAAAGCTTGCATGGAGAGTGAATGTCGACAGTACTAAGCTTCTGGTTAAGCTTGCAAATAAACACAACTTAGTGTTCCTATATCTCTCTACAGACTATGTCTTCGATGGCGAGAAGGGTAACTATAGAGAGGAGGATATTCCTAACCCGATCAATTTCTACGGTTTAACAAAGCTGGTAGCGGAGGAGATTATTAGAAGTAGTATCGATAAGTATATTGTTGTACGTACAAGTGCTATCTATGGTCTGGGTATGGGTAGGAAGAACTTCGGTAAATTCCTCATAGAAGCTTTGAGCCAAGGACAGAAGGTTAGAGCTATTGTTGATCAATGGCTCTCACCAACACTCAACACCCTTTTAGCTAAGGCACTTATCGAGCTCCTAGAGAAGGAGGTTTACGGGCTTTACCATGTTGCTGGTGAACGCGTAAGTAGATACGAGTTCGCCGTGAAGCTCGCTAAGAGATTCGGCTTCGATATCAGCCTTATAGAGCCAGCTAGGATGAGTGACTTTAGCTGGGTAGCCAAGAGACCTCGTGACTCAAGTTTGGACAGTACCAAGGCTAGAAGTATCATAACCACAAATTTCAACTCTCTCGATTACTCACTAGACGTACTATATCAGGAATGGGTATCTGAGGTGAAGAAGTAATGAAGTTAAAGGGCCTTGTTCTTGCTGGCGGTGAAGGCACTAGACTAAGACCATTCACACTCTCAGCACCGAAGCACCTCATACCCTTACTGGGTAAAGCAATGATTGAGTACCCAATACAGCACCTCATAGACTCAGAAATCCGAGATATCGGCATAGTAGTCGGATATTTAGGTCACTTAATAGAGGAGTTCCTCGGCGATGGCTCTAAGTATGGAGCGAGGTTTACCTATATAAAGCAGGAGCGTAGACTAGGTATTGCACACGCAATACACTTAGCTATCGAGAATGGGTTCATTGAGGGACCCTTCGTTGTGTACCTAGGTGATAATATCCTCGCGCATGGAATAGAGAAATCCGTTAAGAGATTTCTCGAAGAACAACCTGATGTGTATATCATGTTGTGTAGAGTTCGTGACCCATCGAGATTTGGTGTTGCTGTTCTTAAGGATGGAAGGATTGTGAAGCTTGTAGAGAAGCCTAAAGAGTTTGTATCAGAAATGGCAGTAATAGGAGTGTACTTCTTTAGGGATCCTGACCTTGTTGAAAAAGCTTTCTCCACGCTTAAACCTTCATGGAGGGGTGAGTACGAGATCACAGAGCTAATACAATGGTTCATCAACAACGGATATAGAGTTGACTATAACGTCGTTACTGGGTGGTGGAAAGACGTAGGTACACCCGAAGGACTTCTCGAAGCACTCTACCTACTGCTTGATGACGTGCCAACACGTATCGAAGGCGATGTGCAAGGAGAGATAGTTGGCAGGGTAATCGTTGAGAAAGGTGCAGTCGTGGAGGGGAAGGTGTATGGCCCTGCTTACATAGGTAGAGACGCTATTGTGAGTAAGGATGCTGTTGTAGAACACTATGTTTCGATAGAAACAGGTTCGAGGATCCTATCTGGCGTAGTGACTAGGAGCCTCATACTTAACAATAGTGTTGTAGACGTAAATAAGCTTAGACTTATAGATAGCGTTATCGGTAAGTACTGCTTAGTCTCTTGTGGAAGAGAGCTCCATGGTAGCATTAGGCTAGCTATATCGGACTACTGCCGAGTAAACCTATGATAAGGTACTCCTTATATTTTCTGCAACTATCTAATATTGATGGGGTTCGAGATGCCTTTCGAGTGGTTTAAACGGCTTGAGATACCTGATGTAATCCTCACAAAGTACAGAGTGTTTGAGGATGTACGAGGGTTCTTTGCGGAGCTGTATAAGAGAACCGTCTTCCTGGCTAATGGTGTGCCCTATGATTTTGTTCAGGTGAACCTGAGCTGCTCGAAGCCGAGGGTTGTCCGCGGTCTGCACTACCAGCTGAGGCCTCATGAACAGGGTAAGCTCGTGTATGTGATCAAGGGTAAGGTGTATGACGTTGCCGTGGATATTAGGAAGGGATCACCGTGGTACGGGAAATACATCGGGGTGACACTGGAACCCGGGATGGCGCTGTGGATACCGCCGGGCTTTGCCCACGGTTTCCAAGCACTGGAAGAAACCCTATTCCTCTACCTCGTCACCAAGGAGTATGCACCGCAGTACGAGAGATGCATAGCGTGGAACGACCCAGAGCTAGGCATACCATGGCCAGTGAAAGAAGGCGTGATCCTAAGCGAAAAAGACAAGAAATGCCCACCGCTAAAACAAGCAGAGACAAACTTTGAGTACTAGATCACCTAAACAGTGTGTTTCCGACGAACTCGATATCTTACTTTATAGCTAGGAAGGATAGTTTCCAGTGATGAAGAATCGTGAATTTGAAATGCCGCCGTACCGATAATAATGTTATGCCTGACTTATGTTCTGTGATATACACTATTATTAAATACAATCATATTGTCATGACGTTCCACATCAACGTTATTTGCTGTCCAGTCATAGATTGGAGTAGAGATCAATGCTTACACATAAATGTTGGTTGTCTTTATTAAGGATTAGTTTATTAAATTAGAATTTTATAGGTAATTAGTTGCCGCGGAATATAGTTTGTATTTAATTGTAATGCTTAAATCGATGAAATAGGTGGAGCAGCAGATGAACGTCGGTAGAAGCGGGTTTATACTGCTTGTTGTTGATAGTTTAAGAGCTGATCATAGCGATATATTATTAAACTATGCTAAGATGTATAGGAGGAATTTTAGATATCATTCAGGGATTGCTCCAGCAAGTAACACCATACAGTCACACGCTTCACTATTTACAGGCTTACCGCCCTGCATTCATGGCGTTCATGAACGGCGGGATTCAAAGTTATTATCGTATGCTTATATACCAAGTAACTTGAGAGAACGCTTACTGCATCTTAGATTATCCACTCTTCAGTACAAAAGTATGCTCATGAGTGCAAACCCATTTGTATCGCCTATGTTTGGTTACGTAGGGTTTAACATGTACTTTGATTTATGGACATCTGACCGCAGAAGGTCTTTCATAAGTAAATCTGAAAAAATCTTTCTTGAAACACTCTCATCAACAATACCCAGCAAAAAACAACGCATAGCATATCTCTTCCGGCATGCCAAATTCGATCTCTTGCTAAAGATGTTATTAGAGAAAATTCCTGCTCCTAAGCATTGGTCTAATGATATGTGGCCTCGTGATAAAGGGGGTACTAAACTAGTGAGGATATTTGAGCACCTTGCTAAGAAAGCACCCTCACTTATCACATCATCGTTTATATTCATCAATATCATGGAGGTACACGAACCATACATTCGCGACGATAATTTCACTAAGAACCAAAGGGAGATTCTTCTACACAACAAGTTGTTAAATGCTGACATGGTCAAGCTATGGAGACGCGCCTATAAAAGGCAGGTTTACCAAGCTGCAAAGGTGCTACATGAAATTCTTGATATCCTAGAAGATTCAAAGCTAATTGATGATCTAACAATTATTATCACCAGCGATCATGGACAATTACTTGGTGAACACGGATTTATTGGACACGGTATTTTTTTGTTTGATGAGCTTCTTAGAATTCCAATATTTATCCGTTTACCAACATATGTCGACGATGTCAACCTATCTGAGGTAGTTGAATGTAACATGAACAATATATGTATGATTTCATTGCTCGATTTATATTATATAGTGTTGGAGATAGCAACACACAACAGACTCCCTAAACTATGTCGAGACGCCGCTTTTGCAGAGAGCTACGTTGTATACGAACCTCGTGCACCGCCCCATGAAAAAATTAGGGTTGTGGAAAAGCCCTTAATAGCTGTATACAGCAATGGATATAAGCTTGTCTACAATTCTAATAATGACAATGTCGTTTACCTCTCAAAGATCAATAACGGTGATAAACCTATAAATGACCCAGACTTAGAGAAGGTTATGCTACGTAAAATAAAGAACTATTTACGGAATTGTGCATTTGTTCAGAAGCTGGAAAAACTACGTAGAAAACTACGCTCCTAATCTCCATTTATTACGATATTTTAAGCTACTAGGATAGCACACTATAACAGCATTTGATACATCATGAGTCTTCCAACACACCGACACAGCAGGTTCCTGACCACATAGTTATGATGCTGTTATTTTGTAGCTAGTTGTAGTAGTAAAGGAACGTTTTTCATACTCAATTTTCTTAAGTGAAGTGCTTTCCTTGTTTCGATGTAAAGCTTAATTCCATTTGCAATAGAGCAAAGTTCGTCTACTGATTTTCTTTTCAAACTCCTAACAAAAGACCTCAGTACATATATCAGGTCTAACAATAACGAATAGTATCGTGAAAATAGTCCGTGAACTATTAATGTTCTTAACACGAAGTAGTTTCGTTTAATTATCTTCTCGAACTCCCTAGATCTACCAATAGTTTGCAACACTATACCTCTGTAATGATGTCCCACGGGCTTGTTGTAGAGATAGACTCTAAATCCTGTGTTCCAAAGCAATAAGCTTAGAAGCACGTCTTCTAAATAGTAGAATCTGGCTGAAGTTATGAATAGACTCTGTTCACCATAACTTCCAAGAATTTTCCTAACTGATTCGATCCTTATTATTGGTAACGTTCCTTCAAAGAACGTTATGGGGATCCCTATACTGTCAGAGTACCTAGAGATTAATGATTGAAGAACATCGATCTTGATACCTCTAATATGTATTATGTCGAGGAATGAGCTAGGTAGTCGAAGTACAAGGTAGCCGCCTGCTGAATCAACTATATGTTTATCGTAGGCCCACAGAATTATTCCCTGAAGCGCTCCTATATCCTCGTTCTCCTCCATAACCTTCACATAATCATCGAGAGTATCTTTATACATACATGCATCGTTGTTATGGACGACCACATACTTAGAATTATTACTTCGAACTCTATAACCAGCGTTTACAGCGCCTGTGAATCCGTAGGATTTGCTTAGTTTTACGATCTTGAGCTCCGGTATTTCATTATATAGCTTCTCTTCCTTAATGAAGTTACGTATCATTTTGTCACTTCCATCAGTGGAGCCATCATCTACTATCACGAGCTCATAGTCACTGAATTTTTGTTTGACTACACAGTACAACGATTCAAATACCTTTTCGATAGAATGTCTGGAGTTATGATTTATCCAGATTATAGTGACTTTCATGCTTGTTGAACCCTCAAATCTCCGTATCTGCCAAGTACGGACTTCTTAAACGAACTATAAAGCTTTGAGTTTATTTGTAAGAAAGATCTTGATTCTCTCATGCTGTCGCCTTAGGAATTCTATACTTAGATTATCCATAACGACGTTTTTGGATATTCTGATACGCGAACTTTACCATGCGTGGTAAGCGATAATCCTATTGCTAAATATGTATGTTGTTAATGGGAATAATTCTCGGAGTATGATTGGTTCGAGATACAGAATTCGTCCTAGACATACATATGCAAGGCTATGATACGGCTCCGGCGTTTTGCTATATTTAGATATTATGTAGTTAAATGAGCAATATCTTCCAGCTATTTCGAGGACTTCCATGGGTTTTAGGATAAGTAACGAGGCATGTACAGCTAATGGCGAAAATCTAAAGTACCTTCCATCGAATTTTATTAAATCATGTGGACCTGCAAGAACAAACCCTTTCCTTTTCATATGTTCTAGCACGTCATCAAGATGAGATGCTAATACAGTATCATTATCAAGGATTATCGAGAATTCCTTTCCTAATTGTGCTGAATAGTCAATGAGATACTGTATTGCTAGTGTATGGTCTTTATATCGGCTAGTATTATGAAGTAATCTACATCGATATTTCTCGCATAACTTAATAGTTACCGTTAGTGCGGAACGATAGGATCCATTATCGAGAACAACCAGAGGTTTTTCCGGATACAATTTTCGTATTGCTTCTAGAGCTAGGAGAAGGAAATCTGGGGCATTAAGGTGGACGATCGCAAACAATACTGAATCTTCACCCCTATCTAAAGCGTTATCAACCAACGTTTTGACATATTTACGATAATGAAGATACTTAAATATGTACCTATGGCGGGCTCGAATATGTGCAGGAAACATTAATCCTATTATTTTAAACAATGGATATATCAATGATGTTGGGCTAATTAATTCGTAGTATCTTGCTACTTTATATATTGATGAATTCATAGCTTAACTCCTCAATGCAGAGCGTGCTAGCCCTTATGATCTACAGTATTATTCCAAAACGTCGCTTAATATATTCCTTTAATAGCTTAGGGTAATCGCCCCATATTTTTGGATTGTATTTTCCGATGTCTTTACGTTTTCTTAGTTGCTCTACGAACCTAAGAGCTGCTTCATTTACATCTTCTACATCAAAATCATCTTTTATCCTAGCCTTGATATATTCGTAGAGATCCATCTTGCTGAGCAAGCCTTTTCTACGCATCTCCCACCAATACTTCCATTCAAGCAGTCTTAGTGGGGGCTTTACTGTTCTTAGATGAAGTGAAAGCGGATTTTCTATGTCTATTCTTTTGTGGTATATTGGTGTGTAGAGAAATTCGTAGTGTCCTACAGGTATGAATCTTGTTTTAGGTGACCATGTTATCAGCCAGTGTTCGATATGTAGAGGCTTCTCTATGTTTATGTGGAATAGATCTAGTTCGAAGTTTATGTGTGGCCAGTAGATGTTGTAGTACTTTCTAGGATCAAGAGATTGCAGCAGGTTCTTTATGGTGGGGATCATCTCTTCGCGTGCGATGTAGTCGCCATCCCATCTCAGTATCCATCTGCATTTAGCTAGCTTCAGTGCTTTGTTTGAAACTGCTATGTAGTCGGGGTCGAAGTCTCTGATGTGTATTATATTCAACCCATAATCTTCCTTAACTTTCTCGATTATTTCTGGTGTTCTGTCGATTCTGGATTGGTCTATTATCACGTATTCGTAGGCGAGGTCTTTTATGGAGAGTATCGATGGTTCTATCCGCCATTCTTCGTCTTTAACCCTCATTATAGCAGAGATGCATTCTTCACGTCCAACTCTATTAGCTGGCTCTACAAAACCTAGCGAAACTGCTAGATCACCTGCTAGGTTTCCTTTAGTGCCTAGTACTCTACGACTAAAGGCGAGTATGTGGCCGAACAGCTTACTCATGATGAACCCCTTAGTCTGCGGATGGTATCTCTACATAATAATACTGTTGCTAAGTGTGTTATTAGATCGTAGATCTTCTTAACAGTCTTAGGCATGTCGCGTAGAAATATATGTATTGTAAGTACAGCAATATCCCTAAGTGCAGCAATACCGCAGCGAATAAGGTACTTACCAAGCGTTGCGTGGAGAACGTGTTCGTGTGCAAGAACACACCTAGTCCTAGCTATACCGACGCCCATCCTCTTTACCCTATCTATGGTTATCTTAGAAGGTGGTATCAGATGATATACAACAGCATCTGTAGAAAAACAGACGTGGAAACCCTTGTCTATGGCTCTTACCACGAAGTCCCACTCCTCACCGCTCAACAACATCCCCTTGGCTCTTCCAAGCCATGGTTTAAACCCTTTAACGGCTTCGAGAACACGTTTATCAATAGCAAAGTTGCAACCGTAGACATAGTCTGCTGGATTCCTCGCTCTTCCTGAGAGGTATATAATGTCATTTCTTATGGCGACGAGGCCCCCGAGAATGTGTTCATCCCACCATTTCGGCAATCCATGGCTGTCTATCCCTAGGTACAGTGGATAACAGGATCCAGCAACTATGTCGCATCTACCCTTTTCGAAGGTGTTGATATATGCCTCTACCAGCCGCTTCGACGCTACAGCATCATCATCCATGAACAGCACGTATCTCCCCGAAGCCATCCTAGCGCCTAGGGATCTCGCAGCACCAAGCCCTACTTCGTTCCTAGTCCTAAACACCTTGATGTACATACCATGCCTTCTGCATTCGTCAGCTATATCTATAATATCTTCTATTACGGGAGTCCGCGATGCATCATCGACAATTATCACCTCGTCAGGAGGAATGGATTGCGACATCAGTGATCTGAGAGCTAGGCGTAGAAATTTCGATCTATTATGTGTTACTAATATTACAGAGAACTTCAAAAGTCCTCACCTTGCGCAACATGACCTGGTTACCAACTGTACAAATGCCTTTGATACAGTATTCCAGTCGTATCTTAATGCTACGTCCCTACATTTGTCCGGAATATCTGGGACGTTGTGCGTGAGTGATAGAATCTGTGTTATTCCCTTAGCTACTTGCCTAGGATCATTCGAGGGTATGTACACACCTACGCCATACTTCTCTATAAAGTGCTGAGTATAGCTGTTGAGAGGTCCATAAGCAAGTATAGGGAGTCCACATGACAGGTACTCCAGCGTTGTCATGCGCATGGTATTCACTATCCATGGGTTATTCACGTCTGGTCTACCCACAATACCAAACAAACCACAACCCAGTTTCTGCGGTAGTTCAGCACGTCTTACATAACCAAGGAATTCGATATCGTTCTCCAGTCCTTGAGACTTCGCTAAGGATTTCAACCTCGGAAGTAATACACCCTCTCCGATAACACGTAAACGAAGTTTTGCGTCACGGTCTCTGACCATTTTGAGTGCATGTATGAAGACCTCGAGTTTATGATACTTGAAGTTAAGATCCCCAAGAAACACAGCTAAATCTTCTCTACATCTCTTTCTAATTTCAAAACATGTACTATAGAACTTGTTATCTACACCATTAGCCACGGTAGCAATTCTATCATGCCCTATTCTAGAGATCAGGGTCTTTTGCATGAATTCCGTAGTAGCTATCACTAGCTTTGCTTCGCGAAGAGCCATGTATACTCGCCGAAAATACAGTTTTATCAAAGGTGTTAAACAAGGTAGTTCAAGCATTCTATAAGTATCAGCCAGATCTTGAACATCCGCATTTAATCAAGCTCCGATAGCTTGAGCAGATATATGAGCTAAGGGGAGAGCCTCTACCGTAGGTAGTGTGCCTACAACTATATCGGGGTCAAACTCCCTAGTAATAGACAAAATCTTGCCCACTCTTCTATGTTTTCTCAAGATATCACTAACCCTGAAGATCAGTGAAGGCCGTCTATAAAA
>Ga0180301_10003147_pt1 | contig 12946 bp, 15 predicted proteins | sample GuaBasSediGuay16_FD_121797 | JGI IMG/M metagenome (GOLD analysis project Ga0180301, IMG submission 121797) | Subseafloor sediment microbial communities from Guaymas Basin, Gulf of California, Mexico - Guay16, Core 4569-2, 12-15 cm | ecosystem: Environmental > Aquatic > Marine > Hydrothermal...
ACACCATACATATAATATACATGTATCCTTTAAAAACGTTTACATGTAAAAACATGCTCCGGCCGGGATTTGAACCCGAGTCACCGGCTCGAAAGGCCGGAATGATTGACCTGTCTACACTACCGGAGCTTAACATTCTCTAATTAAAGGAAATTTAAAAAGGTTTCGTAATAATATTTTGTATAGGCAAACCAAAACCTTTTTATATAATGAGATTTCTTTTTCTTTAGGTGATCTTCTTGGGATGGAACACTTGCGCATAAAAAAAGAGAAAAATATAGCTATTCTTAGGAGGTATTTTAATGGATTTTAAAGTGACACCATGGGAAGTAGAAGGTATTGTGGATTATCAGAAGCTTATAGAAGAGTTCGGTACAAGTCATATAGACGAAAAAATGCTTAGAAGAATAGAAAAGGATTTTGGAGAACTGCATTTATTTTTGAGGAGGAAAATATTCTTTTCTCACAGAAATTTTGATATAATCCTCGACAGAATTGAAAAAAATCAGAAATATGCTTTATATACGGGAAGAGGCCCTTCGGGGCATACCCATTTAGGACATATAATGCCATGGATATTCACAAAATATTTACAGGATAAAACAAGAGCCAATCTATATTTTCAGATGACAGACGATGAAAAATTTCTTCATGAGAGAGAGATGACAATAGAAAAAGCACATGAATTTGCTTATGAAAATGCGTTAGATGTGATAGCTCTGGGATTTGATCCTGAGAAAACATTTATTTTTTCAGATATAGACTATGCAAAAACTTTGTACAATATAGCTATAAAAGTAGCAAAAAGAGTTACATTCTCAACGGCAAAAGCTGTATTCGGATTTGAAAATTCGACAAATATAGGAATGATATTCTATCCCTCAATCCAAGCTGCTCCGTGCTTTTTGCCATCAATTCTTGAAAATGAAAAGATGCCAGTGCTTATACCTGCAGCCATTGATCAGGATCCATACTGGAGAATAACAAGAGATGTGGCTGAAAAGATAGGGTATTACAAACCTACAGCGATTCATTGTAAACTTCTTCCATCTTTGCAGGGAGCGAGCGGAAAAATGTCTGCTTCAAGTCCTGATAGTGCTATATTCACTGTTGATACAGAAGAAGATATCAAAAGAAAGATAAAAAATGCTTTTACTGGCGGAAAAATGAGTTTAAAAGAACAAAAAGAGTACGGTGGAAACCCTGAAGTATGTTCCGTGTTCCAGTATCTCTATTATCTTTTTGAAGAAGATGATTCGAAAATAGAAAAAAGAAAAAAAGACTGTCTTAATGGAAATGTGATGTGCGGAGAATGCAAGGCTTATCTAACTGAAAAAATAACAAACTTCTTGAAAGAGCATCAAAAGAGAAGAGAAAAAGCGAAAGATATCATAGAAGATTTTCTTTTAAAAGATTAAATTTTTTTCCCATATAGAATTAAATAATATCCAAAATTCCGCAAAAACGGCAGGAATATAGATTTGGGATATAAACTGCCTATTTTTATATCGAAGTTTCTGAAAACTTCTTTTAAATCATTTGGAGTATAATATCTGAGATTGGTAGAGTAAGTTTTGCCTTTAATTCTGATCTTTATTTTCCCTTTTTTCTTTACTCTGAGTCTTAAAATGTTTTTAAAGCATAGAGCATTAGCTACCGTGATCAAAAACCTTCCATCATCTTTTAAAACTCTTTCAAGCTCCTTTGAGAATAATACAATATTTGCATGATTCAAAGCTCCGAAAATTGAGATAATATTATCAAAAAAACTCGATTTGAAAGGAAGTTTTGTAGCTTCAGCAACGATGCCATTTTGTACGTTGCCCATAAGAATCATATTTTTTGATATATCCAAGCTGTATACATTAAAATTATTTTTTTTCAAAAATTTTGAGTGATATCCAAGTCCACATCCTATATCCAGAACATTCCCCTGTTTTAAATATCTAAGAAGCAGTTTTTTCTCCTCATCTCTCATCTTCCTATTCAAAGTATCGGAGTACTTCTCCTCATAGACCTCTGCAAGAAGATCATAGAATTCTCTCCTCATAAGTTCACATAATCTTTTAAACTCGTGAATTTCTTTCCTGATTTTTGTAGAAGAATGAGTTTTTCCTTTGCAGAGTTAGTGAGATACTCATACTCCTCCTCATCGATCTTTTCACTTATATATAAACGTTCTATTTTTTCTATAATGCCTCTTAATTTCAGATTTCTTGATCTATATTCTCTATACTCTTCTCTACAATCTTTACACAGAAAACCATCCTTTATCTGCTTTCCGCAGAGATGGCATCTTTTGATAAGATCAAGCTTTTTAATGAATATCTGTTTCAGGATCTCCAGATGCTGTTTTATTCTCACATCCATATCTTCTATAGGAGTTTTTAGTATGAGCTCTTTCAAATGGATGCTCCTCTCAAATGGAGATAATTTCTCAGCATATTTCAAATGATCACTGATAACTTCTGAAAAGTACTCTATACTCTTCTCTTTTATCTGTTTTTTGGCTTCTATTGGCTCTCTTATACCTTTAATATAGTCTGAAGCCACATCACTTACAATCGAGGTCATTTCCTCTTTTATATTTCCATCTATATCACTTTCTGTTTTTATAGCTAAAGAAAGTTCATCTTCGAAATCTTTTTTCATATCTCTTTTCGGAATATTTTCCAAGATCCCGTTTATTATATCATAGATCCTATCATTTATTTTTAGGTCTGGAAATGCAGAGTTTAAATGTTCATCTAATCTATTTTTTATTTCAGATTCGTTTATATATTCTAACTCATCTGAATGTTCAGAAACAAAATCCTCCAAGAAATTTACCAATTCTTTTTTGACACTCTCCTTTTTTCCTACATTCTTAAGTATCTCATCTATTTCTTCCTCCTTTGGATATTTTATTTTATCTTCTGTGTCGGTATATGCTTCTGGAAAATATTCCTCCATCTCAGAAACGAAAGGTTCACCTGTGAAACAGGCAATGCCATCAAAAAATGTTCCTTTCCCTAAATTTTCTACAGCTTCATCGCCTATCTTGAATTCATAGCTGCCAGCCTCTCTGTAAAATGCCAAGCTCAATTTTCCCTTTTTGAAAAATAAAGTGGATTTTGAGGCTTGATCGATCAATTTAATATATCCGCTCTTATTTCTAAAAATATTGAAACATGATTTTAAAGCGATCTTTTTAGTTAGAGTTTTCATAAATATCACTCAGGAAACTCTGAATTTCTTTTTTATCCATACCATAATGTTCCGATATCTTTAAAACACTTTTGATATAATCATTCAAGAAACCTGTGATTATTTTTTTCATCTCTTCCTTGGGTATTGTCTCAGGGTTTCTTAGAAGTAGAACAAGCCATTTCATCTGTATATTGACTTTGAAAATTTTCAGCCATTTGCCATCCTTTTTCACCATTTTTTCATTCAAAATCTCCAGTTTTACTAAGTCTTTCAGGTGTGTTATAATTGTTTTGTTGGAGTATGGAAATTTTTCAATGATGTCTTTCTGGTATATCTCTTCTTTAAAACAGAACTCACTGAGAATCTCCAATTTTATTTTAGACCCGAAAACTGAGGTTAAAAGAAATATCTGATCTTCATGTCTCGGCGGTAAAAAAATTATATACGGCGTATGCTCTTCTTTCATTATCCTTTTTTAATACTTCAAACTTATTAAAACTTTCGAGAGATAATTTTAAATACTATTCTCCTATATCTCAACCATGAAAATTGCTGTTATAGGTGCAGGGACAATAGGAGAGGCGATAGCAAGATGCCTTAAAGACCATGATGTAATAGCAACGAGGAGGAAAATAGAAAAAATTAAACATTTAGAAGAGTTGGGAATAGAAGTTACAAAAGACAATAAGTATGCTTCTGAGAAATCAGATATAATAATACTCTGTGTCAAACCTAAAAAAATACCTAAAATATTGAGAGAGATAAAGCAAAATACAGAAAATAAAATAATTATCTCTTTTGCAGCAGCGATAGAGATCATGCTCATGAAAAAGATAATTTCTAAAGCCAAGATAGTAAGAGCAATGACAAACATTGGTGTGATTGTAAAAGAAGGATTTACTGTCTATGCAACAAAAGATCTTAATGATAAGGAAGAAAAAGAAATAAAAGAGCTTTTTGGAAAGATGGGAAAATATGAAAAGGTAGAAGAGGAGTATATGGATGGGCTGACAGGATTAAGTGGAAGCGGACCTGCCTTTGTCTTCACTATATTAGAGTCACTCATGTATGCGGGATTAAAGATCGGATTACCAAGGGAACTTTCTTTGAGAGCAGCGATCCAGACAGTAATAGGATCTTCAAAACTTATATCTGAGACAGGTATTCATCCTTCGCAGTTAAAAGATAAGGTTGTGACACCTGGAGGAACAACAATAGAAGGGGTATTTGAACTTGAAGAAAACAGAGTAAGAACTACGTTAATAAAAGCGGTAGATGCAGCAACAAAAAAAGCAAAGATCATTACATCTCTTCTGAATAGAGAGTTCCAAGAATAAGATCTCATAAAACAAAAAATTGTAATTTTAAAAAAATTTGAAAAATCTCTTGAGTAACATTTATATATTCTTTGTAAATAAGCACAATGAAAAAATAGAAAGAGAAGCTATAATTGACCTTCTTTTCAATGGAACAGCCCTAAAGATTTTCTTGAGCGTTAAGGAAGAGAATACACAGCAAAGGGTCTGTTGAACATAAGAGAGAAGGACGGATTAAAAGATATAAGCTAACTAGAATGGAAAAATCCTCAAGAAAAACTTGAGGATCTAATTGGATAATTTACCTTTCTTTTCTTTATTAGCTTACCATTTCTCTATTTTCTTTGAGCTATACAGTATGACGACATTTTCATCGTTCATCAGTATGGGAGAACACGGCTCTCAACGAGAGACGATACCTTTCAATCTCTTTTCATAGTTTTATTTTCGACAAGATTGTGTAATAAATCAAGATAACCGAAAGCTTTATAAAGAGTAGACCACCTTACCTTATTTTGTTCCTTCATAGGATGTAGGAATGTGTACACTGCATAGGCTCAGATAAACTTCAAAACTAAAACGATAGAATTTAAAAATAGAAATATAATATTGAAGTACATGACCGTAAACTTTATAAAGGGACGATGCATAAAATAAGTAGGTGATAAATATGTTTGGTATGGAAACAGAAATCACAAGAATTGGTATAGGAGAACTGAAAAGAAAGGTAAAATATTATAAAATATGAGGTGATAATCATGTTCGGACCAGAAATAGAATACGCAAAAGGAAAACTCCTTGAAATGGAAATAAAAACAAAAAATCATTAATTTTTCTTTTTTTTATTTTAAAAAACTTTTCAACACAAAAAACATATCATATTTTCTTATATAATCGCCCGCTCTCTCAATCTGTAGGTTAGATTCATGATCCTCCTTTATTTCCTTGCAATCTTTCTTGAACTTTTTTACTTGTTAATTCCCGAATTGCGTCAGAAGCGATCCATTTAGCATTTTTTGTATTTTTAGTCTTTTTCATTTTTGAGCGTACCGCCACGCCGTATCAAATGTTGCGCGCATACATTTTACACATTTAGAGTACTCCATGGTAGAAATTTCGATTATTCTATCATCTATCCACGAAATATTAAAGATCATATCTGAGAAGCTGATACTGCCCACATTTGCTTCTTCGTCATTGTACTGATGATAGAGTCTAGATTTCGTTATGGCGATCTCGCCAAGTTTTGTTAAATTCTCTGTTTTCTTTTCTCCCATCGGAAGAATTATCTTCAGGTCTTTACTTTCAAGTAATGGGATTAACTCTTTCAATAGGTTCATAGGAATGTTGTTTATCCTTATACTTCTAGATTTTTTTATCTTTTTCTTGATCTCTTCGATGCCTCTGTCAGTTCTGTAAGTAGTTCCGATTTTTGCTTCATATCTTCCCTCTACTATCGGCATTTAATCACCCCATCCCAAGCTCCACCATTCTTTAAAACATCTTTCACATTCGTCGTACAGCATCTCGGAGATGATATATCTATTATCCGTATTTTTGAATATATTAAATACTCTTTCTTCGTCAAGGATTATCGATATCGCTGGTACCTCTTTGTTTCTGATTCTCTGCACGATCTTTATGTTCGCTTCCCTCGTTTTCATGTTCTTGCACTCGATTTCCTTTTCTCCTGGAAAAAGTACTGCTTTAATCTCCGCACTCTCATTAAAACTATCCTTTATCTTCTCCAGAAACTCAGTTGTCACATTCGAGATCCATACAGTTTTTGCTTCTTTTAATATGTTCTTCAGACTCTCCAGTCCAATATTATAGTTTGTTATTACAAATTTCTCTTCCATTTTTTCAACCTCCTCTAACATACTCTGGATAGAATCTAACAATCTCTCGTAATTTTTCTTGTATTTTTCAAATATTTTAACTGGATTGACTGACTTGAATAGCAGTGGTGAACCAGAGTATATTTTTATCCAGCCTTTACTCTCAAGAGACTCCAACACCGTGTAAATCTTTGTTCTGGGAACTCCTGATCTCTTAGCGAGTAGAGTAGCACTGTTAAAACGGCTGCCGAGTAAACTCAGATATACTCTTGATTCATACTCCGTTAAACCTACCCTTTGCAGCTGCTCTATGATTCTATCCATTAACCGATTAAATATAATATTAATATAAATAGTTATTGTAACTGGAGCGAGTTACAGGGTGATAGAACATTTCTGGCTCTTTTCTTTTTTCAATTCTGTAGAAAGCTTATATAAATCGTCTTTTCCTATTCTTATGTCCAATCTCCAGAAATGGTGATTACTCTGTTTTGATATTAATCTTATTATTATAGAAAGGTTTTTAAACAATTGTCTTATCAATTTATAATATAACACACAGCGGGGTAGGGCAGCTAGGAGTGCCCGGTGGGCCCATAACCCACAGGTCAGTGGTTCAAATCCACTCCCCGCTACTCCAATGTCCTGACTCTTTTTCTTACTTCTTCTTCAGTAACAGGGATTTTTCCCATATTCTCTATCATTATTGATGCGGTACACGATGCGAAGAGACCTGTTTCATAGAGATCTTTTTTATTAAGATATTCAAAAATAAAACCTCCTGCGTAGGTGTCGCCAGCGCCCGTGGGGTCTATGGCCTTTGTTTTGTAGGCTGGTATCTTTATGAACTCGTCTCCGTCAAAGATAACACTTCCTTTCTCTGCTAGAGTTATGATAGCAATTTTACATCCCCATGAATAGAGAGTTTCCAGAGCTTTTTCACAATCCTTTCTCGCGTTAAATCCTGTCATCACTTCAGCTTCGTACTCATTTGGTTTTACAATCTCGCACATCCCGACTATTTCCTCAATTTTCGGATTTTTTTTCCTGGAAACTTTGCCGTGTTCCACGTATCTCAAAAATCCCTGAGGATCAAGAAAAAGAGTCCCATTGAATTTTTCTCTCAGTTCTATGAGATCAAAATTTATTTCCTGTAATACAGGTGCCAGTAAAATAACTTTGAATTTTAATATCTTTTGAGGAAAGTTATCTATTTTATCTGCAATTCCCAGGATCTTTAACTCCCTGTCTCCATTATTAAAATATTTTAAGGAAAAGCCCCCCGAAACTTTGCATTCTTTTATATAATACTCTATATTAAGAGCATCCATGCTTTTTTTAAAATCATCCAGATAATCGCTGCCTATGTTCCCTACGAGGGTCGTTTCCATATTCAGTTTTTCCATGACTATACATGCATTGGTAGAACATCCTGAGAGTATCCTATTCTTTGTCTTTGAATAAGGAGTTTCTATATAATCGTATACAGGATTTCCTACACATGCGATCATTCTCTCACCTTCTTTTTTACATATAAAATTCTTTGCACTACAGTTATATGTGAAAGAGTTCCTATTGTAAACAAAGCGTAATTTAAGGAATTGGAATAGAAATTGAAAAGAAGTATGCCAATAAGCAGCAGTAAAAACTTTTCCTGACGCTCCATGATGCCTACACTCATTAGATCAATATTTTCTACCGACTCTGCTCTTGCTCTGGCATATGATGCCATAATCATCCCAAAAAGACAGTAAAATGCTATCCAGAACTCTGCCATTTTCCCTAATGCAACTCCAAATATTATCAAAAACTCGATATACCTATCAGCAACAGGATCCAGAATTTTACCTGTTTTTGTTATCTTGCCCGTGGCTCTTGCCAGACTTCCATCCAAAGCATCTATAAAAAAGCTTAAAAGCATAAATATTACTCCAATAATGATTTTTCTTTCAGAAAAAAAGTAGCATGAAAAAATTCCTGGGATGATAGAAACTAAAGTAAGCTGATTCGGTGTAATCCTAAGTTTTGCAACTTTCTCTCCCAGTATCTCAAACTTAGTTTCGTACCATGATCTATACTTACCGATCATATCCCATAAAATATTTTATCAGTATAAAAATGTTACTATGGTTCAGAGCCATTTACTCATAAAGATAAAATCCACACCCCACCACTGTTTCTTCAAATACGCCTCGGGAACAAATCCTGTTTTTAAATAAAGATTTATCGCGCTTCTCAAAACAGGAAATGTATAAAGAGATATTTTATGAATTTTCTTCTTTTTACAGTACTCAAATACTTTTTCCAAGAGTTGTTTCCCGATACCTTTTTCCTGATACTCAAACTCCACTCCGAGCCAGTGGATCATCCCAAATCCACTTTCACCATAGAGAATTCCATGAACAACGCCTATTATCTTGTCTTCTTCTGCTATAAAGAGAAAAGTGTTCTCTGAATTGATCATTTTTTCAGCTCTTTCTTTATTGAAGTACTTCAGATCGAAATCTATGGCTTTCCTGGGATAATAACCTTTTTCATATCTTTCCCACGCTTCTCTCATAACATTGCGAACACAACTCACTATTTCTTCAGTGTCACTTATCTTCGCTTCCCTAATCATGAAAGAACAGAAAATGAAAAATATAAAAGGTTTTTGATAATATCACAAAACCTCTTTCGTATTCTCTTTTAATCTCTCTATCTTTTTTTCAGATATCCCTGTTTTTTCTACTATTTCTTTCGTATCCAAAGATAGAAGCTCATTCGCACTCTTTATGCCTGCCTTTTCTAACTGTTCAGCCGTTTTCTTTCCCAATCCTTTTACTTCAGTTAGAGCTATCTCTTTTATCTTCTTCTCTTTCACTGCTTTCTTTTTAGGTTTCGCTACTTTTTTCTTCGGTTCTTCTGCTTTCTTCTTTACTTTTTTTTCTTTCTTTATCGGTTTTTCTACCTTTTCTTTTACAAGTTTTTTCTTAACGGGTTTCTTTTTAGCGGGTTTCAAAAGTTCTTTTAATTTTTTTATATTTTCATCATATACTGTTTTTCTTCTTCTGTCGACTAAAAATCCTAATTTTCTGGCTCTCTGTATATTTATACCCGCCTCTTTTATTTCTTTTAAGCTGAAACCTCTGCCTTCTCTTTTCTTATCTGTAATGACGATCGGTTTTATCATAATTGTCACCTTTTTTAAATCTCGATCTCTCTATAAAAAGGTTTTGATTAAAATATGCTGATCACTCCAGCAGTAATCATCGTAACTATCATACCAGCGATCAATGCTCCCAATGCTATTGAAAAAAAAGCTTTTTTTCTTTTCAATCCGAAGATATAGGCAATCAATGTTCCCGAGTAGACTCCAGTTCCTGGAAGCGGGATCCCGACGAACAAAGCTAATCCAATCATCTCGTATTTTTCATATTTCTTGTAATTTTTTCTTGCTCTTTTTATCGCATACTGGTATAAATCATCCACAAAATCGATCTTCGTAACTATGGGTATCACAAAGTCCAGAAACAAAAAGATCAACGGTATGAGGAGTATATCTATTATTACACACCCTATAAAGAGATGATATACATTGTAATTATATGCAGCTCCCAAAGGTATTGCGCCTCTCAATTCCACCCAAGGTAGAACACACAAAAAAATAACCTGTAAAAGTCTCCAGTCTACCATAGCATCACCAGTGTTATTGCTCCGAAGATAACACAGAAAATATCAAAACTTATCTTTTTAGCCACGCTCAATAAAAAATTCATTGCAAGATACCCTGAAAGAAAAGCGAAAAGTATCCCAACGAGGATATACTTATACTGCAGGATGAGAGTTTCAGAGTTTTTTGCCATATCTAAAACAATGCCTCCAAGAACGGCAGGAACACTCAGTAAGAAAGACAGTTTTAATGCTTCTTCCTGTTTGAATCCTCTAAAAAGAAGAGAAGAGACAGTTATTCCTGATCTCGAGATCCCCGGAAGAATGGAAAAACCCTGAAAGAATCCTACAATAGAACTGTCTTTGAGGGTACCATCATCACTCCCTTTGGTACCGAATTTATTTTTTGAAAATCGTAAAATAAGTCCTGTTATTATAAGAGAAACTCCTATTATTATGCTGATGAACTCTCCTGAATAGCTTATGAAAATATATAGAGGTACTCCAATAACTCCCGTAAAAATAGTAGCCACGATTATAAACTTATTCAGATAAAGTTTCACATCTCTGAACTTGAATAATACAGCCGATAAAGTTCCAAGGTGCAAAAAAATCCCGAATGAAAAGGCTTCCTGGTAACTCATCCTGAAAACTGTACCTAAAATCGTAATCTGCGCTGAACTGCTCACTGGCAGCCACTCCGTAACTCCCTGAATGATTCCGAGAATCAATGCCTGTAAAAAATTCATAATTTTTAGAATACGAAAAGATTTATATTGTTTTTGGTAATAAAAAATCTCAGGTGATCATATGAGACTTAAAATTCATGACTGGCATGAGGAAAATGCAAAAAAAATGGCTGATTACGCTGGATTTGAGATGCCTATCTGGTATTCGGGTATTAAAGATGAACATTTAACTGTAAGGAACAATGTAGGCTTATTCGATGTTTCTCACATGGGGGAGATAATAGTTGAAGGCAGAGATGCGCTTGAGTTTCTTCAGTATCTAACTACAAACGATATCTCAAAGCCTCCACCGATCTCTGCAACTTACTCGTTAATACTCAATGAAAGGGGAGCGATAAAAGATGAATGCCTCGTGTACAATCTGGGAGATAAATATATGGTTGTATATGACGCTGTGGCGGTAGCTAAGATATATGAATGGTTCTCATTATTTTCCAGATTTTATGACGTGAATATTATAAATAAGAGTTATGATATGCAGTTATATTCCATTCAGGGACCTAAGGCAGAATCTTTATGTAAAGAATTATTTGATATAGATATAAAGGAAATGTGGTGGTTCCAGGCAAAAAAAATAAATTACAGAGGTGTAGATATAATTGTCTCCAAATCAGGATACACAGGTGAAAACGGATTCGAACTTTTCTTTGAAGCCGATTTAAAATATTGTATGGATTTATGGAAAGAAATATTAGAAAAGGGTAAAAAGTATGGAATAAAGCCGTGCGGTCTTGGAGCAAGAGACACCCTGAGAATAGAGGCAGGATATACCCTATACGGAGAAGACACGAAGGAAAAACAGTTACTGAGTACAGATATAGACAGCATAACACCGTTAGAAGCCGGCCTGGACTTTGCTTTATCTTTTGACAAGGATTTTATAGGGAAAAAAGCTCTAAAAAATCAGAAACTTCAAAAAAAGATAATGCATTTTAGACTTAAAGAAAAGGGAATACCGAGAGAGGGATGCAAGATCTTTGTCAACGAAAAAATAATTGGGGAGGTAACAAGTGGAACACTCTCTATGAGTGGCGACGGTATAGGATTATGTTTTGTGGATGCCAATTTAAATATTGGAGATAAAATTTATATAGAGATAAGAGGAAAAAAGAAAGAAGGAAAGATCGTGAAACCTCCTTTTTACGATCCCAAAAAATATGGAGCATTTAGAGAGGTGATTTAATGATAGTTAAAGAAGGACTTTACTATACGAAAAAGCATGAATGGCTGAAGGTAGAAGGAAATACTGGGATAGTCGGGATTACCGATTATGCGCAGGAAGAGCTGGGAGATATAGCTTATATAGATCTTCCAGAAAAGGGGAAGGAAATTAAAAAAAGTGAGGAGATATGTGAAATAGAGTCCGTAAAGGCAGTTTCTGAGGTATATTCTCCCGTATCTGGAAAGATCATTGATATAAACACAGAACTGGGGGATAAACCTGAAAAGGTAAATGAAGCACCTTATGATGCATGGATAGTAAAGATAGAACTTTCAAACAAGGAAGAGATAAAAGATCTGATGGATAAAAAAAAGTACGAAGACTATCTAAAGAGTCTTTGACTTCATTTGAGGTTTCTGCATGGGTACTGGGAGTGGTATAAAAAAAGCATATTTAAATTTTGTAGGGGGTAGAAAAAACATAATTCTCGGTACATTCACATTTTTTATTCCTGTACTCTATGAACTCTTCGGTTTTGTAGGAACGGAACAAAGTATAATACCGTATACACTTCCTGCAACTGTCACAAACAGTCTCCAGAATATTTTCGGTACTAAAGGAGCCATGGCATATTTTGCATCTTATTACTATTTTTTTGTCCAGTTATTAGTTCTGGGAGGATTGGCGTGCGTCATATTCTTCACTGAAAAGTCGTGGGTGTATTTTCTTGCAGCATCGATCTGTTTTATTGTCGACTCAACAATTTATCTAATATTTCCTTTAGCTCCTCCCGTAAGGACTGGAGCAGCAGTACCTATAAGATTAAATCTTTTTCATGTATCTGATTATATTATTACAGCAAAATATTCTGCATTTCCAAGCGGTCATATAATGGCTTCTTTTTTGGGTTTTTTAATATGCAGAAAAGAGAATTTCAAGAAAATTGAGGCATTGTATATCATGAATACTCTCATCATGAGTTTTGTAGTTGTATATCTGGGAGAACATTATCTTGTAGATTTATTTGGAGGAATACTTCTA
>Ga0180301_10003148_pt1 | contig 12946 bp, 11 predicted proteins | sample GuaBasSediGuay16_FD_121797 | JGI IMG/M metagenome (GOLD analysis project Ga0180301, IMG submission 121797) | Subseafloor sediment microbial communities from Guaymas Basin, Gulf of California, Mexico - Guay16, Core 4569-2, 12-15 cm | ecosystem: Environmental > Aquatic > Marine > Hydrothermal...
GATTCCAAGGATTAGGGATGTTTCAAGTAGGGTTGAGGTTGTTTATGGTTACTTTAACAATCATTTTCATGGTTTTGCATGTGAATCTGCATTGATGGTGTTGGAGATGCTTGGAATATTGACTCCTGAACAGGTTAAGGTTAAGGAGAGGGTTGATGAGTATTTTAGGACTGGTAAGGCTTTGGTTCCACCGCCTGCTCTTAGAGTTAAGGGTCTTCAAGTTTATAATATTCTTTCAAGTGGCGATCCAATGAGGCTTGTTAAGCTTTTTGTGGATGAGCGTAGATTTGAGAGGGCTATGCAAATTTCTGATGATGAAGTTTCTGTTGAGGAGTTGTCGCCTTCTATGGTTAGAGCTAAGATTAGAGACTATGTGATTATAATTGATGTTGAAAATAAAATTTTGCTGCATGATTGCGCTGATTTTGCTAGAGTTTCAGTTGTTAAGCAGTTTTGTAAGCATGTTACTAAGCTATTTTCCCTTTTGCCAAGCGACCTGGCTTTGAAGATTTTGAGGCAAATGTATGGTGAATTGGATGAGTGGACTTTCAGGCCGTTAGTGGAGGAAGCCTAGCTAAGTAATCTTTATAACTATAATGTCGCCGGCTATTGCAGGATTCTTCTCAGAAGTCTTCTTTCCAGCTTTCCCCTACCTAGTGTCAGCCATGATAATCGCGGTCAGCATAATCCTAATCTTCTATGCATCCAAGTAATTGAATTGTAAATTCAATTTTAATTTTTTACAGCTATATTCTCATGGAGTTGATCATGGATTTTCTAGTTGGATTTCTAATATTCACTTCATTTTTAGCCTTCACCATATACTTTACTGTTGACAGTTTCAGTTATCCTCAGCCCACCGGGTTCATCAGGGTTGAAGCATCCTCATATCCAGTTCACCTAATTATTCGCCGTGAAAATGAATATTTAACGGTTGACTGTGTTGAAGGATTAACCGTTAAAGTGTATGCTGTATGCTTCAATGTTGACGGTTCCTATATCATCATTGAAGGCTATACTCCTTTAAAATTGGCTTACCATCCTTTTCTAGCAGTTTTCAGTGGAGCTTCAATGAAGATTTACGGTTTTCTCAGAGGCTTCACAGGCTACATTTCTCCTCATGGAGTTAACTGTAAACCTGTTGAAACTCCATATATCCATGTGGTGGAAGGTGTGCCAATAGAGTTTAACCCTGAGGAGACTGGAAGATTCACGGTTCAAGTTAAACGATTCATAACTGTTAATGGAACTATAATGATTGGTGGTGGATGAATGAGGGGGCAAATATTCACTGTAGATGCTGTTGCCGCCTCAACGTTGATGATGACCGTTCTGATAAATCTGTTTTTGATAAGTCAGATGAGCATTCTAGTCAAATATGAAGCTCCGGAAAGTCTTCTGGGAATCCTGTTGAAAGATGAAGAATTCATCTATGCAGTTTACAGTTTAGATTCGGGAAGGCTTAGAGCAATATTAAACTCATATTTAGGGTTGACGCCATATAATTTAACTCTGCTGGATGCTGATGGAGGCAAATTGCTCAGCATAGGAGTTGAAGTTGAAGGATTGGCAGCTTCAACCATAATTGTAGGTGTAAATGGAACGGTTAATCCGATAATCATCTGCTTAAAGGTGAGGCAGCCTTGAACTATACTTTGACAGCATATTTAATCTGCATGCTGCTAGTCGCCTCTATTTTAATTCAACCCGGCATGCATATAATTTCGCTGAGAAGTGAAGGCTTGGAGAAAATTTTTGCAACAGATTATTGGCTAACTTTAAACGCATTAATCTACATTTATGGAAAGGAGGATTCGATAGGAGAGTTCAATTCATTCTTAAACTCCGAGTTGAACTTCCTAAATCCTAGAATAATTGAAGTTCCAAATGTAACTGTGCAATATTTAAATGTTACTGGCAGCCGAATTGAAGTACAATTGACCTTTAGACGGCAATGGACGGTTCACAGAATTCATATATTTCTGAAAGCCGAAATTGTGGATAGATCTGTGAAGCATAATCCTGAGCGGAACGAATTAACCGTTACATTGAAAGTTAAATTTTACAGTGATAGACCAGTCCACATATATTTTAAAGTTTTAGATGGAGAACTTTTAAAAATTAAAAATCTAGTCGACCAAACATTCGAAATCTATATTTCAAAAAGCCTGCAGAGCATCTCAAGATTGGTGGCGACGGATTCAAGGGGATTGAAGGTGACGATAAATGTCTGACAGCCTAGAATATGCATTGATATTTACCTGTCTAACAATATTTTTAGCGTCAACACTCATGTTAATTGAAATTCCTGAACCAACTTACAGTCCAACATTACTGTTAAGCAGTATATGTGCAGTCGCCTTCAAACCTACAAGCACCATAACGATTAGAATATATATTCCCAGAGATGTAACCATATGGATTGACGGTTACAAGATTAAATTCAACGGCTACCCAATCAACTATGGATTGATCGAAGAATATTTGAAGCTGGAATTGATACGGGAATATTCAACCGACAAGATCATTCTAAATGTGAAGCTCAACTCCATCACTCTGATCGGAGGCAGAATCTACGAGTTAAAGTTCACCTCCACAAATATAGGCACTGTTAAAATTTCAATTCAAAGAATTATTGGTGGATAGATTGAAATTCGCGGCAATAATAATTCTCACATTAATATCTGCCTCAACCTTCCAGCTTCACAATGAAAATGTAATCTGGCTTACAATAATCAACCAGCATGATGAACCTATAAGTTCAATTGTAAAGGTTAAAGTGATAGGTGGAATGGCAGAATTATATAATGAAACCCACTGGATTGTTAAAAGCAGTTTAAATAGAATCCTCATCAAAGTCTATCGATACGATATTTGTGTAGGTTTATTCAACGTTGAAACTGATAAAAACTATAAACTCAAAGTTTCAGTGAGCAGAATGAAAATAGAGACCCTTGGAAACATAGCGTTAAAAGTTTCATTGATTGGAACTAAACATTACTGGATGATTACTGGAAAAACTTCATATACACTTGAAAATATGCCGCATGGAATCTATGAATTCGAAATTGAAGGAACAACTTTTAGAAAAACCATATATTTTGATGGGGGAACCATTAGGATAAAAGGAGAATTCAAAGTAGATTTAAAGGGAATGTTGAAGATGCTTCCCATAATAATTATATCAACAATAGCATTAGAGCTATATGAAGCCTACAGGAAGATGGGCAGCGTAAAATTGAAAATTAAACCTCGAATATTCAAAATAAATTGGAAGAAAAAATCTAAAAGGAAAATTAAAAATTTAAGGAAGATGAGAGATAAAAGGCCTAAGAGTTTAGCAGAAGCACTTCTAAAAACTGAAACTTGACAGCATACTCCTCATCGAATTGTTAAATTTAGATGGAACGGTGCCGACTATTTCACCGCAACCTCTTCGACGCCTCCCTATATACTGGATCTAGAAATCTATAGTTTTCAATTATACTCAACTTTTCCAGTTTCCTTATAGTTCTCGTTAAAGATGATTTCGGTATTGTTATTCCCCTCTTCTCCTCAACATATCTTCTAATAGTGGACCATGAGTTTTCTCCTTCAGCTATCGCTTTGAGCACCATTCTCCCCTTCCAATCCAATTTATTCAATTCGTTCAATGCCATTTGAACAGCTACATTTGAAATCTGCTTTAAATCTCTAACTCCATCAACATATGATCTGCCGAAGAATACCAGCCAGCCGACTATTCCGTCGAAGAGGTTGACTGCATTTTCAATGATGCCTTCATCAACACTCATATTTAACTCCTTGAAACCCTGCCTTAGAAACTCCATTGAAAGATCTTTAGGAAAACGTTTAACCATTAAATCTAAATGATATCTGCCATATAGTGGAGATGCTGAATTATCTATACCTACAAAGTTTCTCAGCAAACCTATTTCAGAACCGCTTAAAATAACCGTTACATTCTCTAAATTGTCATATGCATATGCTATTAGAGATTTCACCTCCATCGATATTGGTGGACGGAGACCTTGAACCTCATCAAGTATCATGATGATTCTCTCCCTCCGCCTATTAAGCTCTTCAAGCAGTCCCAAGAAACTTATGGAATCCCTTCCCCTCCACTTAACTTCAACTTCAACATCTAAAATTCTAATTCCACGAATATTCTTCAAAAAACGCTTCAGCCTTCCAAGACTATCAGACAATCCCTCACTAAGCCTCTCATAGAGATCAGCTGTCCGCACAACACCCCGCATATCAATATAAATGCCATTCCAATTTTCAAGAAAAGATCTGAGAATGGAAGTTTTACCGATCCTTCTAATGCCCAACACAAGTATCAACGGATCGCCACGCCCAGCAGCATCGTCGAGAAATTTAAGCTCCAATTCTCGATTGAACAGGTCTCTTCTGGAACTTTTAGGTCGGAGATCGAAAAGCATAGTTCCACACCGGAACTAAGTTCCACACCGGAACCATAAAAAACTTTCCATCAACACAATCCAACAATATATTGCCCCAATCTTCTTTCATACTTTCCTCCAAGAAGTTTCAACTCCCCTAATATTATAGGAATCTTTTATCTCAAATGAATATTGGAGCCGGAGAAAATGGAAAGAATGTGATCTATTAATGAAGGGATGACTTGAAGCGAATATTGGAAAGCTGAGAAGATTAAGTTCAATTGAGAATTATGGAAATTTCTGGATCAGTGTGGATGAATCTGCAATTTTTAAATTTGACTTCAATAATTCTTGAAGGTTACTTATATGAGGTGGAAAATTCTGGATGAGGTTAAGAGAAGACTTTTCAAAAAGTTAAGAGTTGAATTTTCGAAGAATGCTTCCAGAAATACTGAAGAATATTTCGAGTTTCTCGATAAAATTCCATATGCTCTTTTAGATGAGTGGAAGAGGATTGAGCAGAGATATAGGGGTAGAAGTTCCATTAATATTGGAAGGCTTAGAGGCTTCCTCTATGAAGCCCTCTTCTACTATGCATGTTTAAGAGTTCAAACATTCCTGTTGAATTCTAAATTTAGGAATGGAAGATTATGGTTTGAATGTATACCAATATTTGATGTGAAGCCGAATCCGCCAATACGTTTAGGTGGGGAAAGCTTTAATAGCTCTCCAAGATTGGAGGGAGACTTTATAATAGTCTATGTGAAGGATGGATCTCCATCTTTACCCATCCTTGTAGATGTGAAGTCGGGGAGACCTTTAACGTTCAATTGGAATTGGAGGAGGCATGTTAAAGCTGCTGTTAGAAGCTGCTTCATCTTCCAAATATCATATCCAAAGGTTGAGCTTCCAATGGATCTCAGAGACTGGATCTTTAAGGCTCCATGTCCACGGTGTAAATGTCTGAGCAGTTCAACATATAAGTGTAGCTGCTGCCATTCAATTATACATGGATTTAAAGGTATGGATGAACGGTTCAATTTAAAATATTTTAGAGATGAAATTTACAGTATAGCTTCCAAATAGGGGATGCAATTTTAATTTTCCATAACTATATTCTCATGAAAACTTTAATTTTAATTCAAATTTTAACTTTAACCTTTGGACAGTTAAATTCACCCTTTATCTGCGAACTTGCATGGAAGACTGCTTTGAACTCTAAAATTGGAGGTTTATTGGAGCCTTACGAGAATACATTTAAGTATTGGACTTTAAGAGCCGTTGAATTTGAATTTGAAGATTATGGAAAGGCAATTCTAGGATATTTCAACTTGGCATATAACGCTCTATTGGAGAATAGGCTTGAAGATTTTGCGGAATATGTTGGAATAATGTTAACCCTAATGCTTAAAGTTAAATTCTCCACAGATATTTCCAAGGCGAATCTGCTGAACATTTATGGCGGCGTTGACTGGAAGAGTATTGAACTGTTAAATGGCGATGTTGAACAGCTCATTGAACACTGGATTAAATTTAAACCTGAAGATGCTGAAGATCTTCTCTACAATTATATTTCGACGGCTCTAAGCCTCTTAGAGAAGATGCCGTCAAACTCAATTATACGTGTAATGAATACTCCTATGCTCCGCGAATTTTCAGCTGCATCTCTAATAGCGGTCACCGCAGCCTCATCATTTTTTGTTGCTAGGAGGATGCGTGAAGAATTTGGCGGTGTTAAATATGAAGGCTACCCATAAATTTTCAAAATATATTATAATACTTCTAGTTCTAATCGTTGCAGCCTCAGCCTCAATAATAATAGTTTCAACGATAATTGAAATGTATAATTCTAAATCTGCTGAAACCAAAATTATACTTAGAGCATTCGATCAGGGAGAGATAAACCATGTGGAGTTCATTCCTAAACCCATATATTTAGCTGAAAGTTTAACTTGCAGCGAACTTTCAAAGGAGCTTCTTTTAAACGCATTTTATGGATCATACTTGGATGAAGACAAATTATCCTTCATATTGGCATGTAAACGTAATGGATACTATTCTAAAAGTCCAGGTGAATTCGACTTTGATGCTGAAAGCACATTATATGCATCGTGGCTTATGAAACTTTTAGGTTTAAAACCTGAACTTAACACTACAATTCTATTTGAAAAACTTTCAAAATGTGAAACTTTCACAGAGGCATATTATTTGGCGATGACTTTAAAGCTTCTCGGAATAAATGTGGATGAAAAACTGTTGGAAGATTTCAACTTGAAGCAGGCAGTCTCACCTATTAGGGGTTCATTTAAACCCAGTTTAAAGGCAACTGCCATGTGGATCTCGCTCTTCAAAGATTTGGAGAAGGCTGAATGGCTTGCTGAAATCTCCAATGGAGGAGTAAAGGTTAGAGCTGGAATGCTGCTTGAAAATTATAATTACAGTGAGATTGAAGAATTAAATTTTAAAGAATGGTTTAACATTGAAACTTTAATAATTTTCAAACCGGTCTTCATCAATGTAACGGTTTCCCCATCCATAATTGTAAATGAAATGCCTAAAATTTCAAGTTTAAAGGCGGTTAAATGGCCTAATAATCCCGTTAAGGAATACTTTTTCTCATGGAGATCAATGAAATCTAACATTGAGAGCATCCTGAAAATTGACGGTAGAAAATTATTCTTCAATCATTCAATTATTCGTGAAGAGGCTGCTCCAATAATCTTTGAAAAATTGAATTTCCATTCAATCAGGGTTAAATGTGAATTTAAACCTCCATACAGGTTGATTTTGAATATTGGCGGCCTAAAATTTCATTTCCAATCGGACAGCTATGAGAAATCTTGGATTTTAAATATGCCTTTAACTGGAAGATTCAAAGTTGAAGCCATAATAAAATCTGATAACATTTTTCTTAAAGGTGTAGGCTTCCTCGAATTTGAAATTCAAGATCACATTCCAATTAACATTTACATGTTCATATTCTTCCCATTCTCCATGATAATTGTCGCCGGAGTTGGATGTAGAGGTTGGAGCTGCAGATTTAAAGTTTCAATGATGGGATTGACTTTCCAAATAATCATTGCATTGATCTTTCAAAGATTGAGATGGATCAACCTTCAATGGTTCACTTTAACTTTCACCGCAACCTTTCTTGCAGCATTATATGTTAAGTATAGGGAAGTCTTTAATGTCAGCGTAGATCATCTTACAGTTTTAGCCGCCATTCTATCCGCCTCCACTCTTAATGGAAACCTGTTAATTCTAATTTTAAGCGGATTGGGATCGATGCTCTTTTTAATCTCCGCATTTATCTATCCATCTGAGAGGGATAAAACTGAGAAGCTTTACAAATCTTCAATGCTAATATATTCATTCGGAATATTCTTGATGGGTTTGATCGATCAAGTTGCAGTTGAAATTGCATGTCTACTCCGATCTCCAAGTGAAGGTTTCATAGATGCTTTAAGAATGCAGGCTATGATGGCTTCAAATCTCATCGCCTTAACCCCTATATTAGCTCCAATAATTCATCTTGCAAGATTGATCCATGCATTTGAGAGGGGAGTGGAGGCTGCAGATATTATTAGGAGAATTGAAGAATAGTTTTATCGATCATTTAAATATGAGTCTGCATTTTACTTGATGAGTCTAAAACTGTTAGATTATAAATTGAAATTTAAAGATAATTTTTTAAACAGCATTATATACTGCTTCAAATTTAAAGGTAAACAGTACTTTAGAGTTCTCAAAATTATACGTTTACTTAGAAATCCAAGAGAGATTTCTCAAATCGAAACTTTACTGGAGATGCATAGAGATGTGGTTTCAGCATTCAAGGAAAATTCAAGTTCCCGTCTAATTTTAATAGCAGTCTTCTCTAAAAGGCTGGGTTTAATGTGGTGTTATGGAGTTGCAGTTGCAGATGGCGATTTAAATATTGCTGAAAGCTGGGCTGAAAAACTTTTCGAAGCTTTAAAGGCATGTTTGAAGGGTACATATAGACAGTTGATCTTCAGATCTTTAACTCGCAGAGAAGCATGTGAAATGATTAGAATTTTAATGAAGTCTAATCGTGCAGCAGCCATTATAGGTTTACCTGAACCTAGAGAAGCCATGGCGAAGCCTTCTAAAACACTCTACTATCATCTTGGAACCAGAATTGTGGAGATGGTGGAGGAAGTTGTAAGGGGATTAATCAGTATTGGAGAGGAATTCGCATATACTGTTTTAGCCCAGAGCATCGATCCGAAAACTCTTCACAAACTGTTAATTAAAGTTTCAAAACTCTGCAGCAAATATAGCGGTTTCGATGAAACTGCCAGTTTAGGATTCCATCTTACACTTCCATTCAGCTATAATAGGAGCATAATTTTTGGAAGCCAGAAATCTCATGGTGAAACTTCAACGAATCAGAGAATTAAATCCCACATTTACAGTTCAAATAAAAGTATGGGTGAAAGTTTAAGTGAAAGCAGAGTTGAAAGTAGAAGTGAATCTAAAGGTAGAGTTGAAAGTAGAATTTCAACTGAAAGTCGAATTCAAACATTCAGCACCGGCACATCCCAAACTCAATCACACAGTAAAAGTTTAAGCCATGAATCTTTCAGATCCAACAGTGAATATACAAGTATAAGTGTTGGAGAAGCCTCTTCAGAGTCAAAGTCGAAAACTGAAACTATAGGTGAAAGCCTAATAGACTATGATAAAGCTGTAAATGAGCTTGGATATAGAGTTGAAACTGTAAGTAAAGGTTTCACGAAATCTAGAGCTGAAAGTTCCAGTCGAAGCGAAAATTGGAGTATAAGCGGAGAATTCAATGTCGGCGGCAAACCTTTCGGTATAGGTGTATCTGGAGGTTCAAGCCATAGTAGAGGCGGATCGATTACAGAGGGCTCCGTGAATACCAAGGCTGAGAGCAGCTCGAACAGTATTCAAATCCCTATAGGTAAGATTCCAACATTCACTGAAAATCACAGTGAAAGCACTGTACATTCACATTCTAAAAGTAAGGTTAACAGTCATGGAGAAAGTTGGAGTATGGGGGAAAGTATAGGTGAAGGTGAAAGCTATACTACTGGATATTCAACCTTTAAAAGTCAAAGTTTATCTATAGGTGAAAGTGTAAGCAGAGGCTTCTCGACGAGCAGATCATTCATTAAAGGTGAAAGTAAAGGTACAGTTAAAAGTTTCAGCAGATCCATCGGTGTAAATAGAAGTTCCGGAATATCCATTGGAGAAGGCTTTTCAAAATCCGAGATTAAAGGTTTAAGTCTAAATGCTGGAAACATTTACAGTTTAGGAGTTTACCCCGGAATCTCCCTAAACTATTCTGTTAGGAGAATTGATGAAGTTAAGAGAATAGCCTATGAACTTTTAAGGTTTGAACGTGACCGCATAGCCCAGATGATCAGCCAGGGAGGATACCACGTGTTATGTTCAATTTTAGGTTCCGAAAAGATCGTTACAGCTGCAAAAACCCTTATAATCCAAGCCTACACTCCCACAAAAATATATCCTGAACCGTTAAGAGTTGTTGAGGGGGATGAAGAATTCCTTCTAAGCGTTAAAACTTTAAGCTTCGATCTTAGAGCTTCAAATCACCTTTTAAGACCATACATGTACATGAACATTTATAATGCAACGGAGCTTGCAGCTTTAACCCATCCTCCTAGAGTTGAAGCTCCAGGAATAGAAACTGTGATGGAGAATATTCCGGAATTCAGAGTTCCTTCTCCAAGAAGCTATGATGTGGAGTTTGGAAATGTTGTAAGCCATGAACTTGGAGAATTAACTGATATTCGATTTGGCATTGATGGAGAAGAACTTCTCCACGCAGGATTCTTCGGGATAACTAGAAGTGGAAAGACCAATGCTGCAATGATCTTTCTTTCAAGATGCATAATAAATTTAAATGCAAACACGCTTATACTCGACTGGAAGAAGGATTGGAGAAGACTTCTCGAAAAGGTTAAAGGAAAACTGTATATTCTCCACCCTTCAAAATATACTGGAAAAATTAAACCTTTAACATGGAATCCTCTTATCCCTCCGAGAAATGTTGACCCTGAAACTTGGCGGGATACAGTTGTAACATGGTTCTGCATGACCTATGGTTTAGGAGCTAGAAGCTACACTCTTCTATGGGAGATTCTGGATGAACTATACGCTGAACGTGGAATATATGATGGATATTTAAATAATCCACCCACATTGAAAGATGTTTACAGGAAAATTAAATCCCTATATGCGGCTGAACGGAACTCTAGAAGAATAACATTTGAACAGTTAGACCTATACGTTAAAACCCTTGCAAGACTAAAATATTATACTAGGGGAAGACTGAGCAAACTCTTCTCAAACCGTAAACATATAGATGTAAGTATGCTTCTAAAAGGGGTAAACGTGATCGAAGCAGGTGAAATGGCAGATATACATAAACCATTCCTACTCGGCCTACTAGCATTATCAGCATTCTATCATCGAAAATTTTCCGGGCCGACGTTAAACCCGGAAATAATAGTTTTAGAGGAAGCTCACCAAGTAGTCTTCGACCCAACAGTTAAAAATATAGCTAGACAGTTAAATATAACTGAAAGCATATTCGACAAAATGGCAGCTGAATCAGCAGGATACAATCAATATTTAACATTCATAGCGCAGCATCCATCAACACTGAGCAATGGAGTGCTCAAAAATCTAGGATTAATCATAATATTCAAACTTATAGCTGAAAACAATACTCACAGAGATATTCAAATAGTCAAAGACATGATATGCAGAGGAACTGAAAGAGCATATATAGAGGTGGCCAGATTCATATCTAGACTTCCAGTTGGATGGTCAATCATCAGAAAATGCAGATCACTCCAATTAATAGAACAGGAACCAGTAATCGTCAAATGGGACATCTTCAAATAGAAAATTAAACCAGCCATTATTATCTCTATTTTAATGCCATAATTATTTCAGAAAAGACATGGCAAATATGATGCAAGGTTGGAAGAATGAACTTTTTGGAGAGAAGCTGAAGAGATTAAGGTTAAGTTAACTTTTTGAAGTTTTTGTAGCTGCTTTCTTGTCGATCTTCAATTTCAATGGATTTTTAACCTTTTTAAGTTTGGATGCAGAGTTAATGATGTATAGGTTCCATTTAAACTTTTATTTTAAATTGCTATTTGAATTGGAAGGGTGAGAATGGTGAGGTTTAAGTGTCCTGAATGCAATGTTGAATGCATATTTGATGATAGAACCTATGAGTATATATGTCCAAATTGCGGTTTGGTTGTTGATGATTCGAGACTTGCCTATGACGAGTATTATAATGTTGCTTTTCTAGATGATTATAAGGGTAGAGTTGAATCTTCAATGTATAGGAGGCTTAGGAAAAATTGGAGGCAGCTTCTAAAAATTGAGCATTATACTCGTGGAGGATCAAATTATGTTGCTATGCTTGTGAAGTCTAAGCTTATGGAGATTGAACCTAAATATAGAAGTCTCCTGTTAGATGTGGAGGCTGGAAGTCTAAATGAACTGTTCAAAAATTATCTTCTCATAACTGGATATCCCTATGAGTTGGCTAGGGAGAAGTTTCTGTTGGCATGTGAACTTGCAGATGTTGAGAAGCCTAAGCTTAGACCGGTTAACATATTGTCTCCAAGCATCTCTAAATTTAGAGTTAATAAGCGATTTTCAAGGATTATAGAGGAGGTTGAAAGCATAGTTGATGGTGAAGTTAAAATGTTAATTGAAGGGTTGATGAATCTTCCGGATTTTCAACCGTTAAATGTTAAGGCTTTGAAAGCTGCCTGTGAAAAGTGGATTCACGGTGAAGTTAAAGTTAAAAATTATAGTGTTAGAGCTGCTGGCAGATATTTGAAGCTTTTAAGAAGACTGTCGAAAATTAATGCTTACATTTTAGCTTCGAAATATGCTTTCTCGCTTCAACAGATCTGTCTAATTAAAAAGCTGAATGTGAAGGCTGTTAGGGAGAGTATGCGTAGAGGATTGAAAATTGTGAATGCGATGAATGGAGAGTTTTATCCAAATCTTGGATTTCTATGCGCCATGTTTCCCTCTATAAGTGAAATCCATTTCAAACTTGCAGCCAAATATTCCAGCTATTCAAGCTATGTTAGAGTTTGCAGAACTTTTGGAGTGGAAGCTTTAAATAGAAGATTATATGGGAAGATTAGAGATTACTTTGAGATTTCAAGGCTTCTCCACTTTTTCGACGAATCATCTCCTATAGACTTTATGAAAGATGAGTTCAACTTAATCATTCTTGATCAAAGCTCCGTTAACTTCCAATCCTACATCGACCTTTTCAATCTTGATTCAAATGATCTTTTAGAGCTGCATTTAACCCCTAAATTTCAATTCTATTCCGCTTAGTGATGAACATGGCTAATTAATTATAATTTTCTGTCTGAAAAATTATTAAGATGTTCTGTCTCCTTAATTTTATTCGGTGAATTGAGATTTCAAGAATATTTCTGAACAGGGATAGTTTGTCTGCTTCATATGTTCCTAGAAGGCTTCCC